>ENA-ORBV01014937-ORBV01014937.1-microbial-mat-metagenome-genome-assembly--contig:-NODE-14937-length-11518-cov-6.148938_pt1 | contig 11518 bp, 8 predicted proteins | sample MGYA00237777_ERZ505514 | MGnify/ENA primary metagenome ERZ505514 (study PRJEB26160, sample SAMN06269048) | microbial mat metagenome | isolation source: Oligotrophic lake microbial mat | place...
AAGGAAATTATTCTGGTTGGATAGAGCAAAAATCTAAACGTTTAGCACAAGAAGAAAAAACCGAGAGCAAAAGACAAAAATCTCTCAAAGAAGAATTGGAATGGATTAGAAGTTCTCCAAAAGCTCGTCAGGCAAAGTCTAAATCTCGTATTTCGCAATATGAAGAAAGATTAAAGGAACAAAAAGAAAAACGAGTTGAGATAAATGAATTATTTATTCCACCCGGTGAACGTTTAGGTGATTTAGTTATTGAATTTAAAAATGTCGCAAAATCATTTGGCGATAAAGTTCTTTATGAAGATTTAAATTTTTCACTTCCTCCGGGCGGTATCGTGGGAATTATCGGGCCCAATGGTGCTGGTAAGACCACCATTTTTAAAATGATTATGGGAGAAGAAAAACCAGATCATGGAGAATTTAAAGTGGGTTCAACCGTAAAAATCGCTTATGTTGATCAGTCGCATACAGAAATTGATCCAGAGAAAACAATTTATGAAGTGTTGACAGGTGGTTCTGAAAATATTGTGATAGGCGGACAAACATTGAATTCCAGAGCATACGTTTCTAAATTCAATTTCAATGGTTCCGATCAAGGAAAAAAATGCGGCATACTTTCGGGTGGTGAACGTAACCGTTTGCATTTAGCATTGACTCTAAAAAAAGAAGCAAACGTATTATTGTTGGATGAGCCGACAAACGATTTGGATGTAAATACACTTCGAGCATTGGAAGAAGGTTTGGAAAGTTATGCAGGCTGTGCTGTAATCATTTCCCACGATCGTTGGTTCTTAGATAGAGTTTGTACTCATATCCTTGCTTTTGAAGGTGATTCTACAATTTATTATTTTGAAGGCGGTTATTCTGAATACGAGGAAAATAAGAAAAAACGTTTAGGTAATGTTGAACCAAGACGTGTACGTTATAAGAAGTTGACTGTATAATGAATGCAAAAAGATTAATACTAGGAATCGTCATTGGCGGTATCGTTGGAGCAGTTTTAGTTCTGTTAGTGATGGTATTGTTTGAGAAAAATCGTACCGATAATAAAGGCGGATTACGATTGGTAACAAATGATTCAACTACTACCGACCCTAAAAATCAACAAATATTAGTGTATGGCGATTATATGGATTTGGACAGCACCGATTATTTATTAATTCCTTTAGGGATGAAAGTGGTGGACGGAAAAGAAAACAGTGGCTTGCGTTCTAAATCGAGTGATGAATATTCAGGAGCTTATGGTTTTCCAAGTAGCTTTAGAAGTTATAAATACAATTTCTATTCTTTGGATTTTGGAAATTGCAACAACATTATTTTTTATAATAAAAAAAATGATGAAACACATTTGTTACTACAAAAACCTGCAATTATTTCCCAATTTTATTTCCCCTATTACAATAAAGAATATACCGGTGATAAATATTATTTTATCCTATTAGGGATTCGCGAAGACGATACAAATTTGGATGGGTATATTAATCAAGATGATGCGGAAACGGTTTATTTGTCGAATTTGTCAGGAAAAACGATGTTTAAAATTACTCCCGATAATACTCAGTTGGTTGATTGGTTTATCGATATGTCAACAAATACCATTTTAATGAAAGTACGGTTTGATTCCAACAATGATAAGAAATTTAATTACTACGATGAAATTGAAATTCTGAAAACATCGATCGATTCACCTGTTGAAGCGAAAAAAATTATAGGGAAAGAAATTAAGGCGAATATTCAGAAGATACTTGATAAGATAAAGTAATTACAAATTGTTTTTCCCTCTTCACACTTTCTCGACTCCGCTCGAAATGTTAGCGCTATACCCTTTTTCTATATAACAATAAGCTCTAAAAACACTTCGACTACGCTCAGTGTGACGTCAGTCTGAGCATAGTCGAAGACTAGTTATTCGAAAAAACGAAGTGTCGAGAAATTAGTTAACGATCTTCATTTCGTTAATCAAATTCGTTGCTCCACCATATTTATCAATCAAGAATAAAACATAACGAACATCTACACTGATAGTGCGTTTGTATTTGCTGTCGAAATAAATATCTCCACTCATGGCTTCCCAATTGCCATCAAATGCCAATCCAACCAATTCGCCATTCGCATTTAATACCGGACTTCCGGAGTTACCACCTGTAATATCGTTGTTGCTGATAAATGCTACGCGAATGTCTCCGTTTTTATCAGCATAGTTACCATAATCTTTTGCTTTATAAAGGTCTTTTAATTTTGAAGGAACGTTGAACTCAAATTGATTCGGATTATTTTTTTCCATAATCCCGTTTAAAGTTGTGTAAAAACTATAGTGTGCAGCATCTTTCGGTGAATAGGATTTTGCATTACCATAAGTTAAACGAAGAGTTCCGTTTGCATCCGGGTAGAATTTTTTCTCAGGTTGCATTGCCATTAAACCTCTCATGTATTTACTTCCTTCAACTGCATTAACAGCATTGAATGCATCAATGTATGGCTCAATGTTTTTATCGTAGTTATTGTAACAAGCTTTTACAAAAGCGTATGCAGGGTCTTTCTGAAGTTTTTTTACATCCGGCTTTTCTAAAAAATTGGCTGCTGTTTGTGGACTGCTAATAAAACTTTTTTCGAAAACAGCTTTTGCAAATTTTTCAAATGTTTCTGTATTGTTTTTTCCTTTGTATTTTTTTAATACTTCTGCCATATATTCAGGTTGTTGATTAACAGGAATATTTTCATAATACATCTGAATAAGTTTTGCTAAAATTTTTTGTTCAGACGTTTTATTAAATGATTTGTAAAAGTTCGCATTAAAAAACTGAATGCGGTCTGTTACTTTTTTTACATTGTCAGCATTTTTTGAATCAGTTGTTAGTGCATTTTCCAATGCAGTGTAATTCCAAGCTGCAGCTAAAATCCCAGAACCAGAAATTCCTTCTCTCATATAAGTAGCATGCAATGCATATTGGTTATAGTCTGCATATGCTTTTTCATAATTAGATAAAATGTTTTCGTATTCAGGTTTTCCTTTTGCCCAAGCAGCAAACGCTACTTCAGTTTGTTTTTTCTCTTCAGCCACTTTCAAACGAAGCAACTGTTCTGTTTGCCCGATAAAGTATTTCCAATAATTAGAAATTCTAGCGTATTGTGACGACATTAATAAACGTGTGCTATCACTTTTATCCATTTGCTCTTTCCACGCTGTAAGTCTAATATCACGTAAATCAACAATAGCAGGATTTATTTTGCTGGTTGCTAATTCAATTCCTTTAGATACTTCATAACGATTGGTTCTTCCAGGGAAACCGTAAACCATAGTAAAATCACCTTCTTCAACTCCTTTGATGGAAATATTTAAAAACTTTTTTGGTTTGTAAGGAACATTATCTGCAGCATATTGTGCAGGCTTATTATCTTTGTCAGCATAAATACGGAACATAGAAAAATCACCAGTGTGACGTGGCCACATCCAATTGTCAGTATCACCACCAAATTTTCCGATTGATTGAGGCGGTGCTGCTACTAAACGAATATCAGTAAATTTCTCAAATACAAATAAGTAATAGGCATTGTCTTTAAAGAACGAACGAACAATGCCTTCGTAATGTGTTCCTTTGGTTGCTTCAGCAATAATGCCTTTAAAAATTTCTTGTTTTTTATATTCTTCTCCGTTTGCTCCGGCTCCTGCCAAGGATTTATTTACTTTATCAGAAACATCTTCCATTCTAACAAGAACAGAGGCAAATAAATTTTGATTCACTTTTTCTTCAGCAAAATTCTTGGCCCAAAAACCATTGTCGAGGATATTGTCAGCTGAAGTGCTGTGATTGGCAATTGCTTCATAACCGCAATGGTGGTTGGTTAGCAATAAACCTTTGTCAGATATAATTTCAGAAGTACAACCGCCATTAAACCAAACGATGGCATCTTTTAAGCTTGCGTTATTAATATCGTACAATTGTTCAGGAGTAAGCTTTAAACCGGCTTTAACCATTTGTTCGTAGTTGTTTTTTAGTAGCATTGGAAGCCACATTCCTTCATCAGCTTTTGTAATGTTAGAAGTTAAAAGTTGGAAAGTTAAAAGTAAAAGAGCTATTTTTTTAGTCATAACAGGTTGCGTTTTTATTATAAGGTTACAAATCTATAAATTATAATGAAATAACGGCAAGAGATAAGCTAAATACCTTAAAATCAATTATAAATGGTTGATATTTTAGGATGAACGGCAAGGTGATTATTAGGGGAAAATTCACGATATTCGTGCTTGTAATTTATTGAATGAAATTTTTTGAATAGGTATTTCTAAATATGTCACAAAAACCATCCACACCCAAAGGCACACGCGATTTTTCACCACAAGAAATGGTGAGACGAAATTATATTTTTGATACCATCAAACAAACGTTTCAATTATATGGCTATTTGCCTATTGAAACGCCTGCAATGGAAAATCTTTCTACGCTGATGGGGAAATACGGTGAAGAAGGAGATAAGTTGATTTTTAAGATTTTGAATAGTGGAAATTTTTTGGATGGAGTGGATACTAACCTTCTCCAAACTCCCGACTCCAAACTCCTAACTAATAAGATTTCCGAAAAAGCACTCAGATACGATTTAACAGTTCCCTTTGCACGCTACGTTGTACAACACCAAAGTGAAATCACATTTCCATTCAAGCGTTATCAAATTCAACCAGTTTGGCGTGCAGATAGACCACAAAAAGGACGTTACCGAGAGTTTTATCAATGCGATGCCGATGTGATTGGGAGTAATTCATTAATCAATGAAGTGGAGTTGGTGCAAATAGTTGGAGATGTTTTTTCACGATTAGGTCTTTCTATTGTTATAAAGATAAATAACAGAAAAATACTTAGTGGAATAGCAGAAATAATTGGGCAAGCAGATAAAATTATTGCTATAACAGTTGCTATTGATAAATTGGATAAAATTGGTGCGGATGGCGTTAATAAAGAATTACAAGAAAATGGAGTAAGCGATTCAGCAATCCAAAAACTGCAACCTTTAATCGAATTTAAAGGATCAACACTAGAAAAATTAAATTTCCTTAAAACACTTTTAGCTTCCTCAGAAATTGGATTAAAAGGAGTTGAAGAAGTGGAATACATTTTTAAAACTATTGATACTGTTGTTGCACCAACTTGGAATTTTGAAAAATTGACAACTTCTTGGGAATTGGACATCACTCTCGCACGAGGGTTAAACTATTACACTGGCGCCATCTTCGAGGTAAAAGCAAATGTCGGAACACTAACCAGCAGTATCTGTGGTGGCGGTCGTTACGATGATTTAACAGGAATTTTTGGTTTACCAAATATGAGTGGAGTGGGAATTTCTTTTGGTGCCGATAGAATTTATGATGTGCTAAATGAATTAAATCTTTTTCCTGAAACAGATTCTGCAACTACTAAGTTGTTGTTTGCTAATTTCAGTGAAAGTGATCAAAATTTGCTTTTGCCTTTGTTAGCAAAGGTTCGCAAAGCCGGAATCAATTCTGAAATTTATCCAAATACAAAAGCAGACGCCAAAAAACAATTCACTTATGGTGAGTCTAAAAATATTCCTTTTGTTGTTTCAACTAAAGAAGGAGTTTTGACTTTGAAGAATATTGTCTCAGGCGAAAAAGAAGAATTAAGTATTGAAAAGATTATCGAAAAATTAAAATAATAAAAAACAACTCTGTGAAACTCTTTTAACTCTGTTTCTCTGTGTTGAAAAATCTAACTATGCACTCAATAACAACAGCCCAATTATCCTTACAAACGATTTCTGAAATCATTTCAGGAAACAAAAAACTTGTTTTATCAGAGGAAGCGAAAAAAAATATCATTGCTTGTCGCGAATACCTCGACAAAAAAATGGCTTCTCAAAAGGGGCCAATTTATGGTATCAATACAGGTTTTGGCTCTCTGTGCAATGTTGTTATTCCTGATGCCGATTTAGAAGAGCTACAGCAAAATTTAGTAATGTCTCACGCGTGTGGAACAGGTGATGAAGTGCCACAAGAAATTGTGAAGTTAATGTTGCTATTAAAAATTCAAGCATTATCGTACGGAAAATCAGGAGTTCAATTAGAAACAGTTGATCGACTGGTTGATTTTTTTAATAATGATGTTGTGCCAATTGTTTATCAGCAAGGTTCATTAGGCGCTTCGGGCGACTTGGCACCATTGGCTCATATGAGTTTACCATTATTGGGATTAGGAGAAGTATATCATAAAGGAATAAAACAAGCTTCAGCTGATGCATTAAAAGAGTTGAATCTAAAACCAATCACTCTTAAATCAAAAGAAGGTTTGGCTTTGTTGAACGGAACTCAATTTATGAGTGCTTACGGAGTTTGGTGTTTGTTGCAAACAAAAAAATTAAATATCGCAGCGGATGTGATTGGCGCTATTTCATTGGATGCATTTGATGGAAGAATGGATCCTTTCAAATTACACATTCATATTATTCGTCCGCATAAAGGACAATTAAAAACTGCGGAGAACATGCGCAAGTTGTTGGAAGGAAGTGAAATTGTTAAACGTAAAAAAGAACATGTTCAGGATCCTTATTCGTTCCGTTGCATTCCGCAAGTGCACGGTGCGTCAAAAGATGCGATTGAATATGTAGAAAATGTTTTCTTAACGGAAATAAATTCAGTAACCGATAACCCAACCATTTTTCCGGATGAAGATGAAATTATTTCAGGAGGAAATTTTCATGGACAACCATTGGCATTAGCATTGGATTTTTTAGCAATTGCATTGGCAGAACTCGGAAGCATTTCGGAAAGAAGAACGTATCAGTTGATTGCAGGGTTGCGCGGATTGCCTCCGTTCTTAGTTGCGAAGCCGGGATTAAATTCAGGATTTATGATTCCGCAATATACAGCTGCGAGTATTGTTAGTCAGAATAAACAATTATGTTCTCCTGCATCCGTTGATTCAATTGTAAGTTCAAACGGACAAGAAGATCATGTATCAATGGGTTCGAATGCGGCTACAAAATGCTACAAGGTTGTTGAAAATCTAAATCGTATTCTGGCAATCGAATTATTTAACGGAGCTCAGGCATTGGAATTCAGACGTCCTTTAAAGTCTTCCTCAATAATTGAAAAAGTTGTTGCAGATTATAGAAAACTTGTTCCCTTTGTTGAAGAAGATAAAATTATGTATACAGAAATTGAAAAGAGTGTTCAGTTTTTGAAACAAACGCAATTTGTGGTTTAGAAATGCTAAACTTACAGCGCGTCATTGCGAGTCGCCCTTAGTATCGGACGATGTGCCAATCTCTTCATCAATGAGATTGCTTCATTTCATTCGCAATGACGTTCTTAATATTATTTCAATTTCATAAAGAAAACCAATGAATAAACCAATCCTTATTTTTATTGCGATTTTACTTTCGACATTCAACTCATCAGCACAATACACCAATGTGATGATAAGTAATGTAAATGATCCTGAAGAAGTTTCCATTCGCATTAATCCGAAAAATCCCAACCAAGTTGTTGCTGGTGCAAATTTAGATAATGTGTATTATTCAAATGATGGCGGAGCAACATGGACAATCGGTACATTGAATGATGCTTCCAACGGTGTTTGGGGCGACCCAATTATTTTCAACGATACAACTGGAAATTATTATTATGCTCATTTATCAAATCCTCCTTCTGGCGGAAGTTGGGTGGATAGAATTGTATTTACTAAATCTACTGATGGTGGAGCTACCTGGTGGCCTGTGGGAACAGCAGTTGGAAAAAATGGAACAAAGGTTCAGGACAAAGAAGGAATTATTGTGAATAAAGCTAACAATGAAATTTATGTTACTTGGACACAGTTTGATAATTATGGAAGTTCATCTCCGAGTGATAGTTCCATTATTCGTTTTTCAAAATCTACAGATGCCGGTTTAACATGGAGCACTCCTGTAAGGTTGAGCAGTGTTGCAGGTGATTGTGTTGATAGCGATAATACCGTGGAAGGTGCCGTTCCTGCTGTTGGTCCTGCTGGAGAAATTTATGTGGTGTGGACAGGTCCGAATGGAATTGTATTTAATAAAAGTTTAGATGGAGGATTAACTTGGTTGCCAAACGAAACAACTGTTACATCCATGCCTGGTGGTTGGGATTATAACATTGCAGGTTTGCAACGTTGTAATGGTTTGCCTCAAACACTTTGTGATTTGAGTGGCGGACCAAATCATGGAACAATTTACGTTAACTGGACAGATCAACGAAACGGAACTACTGATACCGATGTGTGGTTGGTGAAATCAACAGATGGCGGTACAACTTGGAGTATTCCTGTTAGAGTAAATGATGATGCTCCCGGGCGTCAACAATTTTTAACTTGGATGGATTTAGACATTGTTACAGGAAATTTATATTGTGTTTTTTACGATAGAAGAAATTTTTCTCCAACCAGTCAGCAGACAGATGTTTACATGGCAAAATCTACCGATGGTGGAAATACTTTTAGTAATTACAAAATAAATCAAACCAGTTTTATTCCAAGTCCGACTATTTTCTTTGGTGATTATACGGGAATTTCTGCCTACAACAATATGGTGCGCCCTATTTGGATGGCTTATAGTTCTTCGACATTAAGTGTTTGGACAGCCTTGGTTGACGGAGCAACCATGAGTATTGATGAGTCGGGATTAAATGCTTTTTCTCCAGTTGAATTGGAGCAAAATCAACCCAATCCATTTTCTCAAACTACCTGGATAAAATTTGGATTAAAAAAAGCAGGAAAAGTAAATTTGGAAGTTTATGATGTATTAGGGAAAAGAGTTGCCACACTTTACAGAAATGAAGAATTCCATGAAGGGGATTACGATTATATTTTTAATGCTTCAGCTTACAATTTAAAACCTGGTGTTTATTACTATTCTATTTCTTGTGATGAATATGCACTCACTAAAAAAATGATTGTTTATTAATGAAAACAATTCTGATATCACTTTTTGTTTTTATTTCTTCCATCGGTTTGTCTTGTGAGTGTGTTCCTCTTGCTCCAATCTCTATAGAACTTTCAAAGAACTACGATGTTGTTTTTTATGGAACCGTTGATTCTGTTGGTGCTTGCAATAATGACACAGAAAGAGCGATTGCTTATTTTACAATCACCGAACTATATAAAGGAAATGCAGGAAATCAGGTGAAAATTAATTTTGATTGCTCATCCGAATGCTTGATGAGTTTTGCAGCGGATGAAGAATGGATTATTTATGCTAAGTATTCAAAATTTGATTTTCTGAATGTTTCTATATGTGATCATAATCGTAAAAAATTTAATGTTGGTGAAGAAGATATTTATTTGATAGATTCTAAAAGAACATTTGAAAAAGAATTAGAGTTTTTAAAAACGACTTTTGCTGTAAAAGAAACGGAAGAACCAATAGTGGTAAATAACACTGTTGCTGATGTTGGTAGGCATAATGAACAGCCTACATCTTTTGGGAAAATGTTATTGTTATTGATTTCTGTTTTAGCAATGGTAGTAGTTTACTTTGTAACACGTAAGAAAAAATGAACAAATTTAAATCTCATCCCTGGCATGGTATCTCTATTGGAGAAAATGCTCCGCAAATAATTACTGCATTCATTGAAATTGTTCCAACGGACACTGTAAAGTATGAAATAGATAAAGAGTCGGGTTACTTAAAAATAGATCGTCCTCAAAAATTTTCTAACGTTGTTCCTACTTTGTATGGATTTATTCCTCAAACCTATTGCGATGTGAAAGTTGCCGAGTATGCAGCGTTAAAATCCGGAAAGGTAGTAACAAAAGGAGATGGCGACCCATTGGATATTTGTGTTTTGAGTGAAAAGACAGTTACGCATGGTGATATTATTTTGCAAGCCATTCCTATTGGTGGTTTTCGTCTAATTGACAAAGGAGAGGCAGACGATAAAATTATTGCCGTAATGAAAGGCGATGAGGTTTTTGAAGGTTGGAAAGACATTACAGATTGCACCAATGCAGTAGTTGACAGATTGAAACATTACTTTTTGACTTACAAAAATATTCCCGGTGCAGAAAAACCAACTTGTGAAATTACTCACATTTACGGACGAGAAGAAGCATACGAAGTGATAAAAAGAAGCAGAGAAGATTATAAAAATAAGTTTGAAAAATAATGCTTAATGTATATTGCATTCCAGGAATGGGAGTGAACGAGCGTTTGTTCCGCAATCTTAATTTGGATAACTGTAATATTCATCACATCAAATGGGTGACGCCCACTAAAAATGAATCACTTCCAGATTATGCAAAGCGTCTTTCCAATCAGATTGATGACACTCAACCTTTTGTTTTAGTTGGCGTTTCATTTGGTGGAATGTGTAGCGTAGAAATTGCCAAACAATTAAAGCCAATCAAAACATTTATTATTTCTAGCAATAAATTTCATAGTGAGCTTCCATTGAAATTAAGTTTTTGGAGAGTACTTCCTATATATAGGTTGTTTAGAGACGGTTTCTATAAAAATGCTGTTGTGGTTGCTAAAAAGCAATTTGGTATTGTAACGAAAGAGCAAATGATTAATTTTCGAAAAATGCTTAATGAGGCCCCAGAAAATTATTATAGTCGTGCTGTTCACTGTATTGTAAAGTGGAAAAATGAATCTCGTCCTGAAAATTTAATTCATATTCATGGCACAGCTGATTTGGTGCTTCCTCTGAGAAAACTAAAAGGGTGCGACTACACCATTAAAGGCGGAACACATTTTATGATAATAAACAAAGCGGAAGAAGTAAACAAGATTGTAAATATGGAGTTGAAAGGTTTGTGATTTATTTCTTTACACTATTCTCACCACCCATCAAAACATACTGAATAATATTAGCGCCCATTTTCAAGGCTTTTTGACGCGTTTCAGGAGAATCTTTGTGAATTTCATAGCTTTCCCAGCCATCACCCAAGTCGCACTCAAAATCGTAAAAACAAACCAAGCGTCCTTGATAGATTATTCCAAATCCTTGTGGCGCTTTTTCATCATGTTCATGAATTTTTGGTAGTCCGTTTGGGAAATCAAATTTTTGATGATAAATGGGATGAGAAAAAGGCAATTCAACAAACTCTAATTCAGGAAAAACTCTTTTCATTTGTGGGCGAATGAATTTATCCATTCCGTAATTATCAGAGATGTGCAAAAAGCCTCCGCCTATTAAATAGTTTCGTAAGTTTTCTGTTTCCTGCGAATTGAAAACTACGTTGCCATGCCCTGTCATGTGAAGAAAAGGATAATTGTAAATATCCGGACTTCCAACTTCAATAGTAGCTTGCAGAGGGTTAATAGTTGTTTTTAAATTCGTATTACAAAACTCAATGAGGTTGGGAAGTGATGTTTCTAAATTTGCATACCAGTCGCCACCACCACTATATTTGAGAAGGGCGATTTGATAAGTAGGAGCGGGACTAAAGGCTCCGAAACCTACTATAATAATAAAAAGTATAATTATTTTTTTTAACATGCTTTTTCCCCTGTCTCTTATACACATCTGACGCTGCCGACGAATAGAGAGGTGTAG
>ENA-ORBV01014939-ORBV01014939.1-microbial-mat-metagenome-genome-assembly--contig:-NODE-14939-length-11516-cov-3.750590_pt1 | contig 11516 bp, 10 predicted proteins | sample MGYA00237777_ERZ505514 | MGnify/ENA primary metagenome ERZ505514 (study PRJEB26160, sample SAMN06269048) | microbial mat metagenome | isolation source: Oligotrophic lake microbial mat | place...
TACACCTCTCTATTCGTCGGCAGCGTCAGATGTGTATAAGAGACAGGCTCGGGCGCGAGCTGGATCGCGCCATCCGGGTCGAAGCCGGTCTGCCGGCCATAGGTCAGCGTGATCTCGCCGAGTTCGGGATCGGCGAGCAGGGGAGCGAGCAGCGCGGCTTCCAGGGCCAGCGGATCGCGGGGATCGACGAGGCCGCGATTGATTGCGAGCTGCACCTGTTGCGCGGCGACGGGACCCTTGGCGAGGAAGCGCGTGACGCGCTCGCCGATCCTTTCGCTCACGGCTGCCCGGAGCCGATCCGAGCTTTCCTCCAGCGTCTGGCGCGTGGCGGCGACGACTTGCGAAAACAGCAGTGCCAGCGCCGCGAGTAATCCCAGCAGGCTCAGGGCGAAGACTTGGGCGAGCGTTGGTTTCATGGGTGGTGAGCAGCGGTGAGTGGCACCATCCATGTCGCTGGCCGGCTCGTCTCCTTACAGTGCAACTCGTTGCAACAGGCGAAGTTTTTTTCTCCAGGTTGTCGCTTGTCGTGCAATCAACCGGACCGCTGGCCCGTTCCTTCAACGACAGCGCGGTATGGCCGCACATCGGCACGATCCGGCTGTCATTTGCCAAATCCTGATTTATGACCAAACGCACCTTCCTCGCGACCATCCTCGGCAGCGCCGGCATCCTCGCCGCTGCCAGCCAGTTCCGTTTCCGCAGAGCTTCCACGACTATGAACACCGACACCTCACCCGTCACCGTCCGTCTGCTCGATGAAACGGGCGCGCTCACCGGGCCGATCTCGGTGCCGAAGATCGAGAAGTCCGACGCCGCCTGGCGCGCGCAACTCACGGACGAACAGTTTCGCGTCACGCGCACCGAAGGCACCGAGCGCGCCTTTTGCGGCATCTTTCACGACAACCACAACACGGGTCTCTACACCTGCGTCGGCTGCGGGCTGCCGCTCTTTCGCTCGGATGCGAAGTTCGAGTCCGGCACGGGTTGGCCGAGTTTCTTCCAGCCGGTCGCGGCGGAAAACATCGGGAGCACGCGGGACGTGAGCTTCGGCATGGCGCGGACGGAGGTCCACTGCGCGCGCTGCGACTCGCACTTCGGCCACGTCTTCGAAGACGGGCCCGCCCCGACCGGGCTGCGCTATTGCATGAATTCGGCGTCGATGGCCTTCCGCGAGGACGGCGCGAAGCCGGAGCGCGAAAAGGTGCTCTTTGGCGCGGGCTGTTTCTGGGGCGTCGAGGCGGAGTTCGCGAAAGTGAAGGGTGTGACGAGCACGCGCGTCGGCTACTCCGGCGGGGCGACAAAAAGCCCGACCTACGAGGACGTGTGTTCGCACACGACCGGCCATGCGGAGGTGGTCGAAGTGGAATACGATCCCGCACAGATCAGCTTCGCCGCGCTGCTCCAGGCCTTCTGGGAAAACCACGACCCGACCACCGGTCACCGGCAGGGGCCGGACGTCGGCAGCCAATATCGTTCAGCGATTTTCTTCACCACGCCCGAGCAGGAAGCCACCGCCCGCGCTTCCGCGGCGCGCTTGGAAAAGAGCGGCAAACTCTCCGGCCCGATCACGACGGAGATCGCGCTGGCCACGCCGTTCTACGCCGCGGAGGAATACCATCAAAAGTATTACGCGAAACACGGCGGCGGGAGCTGCCGGATTCCTTGAGCGCGGCGATGAAGACCATCGCCTCTCTCGCCGCCGTGCTGCTCTCCGCCGCGCCCGTTTTCGCCGAGACGCTCTCCTTCGAGAGTGGGGAATCGCCGGTCACGCTCGTGGAGCTTTTCACGTCCGAAGGTTGCAGCAGTTGCCCGCCCGCCGATGCCTGGATGAGCAAGCTGAAGAGCAGTCCCGATCTGTGGAAGAGCGTCGTGCCCGTGGTCTTTCACGTCGATTACTGGAACGGCCTTGGCTGGCCGGATCGCTTCGCCACGCCGGCGAATACCGCGCGGCAGCGTCGCTACGCGGCGACCTGGCGGAGCAACTCTGTCTATACGCCCGGCTTCGTGCTCAATGGCCGCGAGTGGCGCGGTTGGTTCAATCGCGAATCCCTCCCCGCGGCGAGCGCGGCCAAGGTCGGGACGCTCCAAGTCACGTTGCGCGGCCGCACCCGTGCGGACGTGGTCTTCACTCCGAGCGCGAACGCTGCAAAAGCTCTCCAGGTCGCAGTCGCGCTGCTCGGCGGCACTCTCGAATCCGACGTGAAACGCGGTGAAAATAGCGGACGAAAATTGCGCCACGACTTCGTCGTCCTGCAGCTCGCCTCGGCGGCGCTGACCGCGGATGGGAAAGGCTACAAGGCGTCATTGATGCTGCCGGACAAGACGAGCGACGCACCGACGGCTCTCGCTGCGTGGGTCATTGCCGGTGATGCCCAACCGCCCATCCAGGCGACCGGCGGCTGGCTGCAAAATCGCTGACCATTCCGTGTAAAGAATAGCGTCGCCCGCGTATGTCGGAACATCACTTCGCCAAGCAGACTGAACCCCTGATCAGCCCCGAGCTTTCCAGTGACCCCGATCGTTGGGTCGATGAACACGCCGACTTTCTCTACCGCTACGCACTCATCCGGGTGCGCCATCGCGAGGTCGCGCAAGACCTCGTGCAGGAGACGCTGCTCGCCGCGCTGAAGAACCGCGAGGGATTCGGCGGCCGTTCGAGTGAGCGCGGGTGGCTTTGCGGCATCCTGAAAAACAAGGTGTGTGACTACTTCCGCAAGCTCGGGCGGGAGACTTCCATGACGGATCTCGATGGACTCGCCGGCGAGTTTTCGGAGAAGTTCGTGGGCGGAGGCTGGATCCATCTGACGGGCCCGAAGGAGTGGAAACCCGAGTCCGACGAAGTCATGCATAGGGCGGAGTTTTGGGCCACGCTGCGGCGATGCCTCGGCAAGCTTCCGGACCGGGTCGCGCAAGTCTTTGTGCTGCGCGAGGTGGACGGCGTCTCCAGCAAGGAGGTCTGCGAGATCACATCCATCTCCGAAAGTAATCTGTGGGTAATGTTGCACCGGGCGCGCATGGGGCTGCGGGAATGTCTGGAGGTGAATTGGTTTGATCGCCCGTCCGGGGACCGAAAATAATGGCCGCGCCGCATCCGAATCCGCGGCCCGCGAGCGACGATTCACTGATTCAAGGCCGCAATTGGTTTACCGCCCGGTTCGAGCAATGGATCGGAGCGGTGACACCGAGTTGCACGCGGGTTGTCCGGCTCATTTCCGATGCTCTCGAGCGACCGCCCGACTGGCGGACCCGCTTGACCATGCGCATGCACTATCTCGTGTGCTGCTACTGCCGGCGCTACGAGAAACAGGTGCACCGCCTTCGGCGATTCACGATCTCCCTTCCGGAGCACATCGATGAAGTCATGCCCGATCGGCTGGATGAGGCAGTGAAGGAGCGCATCAAGAGCTGTCTGCGCGATTCGCAAGAATGATCGTTAGTGCGAAGGGAAAATGTTTTTCGGTCCGCCGCTGTAAGCATCCGCGTTTTCGGGCGACTGATTATGCACGGCCCAGTCACCCCAACTGCGGCCTCACCACTTTGTTTTCCTGATGTCCACCGGATCCACCAGTCCAGGTTCGATTCGCCGCCTGTTCCGTATTGTCAGCCCGGCGTGCGAGGATATGACGGAAATGATTTCTGCGATGCTCGATCGACAGCTACCGCTGCGGACCCGCCTCCGGATGCACATCCATTTCCTGTACTGCAGGTACTGTCGACGAGTGCGGGAACATCTCGCGTTCCTCCGCCGTGCTGCCTCGCTTTTCGAATCCGACGAGGCCAACTCGGCGGCGGAGGGGCTCGGTAACGCTGAGAAGGAACGACTGCGGCAGGCTTTGCGGTGAGCGACTCCAAGGGCTCCGGCCACGAATGACCGGAGCCCCCCGAAACGAGCAAGGACTACTTCTTCGGCATCGGCATCACCGGCTTGCCGTCCTTCACGGCGCAGCCGCCCTTGCCTTTGCAGGAGTTCTTGCCCTGGCAACCTTTGTCGCCGGACTTGCAGCCGCCCTTGCCCTTGCAGGTGTTCTTGCCCGCGCAGTCATGGGTTTCGCCCTTCTTCTCGTCGGCGAGCACGCCGGCGGATTGGACGCTCGTCTTCGCCGTGGTAGTCGCGGCGTTGAGCTGAGCAGTGAAGCCGCCCGAGAGGAGGCCGGCGATGGCGGCGCCTGCGAGCAGGGCCTTGCTGGTGGATTGGTTCTTCATTTGGTTTTTGTCTGGTCTGGTTTGGTTTCTGGTTTCTACCCGCCGGGTCCGCGAGGAATCCGCGAACTCAACAGGCAAAATGGGTGGTCACGCTGGCCCGCGCTGGCAGGCGGTGTTGGATGCAGAGGACGACGGCATGATCTGGTGGACGAGCGAGGATGTCGTTTGATTGCACGGCGATGAGAGTTTTTTCGCGCATGGGGGAAGCGAAAAGGGTAGCGCGTATGGCGGTGGGCGGAAGTAGCAATTGCGTGAACTGGTTTGCGTCGATACATCAGCAATCGAACTTCTTGGACCGCTTGGACGCCTCCACCGACAAACCGATTCTGACCGACGCGCAGCGGCTGCAATGCGGCTTCCGCTACGCGCTCGCGCTGACGCATCACGCGGCGGATGCCGAGGACCTTGTGCAGGAGGCGTGGCTCAAGCTCTGCCGCAGCTATGGCGGCGTGGCGTCGAACGCGCTGCTCTTCACCGCGGTGCGCAACCTTTTCGTGGATCAGTGCCGGCGGAAGAAAATCGTCCACTTCGAGTCGCTCGATCAGCCTGAGGCGCCGGCGCTGCCGCCCGTCGCGGCGGAAGAGTCAGGTGTGAAGGGGGACCTCGATGCGCTGCTCGCGGTATTGCGCCCGGTCGAACGCGAGACGCTTTTCCTGCACTACTACGAAGGCCACACCGCCGAAGAAATCGCGCAGCTCACCGGCCAGCCGCGCGGCACCGTGCTCAGCCTACTGCACCGAGCCATCGCCAAACTTCGCGCGGCCGCAGCGGACAATCCCTCCGCGGGCGGCAATCAATTGCTCGCGCTGTTCGTTACCTTCTATGCGCTCTCGTCGAGCGTGACTCTGCCTCGCTGAACCACCTCATGTCCGATCTCCGCAAACAACTTCGCGATCATTACGACGCCCAGTCGCTTTCCAGCGACAAGGTGGAGGCGATTCTCGCGCAGGGACGGGGCGAGGCGAAAGGGGAGAGCGGGCCGAGCAAGGTCGTCGCCTTTTCGCGCGCGGGGCGCTGGGCGCTCGTGGCGGCGGCCGGGTTCGTGTTGTTTGCCGCGGGTGTCTTATGGTGGCCACAGGAAGGGCGACCGATTTCCTACGCGGTGCTCGCGCCGCGGGTCATCGAGTTTTTCGGCACGCCGCCTGAACTGCCTAAGCGCTCGCAGGACCCGGCTGAGCTCCGCGCGTGGCTCGTCGCGCAAGGTGCGCCCAAGGATTTCCAGATCCCGGCGAAGCTGCAGGCGCTTTCCGGTTTCGGCTGCCAGGTCGTCGATGTGCAAGGCCGCCCGGCGTATTTGGCGTGCTTTTGGCGGGAGAAAAAGACGGGCGTGGATGAAGGCGAACTCGTGCATCTGTGGGTCACGCATCGCCGCGACTTCCGCGATGCGCCGCCGGGTGCGACGCCGCAGTTCCGCGAGTTGGATGGCTGGAGCTTTGCCTCGTGGTCCGAGGGCGACGCGATCTACACGGTCGCCACCGCTGCGCCGCTGGAGAAGCTGCGGCCGTTTGTGCGGGTGAAATCCGCGCCGGTGATCGTCGCGGCGCTCTAGCTCCCGAGCTTGTTCAGCGCGTCGAGGAGGATCGCTTGCGTGAGGATTTCCGGGAGCAGCACCGGCGCGCCGCCACCCGCGGGATAAAGCAGATAGACGGGCACGCCGACGCGGCCGTGTTTCTTGAGGATCGCGGTGATCGCGGGATCGGCATTCGTCCAGTCGGCCTTGAGCGGGAGAACGTTCTTTGCCTTGAGCGCGGCGCGGACCGGGTCGGTCTCGAGGACAAACTTCTCGTTGTATTTGCAGTTCAGGCACCAGTCGGCGGTGAAGTCCACGAACACCGGTTGTCCGGCCTTGGTAGCTTCGGCGACGCGCGCGTCGCTCCACGGTTGCCACGCGATGCGGTTCGGGCTGGCGGGCTCGGAGGAAGACGCCTTCGCGGTGTTGGTCAGTTTGCCGTCGAGGAAAAGGAAGTAACCACCACCCACGAGGACCGCGATCACGATCCACGAAACGATGCGTCCGCCGAACGCGCCGAGCACCCAACTGGCGACACCGAGCACGAGCAGGAAGCTGCTCACGCCGATCAGCGGATCGATGCCGCGGCTTTGCCCGAGCACGCCGAGCAGCCACACCACGACCGCGAGCATGATGAAACCCATGAATTGCTTGAGCCGCTCCATCCACGTGCCGGACTTGGGCAGGAAGCGCATCCACTTGGGGTTCGCGGTGAGCAGGAAATAGGGAAGGCTCATGCCTGCGGCGATCGCGGCGAAGATGGCAAAGGCGACATGGGCCGGCGCGACGAACGCGAAGCCTAACACGGCGCCGAGGAACGGCGCGGTGCAGGACGTGCCGAGCAGCGTGGTGAACATGCCGTGCAGGAACGCACCGCTGTAGCCTTCCTTGCTGGAGAGTTCGCTGAGCTTCGACGCCGCGCCGCCGGTCAGCGCGATCTCGAAGACGCCGAGCAGATTCAGCCCGAAGAGGAAGACGAGCGCGATGAGCCCGACGAGGATGCCGACGTGCTGGAACTGGAAGCCCCACGTGAGGTTGATGCCCGCGGCTTTCAGCCCGACGATCAGCCCCGCGAGCGCGAGGAAGAAGGTGAACACGCCGCCGACGAACGCGAGGCCGAGGCGGAAAACGCGGCGCGGATCTTCGCCGGCCTGCTGCACGAAGCCGAAGATCTTCAGCGCGATGACCGGCAGCACGCACGGCATGAGGTTGAGAATGAGTCCGCCGAGAAACGCGCTCCACAGGATCGTGGCGAGGCTGCGCGTGGGTTCGGCGGTGACGGCGCCGGTCGTCGCCGGGGCAGGGGCGAAGGTCGGGGCGCTGGCGGAATCGAGCAGCCAGCCTTCGCGCGGAGCCTCGGCCTGGCCGGTCGCGAGCACGCCGCGCCACGCGAGATTCGCTGCGCCGCCTTCCTCGATCGGGAAGGTGATGGTCCGTGTGCCGTCCTCGGCGATGGCGCTCACTTTCGGATGCGCCGCTTTCGCGCCCTCCGGCGGCAGCGGGAAGAACTCGGCCTTGAAGTCCTTTGGGAGCCCTTCGATGCGGAGCGCAAACTCCGTGGCTTTGCTGCGATCCCATTTCACGGTGAATGGCGCACCAGTGGTCTTCGGGAGCTGGGCGCGCCATTGGTTGAGGAGGGCGGCGTTCTGCGCGGCGTTGGCGTCGGGCAGCTTGAGTTCCACGTCGCCTTCACCCGGCACGCAGATTTTCTCGCAGACGAGCCACTTCAGCTTGGCTTTGAGAACGAGTTCGCCGTCGGGGAGCGTCGCGGGCGGGGTGATCTCCACGGGGAGCACCACGTCGCGCTCGAAGACGTAGGTGAGCATGTCGCCGTCGTCGAAATGCGCGGTCGGGATCGGCCACTGGATCTCGCCCGCTTTAAAGCCTTCGGGCAACGTCCACTCGATCTTCGGCGGCGCGCCGGAGTCGCCGGGCGCCTGCCAATAGACGTGCCAGCCAGGCAGCATCTTGAGCCGCACGCCGACGGTGAATGGTTTGCCCGGAGTGATCTCCGCCGCGTCCGAGACGAGGCTCGGCGTGACCTGTGGCTTTTCCGCGGCATCGAATTGCGCCTGGACCGCGCCGAGTCCGGCGAGCCACGTGACGAGAAGGAGCAGGACGCGAAGGGTGGGTGATGGGGCGAGAAGATGGGACATGGCTGGTCGGGGTGTGACGGTGCGGAAGGTCGATGGGTTCAAAGTGAACCCAACTCCTTTCGACGAACCGGCGGCCGTTTTGATTGCGCGGAGGGCTACTTGGAGGAGCCGATCGGCCACTCGTCGGTGCGGAAGGGTGAAGCGGGCAGACCGGTGCCATTGATCAGGTTGACCTCCGGATTGTCGGCCCAGCCGTAGCGCACGGCGACCGGCTTCGCCACTTCGGAGCTGCTGATCACGATGTGATCGCCCTGTACTTCGGCATCGGCCCAGACGAACTTGCGATCCTCACCGGCGATGGCGAACCCCTTGATCTTGCCGCCGTCGGCCGCCTTCAGCCCTTCGCCGTTGCGGAAGGTGAGGCGCGCCTTGCCTTCCTCGACCTGGAAGCCGCCGGGCAGTGGGCCGGAGTATTCCTGATCTTTGTAATAGACGGTCGATTCGGCCCAAAGCGCGAGGCGCTTGCCGACGTCCTGCTTGTTCTTCGGGTGGATGTCATTGGCCTCGCCGATGTCGATGGCCACGGCCATGCCGGTGCGCGGGAGTTCCAGCGTTTCGAGCTGCGCTTCGCGGAGACGCGCCCAGTTCGTGTCGGTGGGCTGCTCGTGACGCTGCATGAAGTTGGCGAGCTGCACGAAGAGGAAGGGGAACTCGCTGTTCCACGCCTTGCGCCAGCTCTGGATCATCGAGGGGAAGAGCACCTTGTAGAGGTCGGGCTGGCCGGCGTTCGACTCGCCTTGATACCAGATCGCGCCGCGGATGCCGTAGTTGGTGATCGGGGCGATCATGCCGTTGTAGAGCGAAGCGGGCTGGCCGGTCGCGTTGTTCACGTCGCCGCGCGGCGGACGGGGCTGGTTCGGGTGCTTCTTGCCTTCCGGCGCGGGCGTCTTGGTCAGCTCTTTCCAAGCAGCGAGATCCGCCTCGAACTTCGCCTTGGCGGCGGGATACGTGGCGACGGCCTTGTCCCAGCCATCGATGTAAGTCTTGAGCTCTTTGTTTGCCGCGAGCACTGGGTTGGGCGTCCAGTATTCCGCAGGCGTGCCGCCCCACGAGGTGTGAATGACGCCGATCGGTTGCTTGATCGTCTGGTAAAGTCGGCGGGCGAAGAAGTAGCCGACGGCCGAGAAGCTCGGCACGGTCTGCGGCGTGCAGATTTGCCATTGGCCGGTGGTGTCCTCCGCAGGCGCGGCCTGCGGGTTTTTCTTCACGGTATACATCCGGATCAGCGGGAAATCGGCGGCCTTGGCTTCTTCGTCCTTGTCCTTCGATCCAGCGACGGTCCACTCCATGTTCGACTGCCCTGAGGCCACCCACACTTCACCGACGACCACGTTCTTGATCGTGAGCGTGTTCTTCCCGGCGACGGTCAGCTCGCCTTTGTCCTCGGGCTTGAGGCCCTCGAACTTCACCTTCCACTTGCCCTTCTCATCCGCCGTGGCCTGCGCGGTTTTGCCGGCGAAGGTCACCTTGACCTGTTCCCCGGCGTCGGCCGAGCCCCACACGGTCGCGGGCGTCTCCTGCTGGAGCACCATGTTGTCGGAGATGATGGAGGGCAGCTTCACATCGGCGATGGCGGAGCCGGTGAAGCAGACGGAGCTGAGGAAAAGCGCGCGGAGGCGCAAGGGGTGGGTGGTTTTCATGGGAGAAGAGAGGGTGAGCGTGGTGTGGGGGATAAGGCGTGACGAGCGCGATTTCTTGGGCGCTTAGTTGCCGAGGAAGTTCACGCCCTCGGCTTCGGCGCGGAGGATCGCGGGGATCGCCGAGCGGTCGATCTTCACGGTCAGCGTGTGGACGCCGGGCGTGAGGATCGGCGCAGGGTTCGGCTCCGAGGCGATGGCCAGTGGCTGGCCGTCGAGCCACGCGGTGCTGATGCCTGCGAAGGTGAAGCGCGTCTTGCCGCCGGTCGCGACCTGGAATTGCGCGCTCACGTAGAAGTGCCCGCCGACCTCGCCGATCATCGGCAGGGCCTCGGTGAACACCGCCTGCGACACGCGACCGTCCACGTTGCTGTAGAGGAAGGGCGGGAAGTCCTTGGTCTCCTGCTTCAGCGCCTGTGGCTCCTGCGCGGCGGAATACATGCGCCACACCCGGGCGACGCCGCCCTTGCTGGCATCATACGGGCCGGGTTTGCCCAGCTCGCTGAGGAAGGCGTAAAGGTTCAGCTTCTCGCGGTCGCTGAGCGTTTCCATAAGGCCCATCGGCATGATCGAGCCCACATCCGTTTTGCCGGTGATGCTCGCCTTCGGCACCGCTGTCTCCTGCCCGGCGATGTTGCGGAGGATGACTTCCTGCGCGGTCTCGCGCGCCTGGATGCCCGTCGCCTCGGTGCCGTCCTTGAGCTTGAGGGTCACGGCGTTGTAGCCCTCCTTCACCTTGGCATTCGGAGCGAGCATGCTTTCGATGATGTAATCCGCGGGCGCACTCGCGCCGATGGATGTGAGCGACGGGCCGACGATCCCACCCGCGCCGCCGATGGCGTGGCAGGTCACGCAGCCACTCGCCGCGCGGCGGTAGATCAGCTCGCCCTGCGCCGGGTCGCCGTTCTGCTTGGCACGCGCGGCGAGGTCCTTGTAATCCGCGGGCGCGGTGGGCGCGGTGGTCACGCCAGCGATCGGGGTGAGCGCGGCGAGCAGCGGCTGCGCCTTGCGGCCACCTTCGCGCGCGGCGCGGACGCCGGCGGTCAGGTTGGTCTTCGGGAGGTCCTTCGCCCAGGCGCCATCGGCGACCTGTTTGGCGAGGACGTTGGCCCCGTTCTGCACGGCGAGCAGGCCGCGCCAGGTGGCGAGCGACTCCGCTTCATTCGGCGCGTCCTTGAGGATCGCGGGGATAAAGGGCGTGGCGCTGGCCAGCTTCACCGAGGCCAGCGCGGTGAGCGCAGTCCGGCGGATGCCGAAGGACTGGGCGGGAGCGCAGAGCGCTTCGAGCGCCTTGATCGCTTCGGGGCCGCCGAGCGCGCGCAGGCCCTCGATCGCGGCCACGCGCTGCGGTGTGTCGGTGCCGTTCGCGGCAGCGGGCAGCACTTCCAGCGCGTCCTTCGTTTTCCACAGACCGGCGAGCTGGAGCAGGCCCGGCGCGAGCGCTTTCGGTGAATGCGGCACGAGGCCCGCGACCGAGAGTTCGCCCTCGGGGCGGATGTTGCGCACGCGGGCGGCTTCGACGAGCGCGGCGACGATGCGCACGCCTTGCTCCTCGCTGATCGCGGTGGCGCGCTTGGCTGTCATCGGGCGCCCGGGGCAGCAGTCGCCGGCAAAGGAAATGATGAGCGACTCGTAGAGCGCGGCGAGTTCCTCGGGACCACCGGCGCGGCCGAGAAGTTCGATCCACGGCCCTTTGGTCAGGCCGATCTGGCCGTCGGCGAGGAGCTTCGCGAGGGTCGCCCCGGCGAGCGTGGGGTCGATGGCGCTGAGCCCGTATTCGAGCTGCGCCTCGCGCCCTCCCAGCTTCCACTCGCCCTGGGCGATGGCCTGGGTCCAGTAAGGCGCGAGGTCATTGATCGAGAGCCACGCGGCGTATTCGAGGAAGGGGTCGTCCTTCTTCTTCACGGCGGTGTCGAGGATGAGATCCACGCTCTGCACGCCTGTCTCTTATACACATCTGACGCTGCCGACGAATAGAGAGGTGTAGATCTCGGTGGTCGCCGTATCATT
>ENA-ORBV01014940-ORBV01014940.1-microbial-mat-metagenome-genome-assembly--contig:-NODE-14940-length-11515-cov-4.837034_pt1 | contig 11515 bp, 9 predicted proteins | sample MGYA00237777_ERZ505514 | MGnify/ENA primary metagenome ERZ505514 (study PRJEB26160, sample SAMN06269048) | microbial mat metagenome | isolation source: Oligotrophic lake microbial mat | place...
GGGGCCGCCGGCGCCACGTCCACCGCCGGCGGCCCCCGCGCGCACCCAGAAGTCTTCGTTGCCCTTGTTGCCCACGCGATACTCGAGCGGAATCAGATCCGTGGCGGCGTCGGCGTCATTGTGGCCGCGCGCGGTCGCCGTGGCCTTGGCGGTGGCGATGACCTTCTTGATGTCCGCCGCCCGGGTAGCGGCGAAACGAATCAGTTCACGCTGGCCGATGTACTGGCCGCGCACCTGATGTGTGTAGGTTTCCTCGCGGGGAATCTCCACCACCTTCGTGCCGTTCTCGGTCACGCGGTGTGAGCCCGACGGCGTCTCGAAGAGGAAGCCGAGCGTGTTGACCATCGCGCCATAGACATGCTGTTTGCGCGGCTCGACCGACGTGGCCGTCCAGCCCGCTTCCCCGTTCACGTTGCCCGGGCCCGAGTACCAGAATCCGTCGTAGTTCTCCGCGCGCAACGCGCGACGAATTGCGCCAATGATCTCGGTGTTGCCGAACGTCGCCAGATCCTGGTCGCCGGCGGGATTCATGTTGGTCTGGTAGGTGAGTGTGTACGGCGCCGCGCCGCCGTGGTGGGTGTCCACCCAGATGTCGGGCTGCCACACGTTGAGCACCTGCGTCACGAGCGCCCCGATTTCCTGTGATTCCAGCTTGAGGTAGTCGCGGTTCATGTCGAAGTTCTGTTCGTTGGTCCGGCGTCGTACCTCCGCCCCATCAGGGTTGATGGTCGGAATGTTGAGCACCACCACGTCGTCGAGTAGCGGTCGCAGATCGCCCTGGACCAGATCCCGCATGATCTCCATGCTGGCGTCCTTGCCGGCGACCTCGTTGCCATGGACGTTGTTGACGATCAGCACAATCGGCTTGTCCGTCTTGAGCACATCCTCAGGCCGATAGATCGGCGGATTCGACAAGACCGCCAGCACCACATCCCTGCCGGCCAGCGTCGTCGTCAGCTTGCGGACGCTCATCAGGTTGGACGCCGCGTCGAGTTCGTAGACGAACTTCATGAGCGGGTCGTAGAGGGTGCCTCCCTGACCGTATTTCACGGCCTCGGCCGGCGTCTGGAGGCGCTGTGCCTGGGCGGTCACGGTCGACCGATCACCGCCGTTGAGGCCATTGAGGCTGATGATCAGCAGCCCGACGCCCAGAGACACTCCGATTCGTGTGTGACGTGTCATAACCAAGTACTCCTGCAGGGGGAAAATCCGTCGCGATTCTAACATCCGTCGAGACACCTTTGTTACGATGACGACAGGAGAATCCGCGCATGGGCGACACGGCTACGCTCGTTGACTCGTTACGTCGCCAGGGCGAGCGTGTCTGGGACGTACTACCGGACATCGGACTGGCGCTGCTGCTGCTGGCCGCGGGTTGGGTGCTGGCCCGGTTTGCGCGCAAAGTGGTGGTGCGCCTGCTGCGCTTCCTGCGGGTGGATGAAGTGGCCGAGCGCGCGGGGTTTGAGGACTTCCTCGTACAGGGTGGCGTGCAGTACACCACCGTCACGCTGATTGCCGGCACGGTCTACTGGCTGATCCTGCTCGGCGTGTTCATCGCGCTGCTCGACGCCCTGGGTGTGCGCGCGGCGGGGGACCTCTTCACGCGGTTGATGCACTTTGTGCCCAATGTGATGCTTGCGGTGGGCATCCTGGTGTTTGGCACACTGCTGGCGCGCGTGGTGGGCGGCGTGGTGACCAGTTATCTGAGCAACGTCGGCAGCTCGACCGCAGAACCGGTCGGCGCGCTGGCCCGGTATGCGATGTTGATTTTTGTGTTGTTCATGGCGGCCGAGCAGGTCGCCATTGGCAGCGCCGTGTTGGTGTCAGCCTTTCAGATCGCGTTTGCCGCCGTGTGCCTCGCGGCGGCACTGGCGTTTGGCCTGGGCGGGCGCGACTGGGCGGCCCGGGTGATCGACAGGCACACCAAGAAATAGAAAATGATCATCGATTGCCATACACACCTGAACTACTACGACGATGAAACGGTCGATGATCTGGCGGGCTGCCTCACCCGCATGCAGACCGCCATGCGGCGCAATCGTGTGGGCGTGTCGATGGTGTTGACCTCCTACAAGGTCACCCCCGGTCGTCCCTCGACTCGGGCGGTCATCGACGCCACCAGACACCTGCCCAACATCCACGTGGTTGCCGGCGTGCCGTGGAAGGCGCTGGGGCAGGAACACATCGACGAGTGGCGTGGCATGCTGCAGGCCGGCGAGATCAAGGGCCTGAAGTTGTACCCGGGCTACGAGCCGTTTTATCCGTCCGATCAGAAGCTGGAACCCGTCTATGGGCTGGCCGAGGAATTTGACGTGCCGGTGATGATCCATTGCGGCGACACGTATTCCCCCACCGGCAAGGTGAAGTTCGCGCACCCACTCCACGTGGATGAAGTCGCTGTGGATTTTCCCAAGGTGAAGTTCCTCATCTGTCACCTGGGCAATCCGTGGTTTCGCGACTGCATGGAAGTGGTCTACAAAAACGAAAACGTGTACACGGACATCTCGGGACTGACGCTGGGTGATTTCTCCGACCGGTTTGAGGCGTACATGCGGCAGCAACTCAAGGAGATGCTGCTGTGGGGCATGAACCCGCGCAAGGTGCTGTACGGAACAGACTGGCCGCTGGCGTCGATGGATTCGTATCTGCAGTTTGTGGACGAGTTGAAATTGCCCCCGAAGGACCGGGCCTTGATGCTGTTCGAGAATGCGGCGGCCCTCTTCAAGCTGGATATTCCGGCCTCTCCCACGGGATTTGGCGCCCTGTTGAGGGGGATTTGAGCGAGGCGTTGCCGCCGCTGCGGCGGATCGACGGGTACCTTCCGCTCGAAGACCATGGCCTCGTCGGTGACGGGTCCACGGCGGCCCTGATTGGTCGCGACGGCTCGGTCAGCTGGTTGTGTGTGCCCCGGTTCGACTCGCCACCGCTCCTCTGTGGGTTGCTCGACGCCCAGCGTGGGGGACACTTCCGGATCTCGCTGCAGGGCGCGACCGGCGGCCGGCAGTACTACGAGCCGGATACCGGCGTCCTGGTCACCGAACTGCAGAGCGCGGACGCCCTCGTGCGCCTCACCGACGCCATGACCTTTGTGGACGGTGCGAGTCTGCTCGACGAACGCGAGATGGCGCGAGGCGAGCTGCTCCGGAAGATCGAGGTGCTGCGCGGCCCCGCGCCCGTCGAGATCGTGCTGGCTCCCAGACAGGGCATCGCCGAACCCGGCGTCCATCTTGACTCGAACCTGTCACTGACCGGCTGGTTCACCGAGGTGATGCTCGACGAAGGTGCCGTCGCCTGGGTCGCCTTGCGGTGGCGCAGCCAGAGTGAACCCGCGACATTTGACGATGTGATGGAGCGGACCCGACGCGCCTGGCAGTCTTGGTCCACGAACATCCAGTACGACGGTCCGCAGCGGTCGCTGGTCCGCCGCTCGGCGCTCACCCTCAAACTGCTCGACTACTTCGGCAATGGCGCCATCGTCGCGGCACCCACATCGTCTCTTCCAGAAGCGATCGGTGGCCCGAGGAACTGGGACTACCGGTACGCATGGATTCGCGATGCGGCGTTTTCCGTCGACGCGTTGCGCGCGATTGGCCTGGTCGACGAAGCGCGCGGGTTTTTGCACTGGGCGTTGCGCGCGTTCGCCAAGAGCGGCAGCCCGCGTGTGTTGTACACCGTGGACGGCACGGCGCCTGAGCCGGAGTGGATTGACTCGTCGCTCGAGGGGTACCGAAGGTCAGGTCCGGTCCGGTGGGGCAATGCGGCCGCCGATCAAATCCAGCACGACGTGTACGGCGAGATCGTGGACTGCGCCTCGCAATGGGCACGTCTGCAGGGTGACATCAACCCGGAACTCTGGGCGCAGCTGCGTCCGCTGATCGATGCGGCGAGTCTCGCCTGGCGATCGCCGGATCAGGGCATCTGGGAGGTGCGCACGCCAGGACGCGTGTTCACGTACTCCGCCGCGGTCTGTCAGGTGGCATTGGAGCGTGGTGCCTCCATTGCCGAGCGATTTGGTCTTGACGGTGACGTCGCAGGCTGGCGGAAGTCTGCCGACGAAATCCGTGAGGTCATCATCCACGAGTCGTGGGACGAGGACGAGCGGATGTTCACCGAACACCTCGGTGGCGGCAATGCGGACGCGAGCATGTTGACGCTGCCGCTCCGCAAAGTCGTGCCCGCGCTGCACCCCAGCATGGTCTCGACCACGTCGGCGATTGTGCGACGACTGGGCGCCGGCAACGGTCTGTTGTATCGCTATCTACCAAAACACTCGCCCGATGGACTGCCCGGCCACGAGGGCGCGTTTTTGTTGTGCAGCTTCTGGTTGGTGGACAATTTCACGCTGCAGGGGCGCCTCGACGAAGCGCACGCGCTGTATGACTCACTCTGTGCGCGCGCCAACGCGGTGGGATTGCTGCCTGAGCAGATCGACCCACCGACCGGTGCGTTCCTGGGCAACTTCCCTCAAGCCTTCAGTCACGTCGGCGTCATCCAGAGCGGCGTCAGGCTTGCTGCAGCCGCACGACGCTGAAGACTACGACCTCAGAGGTCGGTGGCGCACCCATGGCAACGCCATCGACCTCTGAGGTCGTTTTACAGCACCGCGCCGAGGCGCGCGATCACATCGGCGGTGACCGCCTCACGCGAGCCGGGGATGCTGCACGCGGCGGCGTTGACGTGACCGCCTCCGCCAAACTGCACGGCGACTGACCGCACGCTGACGTCGCCCTTGGATCGCATGCTGACGCGATACTGCGTGTCGGTCTGTTTGCGTACCAACGCTACGGCCATGACGTCCTTCGCCCCGAGCGGCAAATTCACCAAGCCGTCGGTATCGTCGGAGGTCGCGCCGCACGACGCCAGAATGTCATCGTCGTAGTACAGCACCGCGAGGCGGCCGTGATGGTGCAACTCCATCGCGTTCAGGAGCGCGCCGGTGAGGCGAACGCGACCAATCGAGAAGCTGTCGAAGATCTCGCGCGACAGCTGCGCGACTGACAGGCCGGTCGCAGAGATTCGCGCACAGATGCGGAACGTGCGCTCGGAGATGGGACCGTGCCGGAAGCCGCCGGTGTCGGTGGCGATGCCGAGGTAAAGATGTGTCGCGATCTCCTGCGTCCACGGCACGCCAAGCGCGTCGATGACATCGGCCACCATCTCGGCACACGCGGCGGCCGACACGTCAAACCAGTTGACTGAGCCGTACATTGTGTTGCCGATGTGATGGTCAATGTTGATGAGCGTCGGCCGTTCCAGACCCGTGACTTCCGTCCGCGTCAGATCCCCACACTCCATGACGATGGTGACTTCGTCGGCGGGGGAGAGGCCCTCGATGGCGGGGACCGTCGGCGCGACGATGATGCGGTCCATGCCGGGGAACCCCAGATACGCCGCGGGCGCAGCGTCTTTGTTCACAATCCGGACGTGCTTGCCCAGCGCATCGAGCGCAAACGCCATCGCCAGCTGTGAGCCGATGGCGTCACCGTCGGGTCGTGCGTGTGATGTCAGCAGAAAGTGGTCGTGCGCGCGAATGGCGGCTGCGACGTCGGCCGGGGACCCGGTCATGGTCGCGGAGTTCACGTTCACTCCGCGCTACGTTTGGTCGGATCCACTGGCGCGTCCGGCGCGGCCTCTGCGTGAGCGGCATCAGCGGCGTCAGCGTCAGCGGCGCCGGCACCTTCGGCTTCCTGTGCCTCGCGCTCGCGTTTGAGGTCGAGCAGGATCTGCTCGATGCGGTCCTGATGCTCGATCGACTCGTCGTAGAAGAACTGCAGATCGGGCACACGTCGCAGCCGGATCCGCGACCCGATCTGCCGGCGCAGGAAGGGAATCGCCCGTTCCAGCGCCTTGACGGTTTCTTTTTTCTGCTTCTCGTCGCCCATCACGGTGTAGAGCACCCGTGCGAGCTGCAGGTCCGGCGTCACCTTCACCCGCGTGAGCGTGATGAATCCGACGCCGGGATCGTGCACCTGCTGCGCAATGATCTGGCTCAGCTCCTGGCGAATCTGTTCGCCGACGCGATCAGGCCGGGAGCCCTGAGCCATTACAGAATCGCCGCAATCTTCTGGATGTGGAAGACCTCGATCATGTCGTTGACTTCGATGTCATTGAACTTGTCGAGGCTGATGCCGCACTCCATCCCCGATTTCACTTCACCCACATCGTCTTTGAACCGACGCAGCGAACTGATGCGGCCGGTCCAGAGCACCTTGCCGTCGCGGGTGAGCCGCGCCTGGGCATCGCCCGCGCGTGTGATGCGGCCTTCGGTGACGATGCAACCGGCGACCGTGCCGGCCTTCGGCGTGCTGAACGTTGCCTGCACCTTGGCGGCACCGATGCGCGCCTCCTGCAGGGTGGGTTCGAGCAGACCCGTCATGGCCTTCTTGATCTCGTCGGTCACGTGATAGATGACCGAGTGATGGCGAATCTCGACCTCCTCGCGCTCGGCGACTTCCGCCGCGTTGCGGTCGGGCTTCACGTTGAAGCCGATGATGACTGCCTTCGAGGCCGACGCCAGCAAGACGTCCGATTCGTTGATCGCGCCGACACCGGTGTGAATGATGCGCACCTTGACGCGTTCATCCGAGAGCTTGGCGAGTGTATCGGCAAGCACTTCCGCCGAACCCTGCACGTCCGCCTTGATGATGATCGCGAGTTCCTTGAGCTGACCTTCGGCCATCTGCTGCTGCAGGGACTCGAGTGTCATGCGTGACCCACGGGCGCCGAGCGCCTTGGCCTTGGCCTGCGTCTGACGAAAGGTGACGATCTGGCGAGCCTTGATCGAGTCGTCCACCACCTGAAGAATGTCTCCGGGTGAGGGGAGGGCCGACAGACCGAGAATTTCGACCGGCGTGGACGGGCCTGCCGACTTGATCTTGCGACCCAGGTGATCAAACAGCGCTCGCACCTTGCCGTCGACGGTGCCGGCGATGAAGAGGTCGCCTTCGCGAATGGTGCCGTCCTGCACAAGCACAGTCGCCACAGGCCCGCGGCCCTTGTCGAGTTTGGCTTCGAGCACGGTACCCTTCGCCATACGCATCGGGTTGGCCTTGTGTATGCCGATGTCGGCCACGAGCAGAATCATCTCGAGCAACTGGTCGAGGTTGGTCTGCTGTTTGGCCGAGACTTCGACGGTCACCGTCGTGCCGCCCCATTCTTCCGGCTGCAGGCCCAGTTCCGACAGTTCGCGCTTCACACGTTCCGGGTTCGCTCCGGGGACGTCGATCTTGTTGACCGCCACGATGATCGGCACGTTCGCCGCCTTCGCGTGGTCGATCGCTTCCTTCGTCTGCGGCATGACGCCGTCATCGGCCGCCACCACGAGGATGACGATGTCGGTGACCTTGGCGCCGCGGGCACGCATCATCGTGAACGCCGCGTGACCGGGCGTGTCGAGGAAGACGACCCGGCGTGTGTTGACGTCGACCGAATACGCGCCGATGTGCTGCGTAATGCCGCCGGCTTCGCCCTGGGCGACTTTGGCTTTGCGGATCGCATCCAGCAACGTCGTCTTGCCGTGGTCAACGTGACCCATGACGGTGACAACCGGTGCGCGCTCGACGAGATCCTCCGGATTGGCCGCGGTGGTTTCGACGTCCACCACTTCTTCTTCGAACGACCGGATGAGGACTTCGGCACCGAAGTCGCGCGCGATAAGCTGCGCGGTGTCGGCGTCGAGTGTGGAGTTGATGGTCATCATCATGCGATGGTCCATCAACTTCTTCATGACGTCCTTCGCCTTGACCTCGAGCTTGTCGGCCAGGTCCTTCACCGTCATGCCCTCAGCGAGGGTGATGAGTTTGGTGATGGGCGGCAACACCTCTGGCATCTGCATCGAGGACGGACGGTCGTCACGACGCGGGCCGCCCTTCGAACGGGGGCCGGAGTACGCAGGGCGATAGTTGGACTGACCCGGGCGGTGCTGGCCAAACGGCGGCCGGGCCCCGGGGGCGCCGCCGGGTTGACCGGGACGCACGGGCTGCGAGGGCAGCGGGCGCGGTCCACCCAGCGGTGGACGCGGACTCGCGGGAATCGGACGACCGGTCATGCTCGGGCGCACGGCCGTGCCGGGCGCGGCCGGACGTGTCGGTGCCGGCGCAGACTGTGTGGGACGCACCACGGGACGCTGCGGAATCGGACGCGCAGCCGGGGCTTCACCGGTCAGCGGGTCTTCGATACGCAGGCGACGTGACGGCGGCACCATGCGGCCTGTCGGTCGCGTGACCGGGGAAATGGCCGGGGGCGCCGGAGGTGCCGCAGCGACGGGCGTAGCCGGCTTTGGCGCCTGAGGCGGTGCCGGACCGGTGGTCGGCTTCGCGACAACTCTCGGAGCGACCTTTGGTGCCGGCGTGGTCGCGTGTGGTGGCGCCGCAGGTGCCACGGGAGCAGTCACGATGCGCACCGCCGGAGCGGGCGCGGCAGGTCGTTCGGTTTCGACCCGCAGGCCGGACGTCCGCGGCACTTCGCGTCCAGAACGCGCGGCGACGGCGGGCGCCTCGGTGACTGGCGACGGCGTGGGGTCCGCCTGCACGAACTCCGCCTCTGGCTCCGGAATGAATTCGGGCTCCGGCTCGGCGACGGGCTCGGGAATCTCTTCGACGTGTTCATGCACATGCACATGCACGTGCACGGCCTGAGGAGCCTCGGCGTGCACCTCAGTCTCGTCGGGCGGCGCGTCTTCGGTGGTGGCCACCGGCTTGACCGTCTTCACCAGACGCGGCCGCAGCGCCGGGGCTGCCGCCTTCGGGGCCTCGGCGGCCTTGGCGCCGGATTTGCCGGCCGTCTTTGCGCCGCCCTTTGCGGGCGCCGCGGCGGTTTCGGCGAACATGGTCGCGGGCGGCGGCAGGGCGATGTTCCGCTTGCGTGCCTGGCGCTCGACGAACTGGCGCGCGACGATTTCCTCGACGGAACTCGAGGCGCTCTTCACCTCAATGCCGGTCTCGCTCTTGAGCAGGCTCATGGCTTCCTGGCTGGACAGGCCCAGGAGCTCAGCGACTTTGTAAATCCGGACAGTGGCCAAAAGGAACCTCGATTAATCGCGAATCTGAAAACGTAAAACGGTGGCGGCGACGGCAGTCTCGAACGGCGCTCGGCCGTTATGACTCTGCCGGGGCCTCTGCCGGTGCGTCCGTGGGTTCGGGTGCAGGACCTGCGGCGGCCAGGACGGCCTCAACCGTCTCGGCATCAAACCCCGGAATCGCCAGGAGACCGTCCGAACCCGCTGTGCGGATCTTCTCGAGCGACGTGAACCCGGCGGCTTTGAGCTGCGAGACCACTTCGTCGTGAATCTCGGGCAGCGAGATCGGCGCTTCCGCCTCGCTCGCCTCGCCGAATTCCAGACCCTCAAGCTGCAACTCGACTTCCTTCTTCTTGTCTTCGTCGCTCTTGATGTCGATCTTCCAGCCGGTCAGCTTGGCGGCCAGGCGCACGTTCTGCCCCTTCTTGCCGATGGCCAGTGACAACTGCCGATCTTCGACCAGCACTTCCATCACCCGCGTCTCGTCGTCGACAATCGTCACGCGCTGCACACGGGCAGGGCTGAGTGCCTTGGTGACGAAGTCGACCGGGTCTTCCGACCACTCGACGATGTCGATTTTTTCGCCGCGCAGTTCGCGGATGATGGCCTGCACGCGGGTGCCGCGCATGCCGACGCAGGCGCCGACCGGGTCGACGTCGCGTTCACGCGAGAACACCGCGACTTTCGCGCGGTCTCCGGCCTCACGCACGCAGCCGCGAATCATCACGGTGCCATCGTAAATTTCGGGGACTTCCTGCTCGAACAACTTGATGAGCAATGCCGGATCCGTACGCGAGAGGATGACCTGCGGGCCCTTGGCGTTGCGCGTGACCGTCTTGATGACCGCACGCACCCGATCACCGATGGCGTAGTTTTCGGCGCGCGACTGTTCCTTGCGGGGAATCTGCGCTTCCACGCGCCCGATTTCCACAATCAGGTCGCCGCTTTCGAAGCGTTTGACCATCGCATTGACGACTTCGCCGATGCGCTGGCTGAACTCGCCGTGAATTTTTTCGCGCTCGGCTTCACGCACTCGCTGGGCGATGACCTGTTTGGCCGTCTGCGCCGCGATGCGCCCGAGTTTTTCGGTTTCCTTGGGGAACTCGATTTCCATCCCCACTTCGGCTTCTTCGCCGTATTCCTTCTGGGCTTCGTTGAGGGCGATTTCCCGGTGCGGGTCGGCGACCTCGTCCACGATCTGCTTGACCGCGTAGAGTTCCACGAGGCCCGTCTCCATGTTGAAGCGGGACCGGAGGTCTTCCTCTTCCCGGAAGACTTTGCGTGCGGCCGCGAGATACGCGTCCTCAATCGCACTGACGACGATGGACGGCTCGATGCCCTTGTCCTTCGCCACCATGTCAATCATCTGTTGCAGTTCGGTCGCCATAATCAGAACTCCACGTCCAGCCGCGCGCGCTTCACCGTTGTCAGCGGCACCCGGTGTGTGCGCCGGCCTTCTGCCAGCAGCACCGATCCGTCTTCCATCCCCGACAACCGCCCGGCAAAACTTGTCTGGCCGTCCACCGGAGTCGTCGTCACAATCTTCGCGAGGCGCCCGACAAACCGACGGTAATCGTCCTCGCCACGCAGGGGCCGATCCAACCCTGGGGAAGACACCTCAAGGGTGTAGGCCTTCTCCAGCGCGGCTCCCAGATCGTCTTCCACGTCGAGCAAGGCGCTCAAATCGTGGGCGACTTTCTGACAGTCCCCAATGCCCACCGCGTCTTCGGGTGTGTCCGGACCCTGCGACTCCTGCCATGGGCGATCCACCATCACCCGCAGGACCCATCCGATGGATTCGCGCCGGAACTGGAGGTCAAAGATCTCCAGTCCGTGGCTCAGGGCCACGCGTCGTGCCGCCTCGCGCACACGGTCCAGAACTTGCTCGCGGGTCGTCGTCACGTCGGATCCTGCAGGTCGTCGGAGGGGGAAATTGGAGGCCTAAAAACAGAAAAAGTGGGCACGGGCCCACTTACCACCGCATTCCCGCTACGAGCACCGACAAGTATACACGCTCTGCGTCGTCTTGGGAGCCGCCGGGCTTGAGCCCGGCGGAAGCTACTGCATGAAGCCGCAGGACGTGGCCGGGGGGGCCGGGGGGGTGGTGATGGCGGCAGAGACCAGATCCGCCAGCATGGTGTAACCGGCGTCATTGGGGTGGAATCCGTCCGAGGAGTAGAGGCTGGATTGATAAACGGGGCCGTGGCACATGAGATCCACCACGAGGATGTCGGAGGTCCGGGTGGCATTCATGGCGGCTGAAAAGCCGACGGCGAGGCGGCGGAAGTACTCGCGTTCGGTGGAGTTCAGCCCGGCGGCGTAGGGTAGGCGGGCCATGTTTGGCAGGTTGAGCACGATGATCCGACTGGTGGCGGATCGCACCCGGATCCCGGCGATCAAATCGCGGAAATCCTGCCCGAAGGAGGCACTGTCTCTTATACACATCTGACGCTGCCGACGAATAGAGAGGTGTAGATCTCGGTGGTCGCCGTATCATTA
>ENA-ORBV01014941-ORBV01014941.1-microbial-mat-metagenome-genome-assembly--contig:-NODE-14941-length-11514-cov-5.053073_pt1 | contig 11514 bp, 10 predicted proteins | sample MGYA00237777_ERZ505514 | MGnify/ENA primary metagenome ERZ505514 (study PRJEB26160, sample SAMN06269048) | microbial mat metagenome | isolation source: Oligotrophic lake microbial mat | place...
GACAAAGGTTGTTTATCAGACCCTTCTGGGTTCTCACTTCACCACAAGAACCCAGAAACTGGTAACGTGACATGCTGTCGCGGAACAAACTCTATTGAGAATGACAATCTGTATCTGGACCAATTGACAGGCAAAGCCGTGGGGATTGCCAAGGCTGATCGCCTTATTACCACGTTCTTTGAATTGGGGAATGACCGAAAGATGACATCACGTCTTGGGCGTCAGAAGGATTGGTCGGATGTCTTTACAAGCCGTGCTGAGGAACTTGCTCTAATCAACAGCATGTGCCTATCAGTAGGTTTCCAGGAAGACGAATTGCCCTTTCAAGCATCCAATCCACCTGAGTTGGACGACAAAGTAGCACCAGAACTCGGATTTGATGTCAGTGTCCCGGTGAGCAATGGCCAAGTCACAGGTGATGTCTTGGTAGCTGCCCAATTAACGACAGCAGATGATGGTAATGTAGAAACATCTGACGCTGACTATGACGAAGACAAGACGGACGACATTGAACCAGTGGCTGAGGATCAACCTCCAAACGAGAATTCGGAAGAACCCGTGAATTTGACAACCGATGAAGATCTAGAGCTCGCCGAATTTTTGGAGCAAATCAACTTGGCAGGAGAATTACCAGCAGCAACTCAGAGGAAGGTGGTAGCCTTGTCAACAGAGACATTCAAACCTGAGAGTACAATGGAATCATTCATAAGGCTAACGAACCAGCAGGAGTGGGTTCCTTTCAATCATAGCCGAACCCAACAAAAAACGGCCAAGGATTCGGAAGAGGCTTCTCTCTTTGAATCTTTACAAGGCCAGTACAACCGGCATGTGGCGCCCTCCGCACACCGCGGCTACAATGCATTTGAGAAGGCGTGGAATTTGGAAGTAGCGAAACGATACTTAAAAGCCATTGAAGAGGGGAATAACGACACCACATTTATTAAACGAAAGAGCGCCAAGCAATTGCAAGACCACTACGACTGGCTCGAAGAACAACTACGACAATCCAAGCAATCTGAGGAGCAAAAAGAAGACAGCATTATGGGGGAGATGAACCGTGACATTCGTGATGTTCGTGTCAGCCTGCCCGACCTCCTGCCAGTACCAGAGGCCACGGCAATGACGTTCACACAAAATCCAAGTCGCCCCATGGCTGTCGGAAATCCATTGACTATGAATGTGGAAATTGCTGCACCCGGTTTAGTTGTGGCAACCAATCGGAATCCTGCTCCATGGCGACTGGCGACACCACTCACGCCCCACCAAGCCAATAATCCTTTGGCCGGAATGAACATGCGCAAATGGTGTCGAAACTGTGGACACCAGAAAGCAAATCATACAAAGGAGGAGGGATTCGGCGCCAAGTGTAAAAGAAACTGGTGTGCTAAATGCAATAAGCTTAAACAACACCACATTGGTAATGCTGGGAGGATGGGACCTTATTGTACTGACGTTCCTCATCGAACATCGCTGCACACGTTCTGGCACAAGAAGGCAATGAGTGAAGGATTCTTTTTGATTTGGTTCTTTTTCTATTCGCTCACTGTTGTTATTTCAATGACTAAGGGCTAACACAAGTTGGGGCACTGGACACACAACCAGACGAATTTGGTGTAAGCGGGACGAGGTGACCTTCAATGCAAGAATTAATGCATTCAAAGGTGTAAGTCGCCAGTTCGTGCATGTCGCGGTAACCGTTACAGTGTTTGTACTTGTGTGTTGCTGCTAGCAACCATCCATCCACGACAGCAATTCGAGTGTCGCGGCGAAGTGTGCTATTGGATAGAACTTCAACCACTCTGTGCTGCAAGCAATGAACAATCAAGCGTTCTTCTTTTGTTTCATTGTGAATGTTGAGCATGCGCCAGACGTAACCTATGACTCGATCATGCCAATTCACTGACTCTTTTTTTCCATACATTTCCATGTACTGCAGCACCTTGCAGACCATTGGGGGCACTGGCACAGCCTGACAGGAGATTATGAGGTGTTGAAGTGTGTCTTTTCGAAAACATGTCGCTTCCACAACGCGGGGTTGTTCCGCTTCATACGACATTAGCATAACCACAGTAGGGCTAAAACTATTCCTAGTTGCACGAACATCATTGTAAGGCCAAATATGTCCGTGTTCTTGTAAGAAATGTTTAAAATCTTGTAGACAATAGATAGGCATGATGCTTAGTCTTGTAGCTTGCTACTGCTAGTCTTGTTGCTTGCTGCTGCAGCAGCAGTTGACATTGTGAGACGAGCAACATTTCAATTTGTGACCGCACCGATGTTAGTGTCGGCTTGCGACCAAAAAATGAGCCACTGGTGGACTATCGATTTTAGAGTACCTTCAACGCACCTTTGGTTACAAGTCCGTCCGTCGCACGTCAAGTCTTGTATAGGAAAATTAGTACCTTCGACAAAAACTCGAACGGAGCATTACCAGCACAGGACTACTTGTTGGCACTCGGTGGCCGCGGAATGGCATCAAGCGACCCCGGAATGGATCTTTTCGTTGGAGTCAGAATAAGAAGCCGCATCGTTCAGTGACGTTCACTTCACTTATTTGAAGTAAAAAGTATGTGGGCGAATCCTGAAGATTTCAAAAGAATATCACTGGGAGCCATGCGACATCTACTATCGCAAGAGTTTATCCGCCCTGAATCTTTTCTTCGGCACTATCGAAGTCTATCATTCTGTGATTCAGTGAATGTTAGATCGGTCTCTTTGGGGTAGGAGCAGTGCGCTTCTTTTAGGTAGAATAGGAAAACCAACTTTTGACGTGGGTACTGCAGGAGAAGTTGCCAATAGCTAGTAGAAAGCAGTAGCTTGCAATAGATGACTAATATTGGCTATCTGGTAGTGGGCTGCTGCTATTAGGATTGCTACCTCATGGCAACTAGTCGAGTCCTGACTGATGAGGCGACGAGAATAATAGCATTTCATATGAATATCTTGTCTGAGATTTTACTTGAGTTGTTATGAAAACTATGCAAAGTTATACAAAGGATGAAAGTAGCTAAGTAATAGTTCCGTCCGCCTTGCGCAGACGAACTAGAACGCCCGTAGCTTGATTCATAGGTAGCCGATTTCAGTGATGACTGAACGATGCCACTCTTCTGATCTGAATTGATAGTGATAAGTTGTTCACCCCATTCATGCGGCCGCTCCTCCCACTGCCACGTTTTGATAATCAAAGCTCCTCTGCGGTAATCTTGGCGGAGTCTCATCGGAATTTCGTCTTTTGAGACTGCTTTCTTCCAGTTGTTGCAGCTGCTGTAAACGATCGTCCCAGGAGAGATTTGGTCTGTACGTGGGAGACGGTGATACAGTTGGAACGCTGTCCCACCGCAATGATTCCAGTGGCAAAAGAGCCTGAACAGGGGCGGCGACTTGTGGTTGCGAGGAAGAGCTACTGCTGCGATGATGATGATGAGGCGCGGCATTATCTTGCACAATAGTGGCGTCCATCTGGTGTAGCCTCGCGCAGTTGAAAAAAGAAAGCATGTAGTGCATCACCCATTGTGGTTGTTTTACAGTTGTATGAAGAAGAAGAAGAGATTTGATGAATTGATATAATTCAATGCCGATTGCTAGATTATGAGTTTAAGAAGCTTGGAAAAAAAAGAATGATAACGCAAAGGTGGTCAGTTTCTGGACGGCATTCCAGTTGCTGTAAAGTAGGTAGGTAGACTACTAGCTAGGTTGCTACTCAGTAAGTAGCCAGCTTCACCGTACCACAAGGTGGTGCCCTTTTGTACCCGGCGAACGGCGATACTCGAGCGAGAAAGCGAAGCAAATCCATCATCAATCCAAAATCCGCAGTCACTGGTACCGGGTACTGCCCTATGAGAATGAGGGAGATACGAACGCCAACGCAAAATTAATTTAAGGGAGCATTTTCCTTTTCGGGCATTTTCTGATTGGTCATAGAGTCATAAAGCATCTACGGGACCGAGATTATTAAATGCCTATTGCCCATAGCTTTTGAGGGGATTGCGCTATCCTTCTCACCTCTCAATAATGTTGAAGCTGGGATCGAATGGAAACATTATAATTCTCTTCTCCATTTTCCCGGCACACCAATAAATAACTAGTGCACGTGAATTGCTACTGAACTACCTGATAGTGATGGAGACTTCTATTAATACAGAACCGGTAGCGCCTTGACAATCTATCAAAGACCTTGGAATAGCCCTCCGTGAAGCCTCCTGGCCTATCTACCCAATAATCGTTTCTTCCGCTATTTCAAGAGAATTAGGTCCCGGTCATTATTATTCCTTCAACCAGAACGCATCCGAAAGGAAACTGAATCTTAAAAAGGGATTTACTTCGGTCATGACCGCATTGTCCCCTTGTCAAAGGTACACCTCCCATGGCACAGTACAGAGCTAGCCACAGACGGTACTAGTCCCGTGGGGAGCCAAGTCAGCCAACCGTGTGCAAAGCCGAATCTTGGTCGATGTTTCGGGGACTGCGGTCGTCGAGAGATCGACTACTAACGAAGCATTGCGGATAAACATTCGCCGCCAACGAAGTCGAATTGCAGACCGCTGGAAGCACCAGCAATTCAAACCAACTTTGAGTGACCGACAATGGGTCACTGACTGACCAGTGCGGATGACTGAATGAATCCATCTTCTCGCTTTGTACTGTGTTGAGACTTGAGAACCATCATTTGCAAAAGCGCGAGGACGTAAATCCAAGGATCTGTACGTCTATTGTTCACTAGGTAGTTGCCTGGGAATCACTGGCTACTTGCCGCCAGGCAAAGGCTTGGCAACGAGGTTGCGGCGTAGATAGCTCTACTACGAAGCTAGAGCTTCCTGGAGCTAGCTAGCCAGACGCTTTGCCAACGTGCAACTGAAGGTCGGGGGTTGCCAGGGAGGCTAGCCAGGATCCCAACCATTTCAGGTAACTTCTGAATCAGTCGGGTCAGTCTACCTGGCTTTTCCATGACTGACCTGTAGAATCCCGGCGGATGATATCGCACAAAGTTTTCTGGGACTCCAGTCGATCGATAGCGGATAAACTCTCAAGTGGATGAACCGGTGTAGGTCTTGTCATACTTCAAAGAAGTCTATCGGCATCTTCAAGTACGCTTGTCCTGCTTCATCAATCGACGATTTAGATGTTGTCTACATCTTCAACGTGCGCGAAGCCAGCCAGTGAGCCTACTTCAATCAACCGAGGCTTCAACCTCAACTTCAGTTTGAAGGTCGGACTGGAGTGAGTTGAATCAACTTTTCAGTTGAACTGAATGCATGTTTTGAGTGAGTTGAGCTGACCTACGACCAATGGCTGGTTAGGATGACTGACGGATGACGACCTTCCGTCATCGTCGCACTGCCAAGCTGCGCCAGGCTTATACTACTATCGCTCGCTCGGGAGCTCGAGCTAGCTAAGAAGGTGGCGGTGGCTAGATAGCTCAAGTAGCCACCGGTCAGCAAGCTCGTCTTGTTGTCGATCGTACTGGTCTTCCGGTAGGCTAGAGGCTGGCCAGGCTAACTGCCTTGATTGAGCTAGCTAGTACATGCAGTAGGTCAACGATTGCAAAAGCGGGTGTGCGTCTTTCAAATGGTTAGTACGCACAGCTGAACCAAATGTGGCATCAATTTAGATCAATTATCTCTAACCCTCGGGAATATCTCTAACCCTCGGGGGTCAACTTTTTCGGTTGGAATCGTTGCGGTTCGATTCGTTTGTTGTTTTTGCGCTGCGGTCAAGGCGGTGCCATGGTGCACGATCTACTGTTGTTGCTCCGATAGGTTTATTTGCTGTCACGTTCTACTACTGTAGCTAGTCAAGTAATACAGTAGCATTCAAAGACTACTACTGTAGCTACTAGCCTCTAGTGACTTTGATTTCTTAGTAACAAACAAAAGAAAGCATGGGTAACGTACCACCTGGCATGGGAGGCGAAGGCGGCGAAGGCGGCGCCAACAACAACGGCGGTAAGGATGGCAAGGACGACAAGAAGAAAAAGAAGAAGCGTTTCGAGCCCCGGCCCGCGAGTAGTAATCGACAAGGCCGCCGCCGTCGTCGTAAGGGGCCCTCCGGTCTCAACAAAACGCCAACCATTGTGCCCAACTCGAAATGCAAGCTCCGTCTTTTGAAGCTGGACCGCGTCAAGGATTTTTTGTTGTTGGAAGCCGAGTTTATTCGCAACCACGAAGTCTTCAAGCCGCATGAAGAGCGTGATCAAGAAGAGCGCGAAAAGCTGGAGGAACTACGAGGAAGTCCCTTGGCCGTGGGCAGTTTGGAGGAATTGATTGACGATAATCACGCCATTGTCTCCAGCAGCATGGGACCGGAGTACTATGTCAACATTTTGTCAAGCGTCAATCAGGATCTGTTGGATCCTGGTTCCAGTGTCTTGCTCCACAACAAGACCATGAGTGTGGTTGGTATTTTGACTGACGATACCGATCCCATGGTCAGTGTCATGAAGGTTGAAAAGGCGCCTCTGGAAACCTACGCCGACATTGGTGGACTGGAAGACCAAATCCAGGAGATCAAAGAGGCCGTCGAATTGCCGTTGGCGCACCCCGAACTGTACGAAGATATTGGAATCAAACCTCCCAAGGGGGTGATTTTATATGGCGAACCAGGTACAGGCAAGACACTATTAGCTAAAGCTGTCGCCAACCAAACCTCGGCGACCTTTTTGCGTGTGGTGGGATCCGAATTGATTCAAAAATATTTGGGTGATGGTCCCAAGCTGGTCCGTGAGCTCTTTCGCGTGGCAGATGATTTGTCTCCCACTATTGTGTTTATTGATGAGATTGATGCCGTAGGTAGTAAGCGTTACGATTCTTCGAGCGGAGGTACTCGGGAGATTCAACGTACGATGCTTGAGCTTTTGAATCAATTGGATGGGTTCGATGAGCGTGGTGATGTCAAGGTCATTATGGCCACAAATCGTATTGAGTCACTAGACCCTGCCTTGATTCGCCCAGGACGAATTGATCGAAAGATTGAATTTCCTCTGCCGGATACCAAAACCAAGCGTCACATTTTCAACATCCACACCAACCGAATGACACTAGCGGACGATGTGGATTTGGAGAAGTTTGTCATGGCCAAGGATGAATTGAGTGGTGCAGATATCAAGGCCGTTTGCACGGAAGCGGGTATGTTGGCGTTGCGAGAAAGGCGAATGAAGGTGTGCCAGGAAGATTTTGTCAAAGCCAAAGAAAAGGCCTTGTATCGTAAAAAGGGAAACATTCCCGAGGGTCTTTATTTGTAGGCACATTCCACTCAATGGTAGAAACAATACGTGTGCTGGACGATTGCCAGCATTATCTCTCTATCCTTAGAACTAAATTCAAAAGTACTATATCAACAATTATTAAGGCCAGGCATATCATTTATGATTATTTTTAGTCCAGTCCACAGCCAGGCAGTAGCATTCTTTTTAGTCGTAGAATATTGACTCCTGACTCCCGTGCAATCACGATCAGACGGGAGCTGATGGCCAGCGACTCACTAGGCTTTCCGCCCCCTCATCATTATTCTTTTGGATCTAATTATCCCTCACCTCATACTTTTTCTTTTCATCTAATTATCAAACAATCAAAATATATAAAATAATCCATTCAAAAAATGAGCTGCTCTCACACTATGTCGAACATTTGCTATGCCAAAAATGTGACCATGGTGTTTGATGTCATGATCGGCAACCTTCTACAGCACCTCAAAAATGGCGACGAAGATGGTTATCACAGTGTCATTGCGGACATTCGGGAAGCTCACGATGTCCAGTTTGTGGATGAAAATGGGGAATCCATGGTCTTGGAGGCGTATTATGCCATCGTCACTGACCTTATCCTCGAAGATGATTGGGTCCATGCCCGCAAGGTGATGCAAGCTGCTACCAACCTCGCCTCGGTCATTTATCATGATGGAAACAGCATTAGTAACCTCAGCGATGAGTTGGAGATTGGCAAGATTGAACGCATTCGGTTGTACCTTTCCGCGGTCGAGAGGATTCGAACAAAGTCCGGCCTCGTGGCGGACGTGGCCGACCGAATTCCCTGCTCGTGTTTGGATGCCAAAAGAAGCATGAGCTTGAGACTCCCAACCACGGTTTGTTGCTTTGAATGTTTCAACGACCAACCAAGAGAGACGATATCCTTGTGTAGCCGGTGTCGCTTGGCTACGTACTGCTCGGCAGCTTGTCAGAAAAAGAATTGGAACAAGGAGCACAAAGGGAAATGCAACAAGTACCGCAGGTTTCTTCTCGAGGAGCATGCGCCTATCATCGTGTGCCGAAGTATCGCTGAAGGAACTCCCTGATAATTAGTATTTTTAGTCTAGTAGCAAGTAAGATATAGCTCATAAATGTATATTAATAGCATTTTAGTGATGTTGATGGAGAATGTGCTTCTATTATCGAGCGTTGCAAATTGCTAGCATTGTCAATTCTATCTACTTCGAAAAAATTGAGAGTTCTTTCGTTTCGACATATGCCGGCTATTCAGCCGCAAGGCACTGCTCGAGGCAGCACGGCTACTCGCCTGGACTCGAGCCGCCGTTTGCTCTACGAATCTTCTTGTCGTTCTGGCATGTTCAGAAAGCACATAGCTTTCTTGGACCAAAAGGTGATCAATGCGAGCGCACACTTCTCGTGGGATGGCCAACTCTGGTCGGTGCGTCGCATCCGCTAGCACCGTTGGGTCTGCAAGCAAACTTTGGTCCGTGCCGGTACCGTCCGCGGCTGTCTTTATGTGTTTGAGTACTGTTTCTGGGCGGCGCGCTATGGCAAGGAAGTAAAGTGCTTCTGCAGGGACCGGCGTGTTGTGAAACAACGGCTCGTCAGAACACTCGGGGTGAGCTGTGGCGTCAACTCCTAACGTAGAGGGAGGAGCTGCATGCATGAAAGGAAATGGATCAAACCAAAATTAGCAAAAGAATACGGCGACATACCCACTTTCCGGTTCATGTACGTACCAGTGATACAGGAGAGACAGCCCAGAAAAAGCAGGCCCAGAATTCCAATAACATGAGACAGGGCAGCGGACCACAAATTGCCCTTGCCTAAATAATTGTCCCATACCCCCCATACCACTCGCCTATTGCACACAATTATGATCAAAATAAAAGTTAGCAGCGAGAAGCAATGTATCATCTCAACTGGAGCTACAAATCACTACCAATACAGGTAAGTGAAGAGCCGTACCAGAAACTGACAGCTCCAAGAGCCAACACTACATTGCGCAATCGGCCAACGATGCCGTTTGCCACATCAATGGCAAACTCTGCCTTCAGAAACCGTTCAGGAGTAAAGTGTTGAGCAACATCTTCTGAGCCCAGAAAGAGTGCCCCCAGTCCCAACAAGGTACACCAAAGAAATGAATGACCTAGATCATCTGTGCTATCCGCGAGACCCCACAGCCACTGATCAAGAAGATACCACATTCCCCTCCTATTCCCCAGCGACACCCAGACGTTGACAGATTTCAGTGAGAAACATCTGAGGTAGGTCTCTGTTCGGCACTCATCGCAAATAATTCCACTTACCAAAATGTCACCACGCCAAACGGCAAAAGACCATAACTTATAAAAATGTCAACCAAGACCAACAACATGGGATCCTTGGCTTCTTTTTCACGAGCGACACTGGCCGGGTATGCGATACTACGATAAGAACTGATGATTGTAACGCCAATGGGCGGTGGCAAATGGGAAGGACCATCGCATAGGAACAAAGCGGGTGGTGCCAGCAAACTGGCAGTAGAGCACATGCAAAAGCACAGTGCCAGGCCAGCGAGGGTCGAAACAGCAGCGGATTTGTAAAAATAATTGGGGTAAAGATACACATCATCCAGATACCAAATGGCTCTCCTGATGGTCCCAAGTTCAAAACAAAAAAAGAAGCGACATTCAGTGTGTTGTGAAAGGGTCAATAGCATATCCAGCCGCAGTAGCAAGTGACATTGGGCACTGCACAAAATTCATAAACATCAAGAAGGAGTACGTACCAGAGACAAACGGTACCTTCTCCCAACAGCAACACAATTGCACCTCGCAGTGGTGCTGTGTGAAATTTTGTTTTCGTTGGCTTGTCCTTGACAAAGACTTTGGAGGGGTTCCAATAACCATTGCTGAGCAAGGTCAAGCCAATACCGAGGAGGATATAAGCTGCAATCAGTGTTTGAATGGCTGTTTTGCGACGAATGGGTAGATCTGGCGTCCCTACAAAGCAAAAGCAATCCCCATTCAACCATGTAGCTGTCGCTGGTTGGCCACACAACCAGATATCCAGCAGTGTCCATCCACCCTATATAAAAACAAAAAGGTCCATAAGTGATGAAGTTTGTGTTCCGTTCCAATCCATGAAAAACATTCACCCGCCGTTACATACCCTCCAAAAGGAAACCACAAAAAATCCAATCAAAATGGTAAAACACCAATCCAACAAGAAGGAGCTACATGTTTCCAACATGTTCTCCTTCTCATGTAGCTTGGCATAACTCAAACTGGGTCCCGAAATTTCAAAGGCTATCAGCGGCTTTTTTTGTTGATGATCCAACGAAGCAGAAGATGATGATCCTTGTTCTTCTGCTTCGAATTTATGCTTGGCCATGGATTCTCCCGATACCAAGGGTCCTCGTAGAGGAGTTTCAAGAGTGTCTGTAGCAATGGATGATGTGTTGGTAACGTCGCTACTGTTGCTATTTTTGTGGCCAATGGTTCTAGTATGATTGGCTGGGGTTGTTGTCGGCGGACATTCGTCATCCATTTCGACCTCTTCTTCTTCTATCGTCAACACGGCCACGTGGTGTACTTGGTGGACGCCGTGCACTTCCTCTTGATCTTCTCGTATCAACTCGAGTTCCCCGCCTTGTTGTTCGGCTTGTTCCGTCATGGACTCGGATGCAAGTGACCTCAACATGATTGATGACAATAATAAAAATGATCGACTTAATTGTGAATGATATAAAGGTGGGTAGATCCTGCTAGCCACAAACTATAGTATCTAGCTATCTGTAAGATCTTGAGCTGTAATTCAACAGCTACTGGTACATGATTCATTCGCTCAGCTATTCACTTGGATGATGGGATGGTGTCAACAACCTGTGTCAACACAAAAAGTGGCCATGAAAATGCAGGGATAAAAAAAACCGGCGGAAAATGTTCCAGAACAAATACTTACAAAAAAAGGAAAATAGGGTTAGTGTTAGCAGACTACTTTATTCAAAATAAGGCAGCGGAGCTGGAGAGCTCCGCTAGAACATTCGTTTTGAGCGTGCAGATAAAGTCATGATGATTGAAGTTAAGACATGTTAAGCTTGGAGGAAAACTGAAGGGCCAGCTTTGGGTTCCAAGGGAGGCCATCATCACTGTAGCCATGCAAGAAAGGTGCAATGTGTTTCTGACCATGGTGAAATTCAACCCCAAGGACAGCCTTTTTTGTGATTCTGGATCAGATGAAGAAAGCACTGACAAAATGAGTGATGATGAAAGCTATGGTGAGCTAACTGTGTAACACTTGATTGAAAGCAGCTTTGGTTGTTTTTTTAA
>ENA-ORBV01014942-ORBV01014942.1-microbial-mat-metagenome-genome-assembly--contig:-NODE-14942-length-11514-cov-4.682172_pt1 | contig 11514 bp, 13 predicted proteins | sample MGYA00237777_ERZ505514 | MGnify/ENA primary metagenome ERZ505514 (study PRJEB26160, sample SAMN06269048) | microbial mat metagenome | isolation source: Oligotrophic lake microbial mat | place...
AGACTGACGACTCGAAGAAAGAGTTTGCCGCTTTAGTGAAGAAGACAACCCAGTTAATTAAACAAGGCGAGCTCACTGAATGCCATTGAGCCCGTGAAGAAGCGCAAGGTCAATTGGTCTAGCACAGAAGAAGTAGAGCTTTGCGCTCTCGATGCCAAGTTGAAGGATTTCAACTACAAAGACCTTGATCAAATGGATCTCAAAGGAGAGTCCGACAAGGAAAAGGAGGATGGAGAAGTGGATGCCTCCATGTTGGATGAAATTTCCGATGAAGTCACTGTCTGAATGGCAGGTCAGGATAAGAAAGGAAGCTTGAACGCTCCTGCAGCAACGAAAGATAAATTAGATTTAAATTTATCACCAAACTGTTTTCTTACACCTATTAGCAACAACAAAATGCAAGAGATATTTGCTTTCGATACTCAAGAAGATGATGACAGCATGTCAATCTCTTCTGATCAAGACTTTACTGGTTTAAATGACTGCATTGATCAATCACGTCAAACCAAAACATTTGCTATTGCTAATCTTATCCAAGGCCGTCAACCCAAACGAAAGAAGAGAGAGGACTTGCGACCTATGACGTTTGTTCGCTTTGATGCTTCACTAGGCAAAGCTAAGCCAGTGACTGTCAAGGCGCTACCAGATAGCGGTGCCTCTGATACAACAGTGAGCAAAACGTTCACTAAGAAACTACGAGTGAAAAACACTCAAGGTTCCAGTATGGTGTGGAACACGCCTGCAGGAGAAATGAACTGACTACAGTAGCCAGAAGGTTAAAGCTCAATTTACTGCACCAGAACTGAACAATGCCCGTTCAATGGAATGGAACATGCACATCACTAAGTCTTTAGGACCTTATGACATGATCATTGGCAGAGACATTCTGAAATTCCTAAAAATTGATTTAAGGTTCTCAGATGAGATCATCGAATGGGACGGAGCAGAAATGCCCTTTGAAGACGGAGACGCATCTACCAAAGAAGCGTGCTACATAGCCGATAGCGATCCAGTAGAAGACGCTGCACATGGGGGCAAGAGAATTCTTGACGCCAAATGTGACAAAGCAGATGTTGAAAAGATCCGTGAAGAACAAGCTGAGTCAGATGAACATCAGCAAGCTCAACTAGCAGTGTTACTTTGTGTTGGATGATTGAAGAGACCTGCTCATTTGATGAAACAGTTCAGTTCATTAGAAATCATAAGCACTGCCACAGTGCTGCTAGCTGTGGTTGTGAAATCTTCCAGAGTCTTCCATGTTGTTGGCTGAGCTGCACTTCAAGTTGCTCACAGGTGCACACCTGCTCCTGATGGAGTGCCAGCTGCACCAGCTGCACTTCCAACAGTTGGTGCCATTGGCTTTTCAAGTTGGGCACATCCTCTTTGTCAAAACCAAAACAGCAAGCTTAAGCACCTTTGCTCATCTGTGAGTGACAAACAATGATTCATGTGATGATGATCATGGTGCAACTGCAATGACACGGATGCACTTGACTGTTGACAGACAACAGAAAACCAAGGAAAGTCACATCGACCACCAAAATTGCTGCACAAAATTCACTCAGGTTCAGCTGCAAAAGACAGCTTTGCCAATGCCAATGATCCAACACGTCTGTTCTCTGTCCGGAGAAAAATGACCAAGGTGCAAACTGAGGTTTTGCAAGATCCAAATGGATCATCTGTGACACTTTGATCAAGGAAACAAGGAGCCCTGTTGCCCTGAACTGAAAACATCACAACCATCTGCAGAACGAGCAACGTTGATCATTCCATTTTTCATTTGTGCGTGGGGATCTCCTCTTTGTCAGAACAAAAATGGAAAGATGAAGTTCCTGTGGTCATCCATGATTTTGAACCAGACAAAACGATGCAGTTGCTGATCGGATGATTTGTTGCAAGAGTTGAGTTGAGGTTGAAGCTGACATGCAACAAGGCAATGGAGGGTGTGTTGCCCAAGTCACACTGGCAACACAGGTTTTCTCTCATGCAGTTCCAGAAATGCAGTTTTCACATGAAGTTGATCCAAGACTTCTTTGGCAGCCCCACCAACATCTGTGACAGACAAAGAACCAACGAGAACTAATTAAGTTAAGGGGTAACAAGGTGCGGAAGCATCCAAGATCGGTCGTCCCTGACCTTTAAATCACGATGCTCTTTACACGTCATGTTCGCGCAACCTCAGAAGGGCGTTAGGAACGTGATGGTTAATACTGTACGTTCCTTCATACTAATGCCTGCAATGACTCTTCATGCACTCCAACCATGCCTCTTCAATGAAAGCATCTGGTTTGATCCAGTGACCCATGACAGTTCACTTTTTGATCTCACGAATACGTGAAAAGCACTTTCCTGGTTGCAACGTGCATGTGGATGGTTGGGGGTTACAAACAAACCCATCACAAACCCACTACAAATTTAAAACACAACAACCAACAACATGAAAAAAGTAAAGAATACTACCGCCACCACCACTAACAACAACAACAACAACAACAACAACGATATGACCTTTAACAAAATCTTGTTTGACGAGAGAATCGGTGTCTGCGAAAGCTCGGTCTTTCAAATCAACCAAACGATGCCACCCGCCATGCAAGGTATGTACTCGTAACACTGCCTTTTTTTCCTGTTCCGCGCTGCTTTTGCTTCCGCATCTGGTTTTGTTTTTCCCAAAACGTATATACTCACTCCCATACACACGATGCTATACTTTACTTTATATACACACATATATAGGCCACGTCTCCAAAGCCCATTGGGAAGACTTTTGTTCTCGCGTCGACAAGGATCTCAAGCAATTGTCGGGCATTCGATCGACCATTCTGACATTGACACTTGTCTATGCGTGTTTGGTGGCGGCCTATTTTGTCTGCTTTGAGGTCCTAGAGCTGTGGGGAGACTATCGCATCTTGACGTTGGCCGTCGAGATTGCCGTTGCCGTCAGTCTTTGGGTGGTGGTCGTTGGGCTTTATCTCATCAAAGTACGATGGTCGGTCATTTCCTTGATTACAAGACACTGCTCGGATTTGAACAAAAACGCCTGCCCACGATTGGTATTGGAAGCTCGCCTGCCCTTTTGTCAATGCACGGGTGGGGTGGTCAAGGGATGGAACATTTCCATTAAAACCAAACGAGAAACAGCATAGACAAAACGAAGAAGCAGACACAGTAGTGAAACCTTGGAAAAGGGCGACCAAGTCAAGGTTGCTCCGGGAGCCGGGTATGGGCCCAGTCAGTGATGCGGTTATTTTTGGGAGTCCAAGGTTTTAAGAAATGACCTGTACAAATAGAATGATGCATTCATCAATCAACAAAATATACCAACATTATTATTATGCCAGGGGTGAACCCTGAATCGAAACGGAGGGAAATGCATGGCAGCGTGATACTAGATACCCTAATAAGTGCATGTAATGTCGTCGCGTTATCTATAAGGAACAACTTGGATCACGACACTTGACGTGAACCTTGTTGATGGCATCGATAATCTCGTCGTCCAATAGTTCTTGGTTGTCAAAGACGGCCAAATTTTCTTTTAATTGTTCCAATGTCGTTGCGCCTACAATGACACTTCCCGCATCCTGGATGAATCGTCGGGATCGACAAAAGGCCACCGCCAATTGGGAGGGTGTCATACCCGCTTGTTCGGCAATTTGCGCATATTCATCAACGGCTGCCAACGTAGCTGGAGATGCCGTCGTGGGAGACCATCGACTCATGTATTCGGGATATTTTTCAAAGCGTGAATTGGCGGAAGCAGGTTTGGCTGCTCCCTTGCGATATTTGCCACTCAATAGACCGCCGGCCAAGATAGACCAAGGCAACAATCCAATATTGTAATAGGCACAAGATTCGGCCAAATCGGCATCAAATCGTCGATCCAACAAGGAATACGAATTTTGGATCGATACAAGTTTGTCCCGAATCCCCAATTGTTCTGTAGCTTTGATCCATTCCCCGACGCCATAGGGCGATTCATTCGACAATCCAATATAACGAATTTTACCTTCCTCCATCAAGTCTTTGAGGGCAGAAGCTGTTTCCAAAATGGAAACAGGATCATCCCGCATTTTATCGTGATCAAAGACCAATTGTCCAAAGACGGGCAAATATCGATCGGGCCAATGAATTTGGTACAAGTCAATGTAGTCGGTTTGCAATCGTCGTAGGGATGCCTCACATGCTGTCTTTATGGACGCCGCATCCAAGCGACCATCCGGCATATTGTCCAAACGTGGCGGCACGTACCGTTGTGCCGCCACGGGTGACTTGGGAAAATATCCTGCTACCTTGGTCGCAATAACTAGCTCGTTGCGTGCGGCAGGTCCAATTTTCGCCAGATAGTGGCCAATCATTTCTTCGGTCACACCCGCTTTCCATTCCGGTGCGGTCAAGGGGACGGGATATAATTCGGCGGTATCAATAAAATTGACGCCCGCCTCTTGGGTGGCAAATTCCAATTGAGCAAAGGCATCTTGTTGGTTGTTTTGGACTCCAAAGGTCATGGTCCCCAAGCAAGCTTCACTGACCACCAAATCACTTCCACCCAAACGTCGGGCACCCTTCACTGCCGCCGCGGCATTGACCACCATGTTGAAGAATGTGGACTTGACCATGTTTACTTCTTTTCGTCTTTCAGTTCAATGATTTGATTAATTTTCCTTTCGTTCGAAAAGGGGGATGGCACTCGTTGACGCCTTCTAAAAATGGATCTCGTGATTATTTTGGTCTCGATTCAGTGTAGCAGCAGCAAAAGTGGCTTGCGAATGAAGATTCCAAAGATTTCCTGCCGTCCACAAAAAAGTATGTGGTTTGAGTGATCGATATCTCTGATCTTGTTTGTTCGTTGTTTTCTGGTGATTCAGCTGACGGTCTCCTTCTAATATAGTCTCTTCTTCTTGGCAGCGTGAAGTCATCAATAAGACTTGCCTGCATACACTGTAGAGCAATCAAGAGAAAGAAGATGGATGGATCAAAGCCTTTGCTTTTTGTGAGAGTGTCTGTTCACGGTACGCACGAGGTGCCACGAGAATCAATAGTGAGAAAAAATGGGAGGAAACTGACGTCAGTATCCTCAGTCTTTGTTGAGGTTTGGAACACGAATTAGACATCATCATCCAACTCCGATCACAAATTCCGATCGCCGAATTCCGAATTCCTAGGACATTTATTGTGACTGAAAGGAAATAGTACCGGCAATAAATTGAACCAATCAAAATATCATACACGTCGTCTTTTCCCAACCACTAACCGAACTCGTTACTCGGAGTACCGTACCGCAGTACGTATCCGTTCAATTCGTACCAGATGCGGGAACAATTGTACCACGAGTCCACGACCCACCATTTCACCACGTCGATGGAGGCGCTTCTGCATCTACTTCCAATTTAGCTAGTCTACTCATGCCAACACGTCGACGCATTTTCGCCAACAGACATTTTGATAAGAGTAACAAATCATATGGCTTGAATCTGTTTGAATCTCCAACGAGGAATCCACATAGCAAAACTTCTTTCAAAAACACCACACAGAAAGCCACACAAACTTGACACCGTTTGTTAGAAGGTATCTTCTATTTCTATACATGTAGCTATTTCTATACTAGTATATTTATTTATTTATATTCAAATTGGCGTGTGCATCGTCATCAGAGTCATTGCTGTTAGCAGCTCCACCTAAAATATCAACATCATTCTTTGTAGCTGTTGTGTCCATACAACTCAGCTACAGTATTACAACTCAGCTATCTGTTGTCGAAGTCGAAGACTCATTCATTTCTTCCACAAGCTTTCGGCATTGGCTTCTAGAAAACGATCTTTCTGTTACCTGTAGAGAAAACAACGAAACGTAACCAGCAGCAGCATTACTGTATTGACGGAAGCTAAAGCCAAACCAAACGATTTACAATAGCCACCATGAGTCACAGTCACGCGTATTCACCATCCAACGACTACTACGAGGCAGCGACCATGGCACCGTCCACTACGAGTAGTACAGCGGAGCAGTCGGCCTTGTTGGCACGCCGTCTTCACTACAATCATAATCCTGAACAACCCCAGCAAACGATGCCACGTGGTTCTTATCAACACTACGATTCCTTGTGTTACTCCACCACGACGGACGGGAGTACCCTGACGAGCAGTGACAGTGATACCTTTTTGGTAGAACACTCGTCTCTCAACATTGACGGCAATTACAGTCACCACCACAACAACCATAGTGAGAGTCAGTACTATTATGACGACGTGCACAGCAGCAATCGACAAAAGGCCAAACGTTTGGGTCGGACCGCCAAACGCGTAGGACTCATCTTTGGGATTGCCGTCTTGTGTGGACTCGTCATGTGGATTGGTACTTACTCGCTGGAACACAATGCGCGTCGTCATCATCATGGTCGTCATCGTAGTAATAATGTCGAAGAAGATGAGATCGAAAGCATGTCCCTTCTTGGAAGAGGCTTGTCTCTTTGGGGCAACAACAACAATGACGACGACGCCACCAATGATGATGACAATGCTCAATACTATCAAACGTCCACGTCGTTTGTCGATTTGCTTCCCATTCCACTTCTGGGCCGTTCCCGGGCTTACAAGGCGCAAGAAGAAGCCGATCACGCCCACGACTTTCTCTATTTGGATCCCGCCAAAAAGGCGGCCTCCCGATACGAACATCGTCGGGAACACGAAAGCAAACTCAAACCCATCGAGAGTCTCTTGGGACGAACCTCCGCCCGCGGCTTTGAGGTGAAAGAAGACGAGATGATTCACGCGCACGATGGATGCGAAGGAACCATCATGATTATGCGGCATTGTGAAAAGGGAAGCATTCGAGAACACTGCAATTATTTGGGTTACGAACGCTCCGTCTATTTGGCGAGCCTCTTTGGGCACGGTCCCGAATATCGGTGGCCGGAACCCAGTTATTTGGTGGCGGAGAATCCCGGGGATCGGCGGAATCCCAAAAAGAAGAATTTTCGGGAAGTCGAAACCATTTTGCCACTGGGCGATAAGTTCAACCTCACGGTGGACGATTCGTATTCCACCCTGGATACCAATAAATTGGCACGCAAGATTCAAGGCATGTTGCGGTCGGGAGAATTGTGTGGCAAATTAATGGTCATTTCCTGGAAACATTCCAAAATCCCAAAATTGGCGCATGCCTTGGCGTGTGGACCACGAGAAGGATGTCCTTGGCATTATCGCGGCAAACGATTTGATGAATTGTGGCAAATCAAGGTATGTTTATGAGTTTGATAAGGGGTGCCGTCGTCGATTGGCCTCTCAGCAGTCTTTTCTAACTCGTTTCCAATGTTCCCTTCTGTTGCACTGTAGTTTGTCTATCGCACGCCCCTGCACTCGAAACGAAAAAACTTGGAGGCACCCAAGCACAAGGAATGGATGGTCTTTGGCAGTGTGCAAATGGAAGGTTTTGATCCCTTGTCCTTTTCCAAGTCGGTGGGAGATTACCCCAAGCATGGTGCCGATACCGGTGCTCGATGGAGGTCCACGGATCATGAGCTTGCCGAACGCGAAGTGGTCGTCAAGAAGAAGGATCGCCGAAAGAAGTGGTACAAAAAGTACTAAAGGAGCGACTACAGTACAGTACCAGGTACTCTAAGCTAGCCTACTCTGTACTACAAGAGCCATGGATGGACAAATACAATCAAGGACTGACGAGTTATTTTATATACATCAAGGAAGGACAACGCAAGAGAAGGAACCGAATCAAGAATACATGTACATGGAAAGTGATCCTATGCAAGTCTGGCACAGTTGTGGCAACCACGTCGTTGCTGTATACTGTGCTACTAGGCAGGCACTGCGGGCGCTCGCTCATTACCATACGGCACAACCATACATCATAGACAAGAAGGAAACGAGCGCACAGTAGCTGAAGCTACTTATTTAAGCCACACTACTAGAGAGAGAGGCAAGTTAGAGGATAAATATAATAATTATAATCATCAAATCTTTAAGAAGCGTTGTTGAAGCACTCCTGTGAGTTAGACACTATCTAATCAGCATACAAACAGGAAAAAGTTTTTGTTGCATCCGTCATTACTACTAGTACACGTCCTTGCCGGGCATCGCATATCTAGTAGAGTCCACATGCTGATCAAGTTACAGACTTCATACAGGATCAAATTTATGGATGTAGTTAACGACTTCCATTGCCTGGATTCTAAACTCATTCAAAGTGGTACACTAATAATGCGTGCATGAGATCGTGGTCCATCCATAATCACTCAACTGAATCTTTGTGCTCACTAAACTCGTTCCAAAGCTTGTTTGTCTAGTAAATGAGTGAACATACAGTACTTCTGTGCATTGCTTTTCTTATATAAAAATTATTATCTCTTTGGGTACTTTTTTATCGTTCAGTTCTGTGCCATTTACTTATACACAGCAACAGGATTGTTTTTCGCTGGATTCATAGGTTTCTCGACTCATGACACCATTTCGTAATTCCATGACGAGATAAAAATGGGGATACAAAAAGCATGCAAAGACCACCAATCCTACCAAATTCAAGGATACCAAAGCAAAGATACACTCCAGACCGAAGACGCCCGCACTGGCACCCACGGCCCACACCGTATAGGAATACGCACCCCAAATGCCAAGTCCATTAAAGACAAGCCGCGCTAATCCGATGGCCACACCAATCCATACATTGCCATAATCCATGGCGGCCATTTCTTCGGCCGCTTGTTTCATTTGGTCGTCATCGTAATTGGTGGCGTCAATGTTACCGGAAACACTTGTCATGGTAATGAGGGCCAAAATGCCCAAGAGACCGAGTGTGAAGGAAACGAAATTGACAATAATCGTGGCGCGGCCTGTATATATATGGTTTGGGTGGTAGGGATGCGTGTGTTTGTGTGTGAGTGAGTGAGAGGAAAAGAACACTATCATATGTCATTGTTTCCAAGACAACGCAGAATACACTACTATTTCATTATTATACAATAATTATAGAACTTACGAACATCACAGCATCCTCCACAGCACTTGTGCCCGCGCTTCACTCCGGGAGTGTGGACTACAGCTGCTTCTCCTGCCAGCATATATTGCTGATTGTCCGTCTTGTTCATGCCGTTGTCGATCTCCATGGTGATGATGCTATTATTAGATAGAAGCTGCTACTTGGTATACAATAATTATTGTATTAGAGGTAATCTGATGAAGTGGTAAAGCACCGGTGGTAATTCCTTACCGTGTGTGCAAGTTAGTAGTCTATCTATTGTGTCAGTTAATTTCCATGGGATCATTCATCCAACCGAACATCCAACGTCGGATGGGAGGAAAGAAAAGCATTGGTGTCAAGACGGAATTGTTTTCAAACTTTCTTCATGCATGCAGATAAGCATACATTCAAATATTTCGGATGACGTCATGCGGAAGGATATTTTTTGGTTCAGCCATCACTCCTTTCCGCCGCCATCCATTTTTTGAGTTTTCCTTGTTTCGTCGGATTCAACCGTCTGATCCAACAATTCTTTCCAAGAGGAACAGATTCATACACCATCTGCCTACTTCTACCTGAAAGTAATCACAATAATACAAGATTTGAAAGGCACACAACAACCACAACAATTATCTAGTTGAAAAATTTATCATGACAGGATATCGGAATTTACTCCATGTAGCAGTGATGCTCGCAGCTGCCTGCATCCTTTTCTCGGCCACCCATGCCTTTGTCACTCCAACGTCAGCAACAGCGGCAGCAGCAGTAGCACAGAGAACAAGAATAACTTTGAATGGCAGTTCCCGGGGCATGGGCATGGGAGCTACTTCTTCTGGCAAACCCAAAAAAGCGAATGGCAAGACCGCCGCTGCCAAAGGCCAAGGAATGGGAGGAGGCAACACCAAACACAAAAACGGCAAAGCTCCTCCCTTTGATGCCAATGCCTCCTTGTTGCGACTCGAAAAGAAATACGACGAATTAATATCCGCGTCCAACAAGGCCTTTCACAAAGCCTCCCAATCGGATACCGATACAGATGACGATGTCCATGTGGTTTCGGAAATGGTCGTGGCCGTTCGTGCCGTATCTTCTTCGGCTACTACCGGTACTTCCGATTGGGTCCCGATTGCTCAATTGTGTATGCAGCCACACGTCGAAGTGGGAGACCCCAAAGTCCAAGCGGCCGTCTCGCTGTATTGTCGAGAATTAAGTGTCGCGGCTGCGAGGGGTGCCAAAGTCTTTGCCACCGTTCCACGCGACAAATTACAATATGCCGTCGAACCCGTCGACAGCTTTTACAAGCACGTGTACGACCCCGTCATGGAAGAAGGAAGCAAGAGCCAAAAGAAAAAGAATGCATTGTTGACGCCAGAGGAGGAGGAACTTGCCAGGATGACCAAACACCAAGCACGAACGGTTCTGGAATTGATCTCTTCTTCCGACGCAACTATCAACAATAACAATAATAATAAAATTGTCGATGACAAGGCCCAAATCAAACAAGCCTATCGACGATTGTCCTTTCAATATCATCCCGATCGATTGTCGCCGGATTTGTTGCCCGTCCAAAAAGAAGAAGCCGCCTTTTGTTATGCCCGGGTCCAAAAGGCCTACGAGATTTTGTCCTCGGGGGTTCGGCACGGCAATGCGTCGTGGTATGCCAGTTTGGGTGGCCGAGAACGAACCTGTTTCAAAGTGATGGACCAATTGCTGGGAGCCGATCAAGCACGGTCCATCTTGGAAGGTGGAACTACTACAAATGGTGGTGCTGCCATTGTCGGATTGGACGACAAAGTGATACAAGCCTTTGTCGCACGCCATCAAGCGGCAGGCACATCCTCCGCCGCCGCCGTGTCGACGCCTTGATGGCTGTAGCCAAAAGCCCCTCCACAGAAGTAATTTTGAATGCATAAGAATACAAATATTAATAATTATAACAAAATTGGCATATTTAGCTATTGGACGGACCCATTCATGCCCTATCTGAAGGAACGTGCGCTATCTTTTTTATTGGAGATCATTAATTTTCCACAGTTTCGTCGTTTCCCTTGTAGGAAGCTCATTCCAAGGCCAAGAGAGGGTACTTATTAATTTTATTCCTGCTGCTAAAAGTGCAATGTTTGGGACAGGACATGGTTTCCTTTATGTCCTTTTGTTCAGTTCTCGACAGTATGAAATGAATCTTACTGATCCATCCTTCTTGGGAATGACAAAAGTTGGTGCTGCCCATCATGAGCGGTTCACCTTTTTCATGCAATGACCTCATTTGAAAATCTCAGATCGATCTGCAGAAATTTTAAAATGCATCTGCCAATGATCATGTCATGAGACCCCAAGGACTTAGTGACATGCATGTTCCCTTCTGTGAAACGGTCATCGTGCAGTTCTGGCACAGCAAACTGAGCCTTAACCTTCTGGCCAGTGTGCATGTCTCCTGCAGGCACAGTCCACACCGTGCTTGAGTTCTGAGTGCTTTTGGCTCACAGTTTCTTAGTACACCTGTCTCTTATACACATCTCCGAGCCCACGAGACTAAGGCGAATCTCG
>ENA-ORBV01014943-ORBV01014943.1-microbial-mat-metagenome-genome-assembly--contig:-NODE-14943-length-11513-cov-6.238108_pt1 | contig 11513 bp, 10 predicted proteins | sample MGYA00237777_ERZ505514 | MGnify/ENA primary metagenome ERZ505514 (study PRJEB26160, sample SAMN06269048) | microbial mat metagenome | isolation source: Oligotrophic lake microbial mat | place...
ATCTGGCGCGCGGCTGGAACGAGCCGCGCGGCAAGTTCCCGCTGGAGTGGGAGAACGCCAAAAGCGCGCCGCGCGACGTAACTACTCAGGCCAACTTTAGGCATCCGTGCTGGATTCAGCCGAAGAAGGGCTGAGGCGTCGACCCCTTAAATGCGGCCACGAGGGACTCAAAGATATTGGCCCCTTGCTTGTGCATCGTTGCGCAATAGGATCGGATGACGCAGTAGTTCTGAGCACCTTGCGGTGTGCGAAAACAGCCCGACACTTTTTGCTTCACTTTTGGCATACGCACTGCTTGTTCGGCCAAGTTGTTGGTGAACGGCACATTGGCTTGCGTCATGAAGCGCCAGACATCGTCGCTGTAATCGCGAAGCCGGCCAATCAGATTGGTGGCCTTGCTTTGTTTGGGTCTGCCGCGCTTGCCGCTGGAGGGTGCGATTGGGTTTTCTGCCAGTGCCTGCGCAAGAATTGCATCGTACAGGGCACGCAGATCGCGTACTTCGCGTTGATACTTCTGGCTGTCGTAGTTGGGTGTTTTGCCCTCAGCGCAGTTCAGGTTATCTTGGTGGTTGGCGTGCGTGAGCACCTCAATCATGTCGCCTGCCCAAGCTTGACCCTGCTGCTCCAAGAGGTAGGTCAACTCGCGCAAGTGGTGCTGGTTACACAGGGCGTGTTGGCACGCCAATGCTTTGTAGGGCAGCCAGCCGTCATGCACCAAAACGCCTTTGAAGTGCTCTAGCAGGGCCAGGGACTCAAACGCCTGGCCACCTCGCTTGGGGTGGCAACCCATCCAGCTCAGTGTGTCGGTAGCCAATACGTGCAGCCAGTGCAACTTCTTGGCAACCCGCAGTCCGGTTTCATCGGCATGCGCCACGGCTGATCTGACAACAGCTTGTCCGATGTCTTGCACGGTAGGCTGCAAGATGTCTGCTCCCGTCTGGGTGGCTTTGACGACTGCCGCCTGGCTCACAGGCAGGCCAAAGAAGTCTTTCACCAACGCCGCCGTGCGCTGTATTGAGACAGCATGGTTAAGATTTAGGTGCACCATGGCAGCCTGTACGCGTGGGCCATATTGCACAGGCGCGCGCACATCGGCGGGAAACTGCGCTGTATGCACCCGCCCACACTTACAGATGGCTTGCATGGCGTGGTGCTCTGTGACTTCATATTTCACTTCTGGCAAGTCAAAGACTTGTCGGGTTTCTGCAACATAGGCAAAGGGCAACTCACAGCGACACGCTTGGCAATGGTCTGGCACGTTGTGTACAACGATTTTGTCGGGCTGCGCGGCTTGGCACAAAGTGGTGCCGGGGTGATCTTTTTGCCCGCCCGTTGAATTTTTTGCAGCAACCCGCAAGGACTTCGGTGCGGGCTTGAACAGGGCGTCGCTTGATGGTGGCTTGCTGGAGTTCTTGCTGTTGAGCGCCAATCGACCTTCGAGCTGTTTGATGCGTTCTTGCATCACCGCCATTTGCGCTACGAGGTCTTTCACTTGTTGCTGCAAGGGCCATAGCGTCAGGATCAATGCATCTTTTTGTGCATGGCTGAGTTGCAGGAGATCGGGCGGGTTTGGCATCAATAGCGATCGTCGCTCGTTATTTCATCGCGAACATCGGTGGGGTATCTTTGGGGCCTGAGTAGTTACTCGCCGACACGATAAACCCGCGCCGAACTCTCTGCTTTCGGACTATTGGTCCAAGCTTCGTGAATCAAGCGAGGGTACGGTAGCGTTGCCCTGTATATTGCCAACCTGAAGGCGAAAGTGGGATAAATCGCCGTCGAACAGCGCAGCCATCAATTCGGTTTCGCGCGTCAGAATGGTCGCCAGAAATAACTTTGCACCGCCCTTTGTTCTCCCCAAAGCCTGGAAGGAGTCGAACCCGCGTTCCAGAAAATGCTGCATCGCGCCCAGCTTGGCGGCACTCGCTGGCCGACGCATCGCCGTCAATAACATCCGCAAGCCTGGGCGCTTGGTCAAATTATCCAGTTTGGCGCCAATGTCCAATACCAATTGCAATTGTTGCGCTCGGTGTTCCCGGTTAGCGACCTGACGCCAAGCCATGCAATACCGTTCTACTCGATCCAGCTTGTCGGCTTTTGGCAATAACCACACTTTGGCCATCTGCAGGTCGAGTTGCTCGCTAATCTGATGCAGTTGTGCCAGCGCGACCGCGGTATGCAATGCCGACTTGGGAAGCAGCCGCTGCAATGCACCGGCAACCCGAAAAAACTGGCCATCGCGCTCAGCATAGGAAGTTTCGCCATACAAGTCGGTCAAAAAGAACTCGACCGCATGCCGGTAACGGTCATCCTGCGAGAGGTCGGAATAGGTATGTGCAAAACGTAATGACTGAAACTGCTTTACCTCAGCAAGTGCGTTTTGCAGTTCACTGTCCCGAGCCGTACTTTCCCGAATAGCCAGGACGGCGGAAATTGCGTTGCGGATGATTTGTGCGGCTTCCATGGACAAGCAAAGTCTAGCCGTTTGACGGCTAGCCAGACTGCATTCGGCCTTTGATGCGACTGCCCCTTACACCACTGCTACGAATGTGATGCACATTTTTTGCGGAATTGGTTTGAGGTCCCAGCCCTATTTCTTGTTCGAAACTCGCCGGCATTTGGTAGGCGAATCTAGGGAAAACCCGTATATTGTCCGCATGAACGAGTCCGAACATCCACTGCCATCGGAGGCGAGGCCACCAAGTCAGCCCGCCCGGTCGACTGAAACCGCCAATACCCCCACCGCAATGGCACCCAACCGCCCGCCAATAGTCCCGATCCGCTCGCTCGGCGAGAACCATCGCAGCCGCATTGCAAGCCACCTGGTTGCCTTGGACCCCCACGACCGATACCTGCGTTTTGGTTACGCGGCCAACGACGAGCAGATTTTGCGTTACGTCGCCGGGCTTGACTTTGATCGGGACGAGATTTTTGGCATCTATAACCGAAAACTCGTGTTGCTTGCCGTGGCGCACCTCGCCTATCCATCGCCCAAAGTCCCACACTCGTCTGCCGAGTTTGGTGTATCTGTGACGAAACTTTCCCGCGGGCGTGGGTACGGCGCGCGTTTGTTTGAGCGCGCAGCGATGCATGCGCGCAACGACGGTATAGAGCAACTGTATATCCACGCATTGAGCGAGAACAGCGCAATGATCAAGATTGTGCGCGATGCGGGTGCGCTTATTACCCGTGACGGGTCCGAGTCAGACGCATACTTGCGCCTGCCCCCTGCCACGTTGGACTCGCAGGTGACCGAGATCGTCCAAGAGCAGTTCGCGCAGGCTGACTACCGCTTCAAGTCACAAGCCAAACAGTTCTGGAGTTGCCTTGCTGGCTTACGCCAAGCCAGCGACACTGGACGATCCGGTGACACTGGACAATCCAGCGACACTGGCCAATCGAAGCCACCTCCCGGAATATGACACGCGGGATGGGCCTGGCCTGAATCAGCCAGCCTTGCAGCGACGGTGCACAATCCGCTATCCTTGCTGCTTCCCAACAACGGTGTGATCCGCCAAACCTGTACGTGTCTGACACCCAACCCGCGCGTCTTGCCGAGAAGGAGGACAAGCGCACTTTTCTCCAGCGGCTTTCTGAATTTCTGCACCCAGGGCCGGATTCAACGGCTGAACTGATCGAGACGCTCGCGGACGCCGAAGACAACAATGTCATTGGTGCCGAATCCCGTGTGATGCTCGAAGGCGTCATCCGGATGGCCGACATGTCGGCCGGCGACGTTATGGTGCCAGCCACCCGCATGGACCTGGTCAACATCGATGCCAGCCCGGATGAGTTGCTGCAAGTGGTGATTGATACCGCCCATTCGCGGTTTCCAGTTTTTGACGGGGAGCGCGAGAACATCATCGGCATCCTGATGGCAAAGGATCTGCTCAAGCTGCAGCGCGCCCCAGAATTTAGCATACGCGCCCTGTTGCGGCCTGCCGTGTTCGTGCCGGAGAGCAAGGGACTGAACGATCTTTTGCGCGAGTTTCGTGGCAACCGCAACCACCTTGCCATCGTCATTGATGAATTCGGCCGGGTTGCCGGCCTGATCACGATCGAGGACGTGCTGGAGCAGATTGTTGGCGAGATTGAGGACGAGTTCGATATTGCGGAGGAGGACGGCAGCATATTTGGACTCGCCGACCGAACCTATCGGGTCAATGGTGATACGCCAATCGACCGCGTGGAAGAGGCGTTTGGGGTTCGTATTGCGGATGACGATCGGGGTGGTGAGTTCGACACCATCGGCGGGCTGATCGCTCATGCCATGGGCCACGTGCCCAAGCGCGGCGAACAGCATGTTTGTGCTGGTTTGAGCTTTGTCGTGCTGCACACCAAGGGTGGCGCCGTCAAGTGGTTCAAGGTATCTCCTGTTTGAGTCAACGCTGTTGCTCTTTCGATCCGCATTGATGTTGCTGGCTGGACTGGCCCATGCGGCGTCCATGGCCAATCCCTGGAACGGCCAGCCGCTTGGCTGGTTGCAGCTTGTGGCGTTGACCGCCCTGGTATGGCAACTGCGCCAGTGTCAAAGACCTGCCCATGCTGCCGGTCTGGGGTGGTTGTTTGCCACTGGCTGGTTGGCCGGGACGTTTTGGTGGCTGTTTGTGGCAATGCACACCTATGGTGGCTTGGCGGCATGGTTGGCGGCCGTCGCCGTTGTTGTTTTGGCCGCTGTGCTTGCGACCTACTATGCGCTGGCGGCCTGGGCATTCGTGTGGCTCAAGCCGGCAGGCGCAGTGCAACAGGCGATGCTTTTTGCAGCCGTGTGGACACTGGCTGAACTTGCCCGTGGCGTCTGGTTTACCGGTTTTGGTTGGGGTGGCGCCGCCTACGCCCATACCGACGCATTGGCCCGCAGCGCACAGTATGTGGGGGCCTATGGAGTCACCGCCCTGCTGGCGCTGATCGCCTGCTTGCTCGCGCTGTGGATCGAGGCCCCGCGGGCGCCGCGCAAGCTGCGCCTGGCGGCCCTGGCCGGTGTGATGGCCGGCGCGATGGCGTGGTCGCCCGGTGACTACACGGTGCCCACTGCGACGCTGGAGGTTGCCTTGCTACAGGGCAATATTGCGCAGGACGAAAAATTTGTGCCAGGCAGCGGTGTCGCGGATTCGCTGCGTTGGTATGGCGAACAACTCGCAACCGCCAGAGCCTCCCTGGTAGTCGCCCCGGAGACGGCCATACCCCTTTTGCCGGCGCAGTTGCCGCCTGGCTACTGGAGCGCTTTGCAGCAGCGTTTCGCTAGCGGTGAGCAGGCCGCTCTGGTGGGAGTGCCGTTGGGCTCGGCAGCGCTGGGTTACACCAACTCCGTGGTCGGTTTCAAACCCGGTGCCGCCTCTGCGGCGGTCGAAGTGCCCTACCGTTACGACAAACACCATCTGGTCCCGTTCGGGGAATTCGTTCCCCCGCTGTTTCGCTGGTTTACCGCAATGATGGCGATTCCGCTGGGCGACTTCAACCGTGGCGCGGTCGGGCAGGCGTCGTTTGAGTGGCGTGGTCAGCGGCTGGCTCCCAATGTCTGTTATGAGGACCTGTTTGGCGAAGAACTTGCGGCGCGCTTTGTAGATCCGGCGCGTGCGCCGACCATCTTTGTCAACGTCAGCAACATCGGCTGGTTTGGCCAGACGGTGGCGCTGGACCAGCATTTGCAGATTTCGCGCATGCGCGTGCTGGAGTTCGCGCGCCCGTTTATCCGGGCCACCAACACCGGCGACACGGTCATCATCGACTATCGGGGGCGGGTGACGCATGCCCTGGAACGCCACACGCGTGGCGTCCTCGTCGGTTCGGTACAGGGGCGCGACGGGTTGACGCCGTTTGCCTGGTGGGTTTCCCGTTTCGGGTTGTGGCCGTTGTGGTTGATCGGGGTGGCGGTTGTGGCACTCGCCGCATGGCGCAAGCGCGCAGGTGGACACAGGGAAGGCCCGTAAAATCGGCGCTTGCCCGACCAGTTGGGCGCTGCAGGCCTGCCCACCCCAATTCCAAGCCCATGCTGACCTTCCAACAAATCATTCTGACCTTGCAGTCGTACTGGGACACCCAGGGTTGCGTTCTGTTGCAGCCCTATGACATGGAAGTTGGGGCGGGTACATCCCACACGGCGACGTTTCTGCGCGCGATCGGGCCCGAGCCGTGGCGCGCCGCCTATGTACAGCCGAGCCGCCGCCCGAAGGACGGGCGTTACGGCGAGAACCCGAACCGGCTGCAGCACTATTACCAGTACCAGGTGGTGATGAAGCCGGCCCCGGCCCATATTCTGGACCTCTACCTGGGTTCCTTGCGTGCCCTCGGGCTGGACTTGCAGAAGAACGACATCCGTTTTGTCGAAGACGATTGGGAGAACCCGACACTGGGAGCCTGGGGCCTGGGTTGGGAGGTCTGGCTCAACGGCATGGAAGTCACCCAGTTCACGTACTTCCAGCAGGTGGGCGGCATCGACTGCCGGCCCGTCACGGGTGAGATCACTTATGGGCTGGAGCGCCTGGCCATGTATCTGCAGGACGTGGACAACGTCTACAAGTTGCGCTGGACCGACCATCTGAGTTATGGCGACGTCTACTTGCAGAACGAAAAAGAGCAGTCGGCCTACAACTTCGAGCTCAGTGATGTGGAGTTCCTGTTTTCTGCCTTCACCGCACATGAAAAGCAAGCCGCTTATCTGGTCGGCAAACAGTTCGCGTTGCCGGCCTATGAACAGGTTCTGAAGGCGGCGCACAGTTTCAACCTGCTCGACGCCCGTGGCGCCATCAGCGTCACCGAACGTGCGGCGTATATGGGGCGTATCCGCAACCTTGCGCGCGCGGTCGCGCAGAGTTATTACGACAGCCGCGAGCGGCTCGGTTTTCCGCTGGCACCGCGGGAGTGGGTTGCGCAGATGGCGAAGCAGGCGGCATGACAAGCGCCGATTCCGCTGGAGCCGCGGCGCAATCCTCCAGGTCTGTGCATAACCTTGTTGTCGAGTTGCTGGTCGAGGAACTGCCGCCAAAGGTGCTGCAGCGCCTGGGCGACGCATTCAGTTCGGCCCTGGTTGCCAGCCTGCGTGCACAGGGGTTGGTCGCTGCATCGGCGCTCTACACCATGTTTGCCACGCCCCGGCGCCTGGCGGTGCATGTCTGTGAGGTTGCCGACAAGGCAGCGAGCCAGGTGCAATCGCAAAAACTGATGCCTGTCTCGGTCGGACTGGACGCATCCGGACAAGCGACACCTGCATTGGTCAAGAAACTGCAGGGGTTGGGAGCGACAGCAGAAGCGGTTGCCGGCCTGCGCCGCGTCGGTGTCGGGAAGGCCGAAACCCTGTTTCTGGATAGCACCGTGGAAGGAACGGCGCTGGCCGATGGCCTGCAAAAGGCGTTGAACGCAGCGCTCGCGGGGTTGCCGATTCCGAAGGCAATGAGTTACCAGCTCGAATCCGACTGCGAACTGCCGGGGTGGAGCTCGGTCAGTTTTGTGCGGCCAGCGCACGGTTTGCTGGCCGTGCATGGAACGGCGGTCGTCCCGGTGAACGTGTTGGGCCTGCGCTCTGGAAACACCACGATTGGCCATCGTTTCGAGGCCGCTGCGTCACCGTTGGTGATTCAGACCGCAGACGATTATGAAGAAACCTTGCGCCGCGATGGCGCGGTGATCGCAAGTTTTGCGCAGCGGCGGTCCGAGATCGAGCGCCAGATCGCCCGGGCTTGTGCGCAGATGGGTGACGGTGTGCAGGTGGTGCCGGACGATGCGCTGCTGGACGAAGTCACCGGCCTGGTCGAGCGCCCGAATGTACTGGTATGCAGTTTCGAGCCGCAGTTTCTGGAGGTCCCGCAGGAATGTCTGATCTTGACCATGCGGGCCAACCAGAAGTATTTTCCGCTGCTCGACGCGGCGGGCAAACTCAGCAACCGGTTTCTGGTGGTCAGCAACATCAGCCCTGCGGATACCAGTGCGGTGGTGCGTGGCAACGAGCGGGTGGTCCGTCCACGGCTGGCGGATGCGAAGTTCTTCTTTGACCAGGACCGGCGCACGACCTTGGAGTCGCGTGTGGCCGGCCTCGACAAAGTGGTTTACCACAACAAATTGGGATCGCAGGGTGATCGGACCAGCCGGGTTGCGGAAATTTCCCAAGCCATTGGTGCGCTTCTCGGAGGAGATGTTTTGGCCACTCAAGCGGACACGGCTGCCCGCCTGTCAAAGGCGGACCTCTTGACAAATATGGTCGGTGAGTTTCCTGAGCTGCAAGGCGTGATGGGCCGTTATTACGCGATCAGTGACGGCTTGTCGCTGCAGGTTGCTGAAGCGATTGAGGATCACTACAAACCAAGATTTGCCGGTGATTCGCTACCGCGAAATCGCGTTGGTCTGGTCGTTGCGCTTGCGGACAAGTTGGAGACTTTGGTAGGCCTGTTCGGGATTGGCCAAGTACCAAGCGGAGACAAGGATCCATTCGCTTTGCGCAGGCATGCGCTCGGAGTGATACGAATCCTGATTGAACGTGACTTGGATTTGAGTTTGGGGCACCTGCTCAACAAGGTATTGCTGTCTTCAGACGCGTTGGGCTTGAGCGAACATCCGACGAAGGTTTTGTGGGGCCGCAAAGAGGCTGATGGGCTTGACTTGTATGGTTTGGACGCCGAGACCGGTCCCAAGGTAGAAAATTTTATTTTTGACCGCCTTGGCGTCAGCCTTCGGGATCAAGGATACAGCGCTCCCGAGGTTGACGCTGTCTTGTCGCTGCGGCCCCAGCGCCTGGGTGATGTGCCAAGACGTCTTGCTGCGGTTCGCGAATTTGGCGCCCTTGCAGAAGCCCCTGCCCTTGCCGCTGCCAACAAACGCATCGGCAACATCCTCAAGAAGACGCAGGAGGTCGACGCCCACGTCAGCCAGCTGTTGTTGCAGGCGCCGGCCGAGATTGCCTTGTTCGCGACCATGCAGCAGGTGTTGCCCGAGGCCGACGCTTTGTTCGACGCTGGCGACTACACCGCGTCGCTGAAGGCACTGGCCGCATTGCGCGCGCCGGTGGACATTTTTTTTGAAACCGTCATGGTGAACGCGCCGGAGCTGGACTTGCGCCTGAATCGCCAGGGCTTGCTGAAAAGCCTGCATGCTGCAATGAACCGCGTCGCCGATCTCTCCCGACTGGCTGCCTGATACCAACCACCATGAAACTAGTGATTCTGGATCGGGACGGGACCATCAACGAAGAGGGTGTCGACCTTGTGGAAGCACCGCAAGACTGGCGCCCCTTGCCGGGAGCACTGGAGGCAATTGCGCGGCTCAACCATGCGGGCTGGCATGTGGCGGTGGCGTCCAATCAGCCCGGCCTGGGCCGGGGGCTTTTTGAAGTCGCCGCGCTCAATGCGATCCAGGCCAGGATGCACCGCCAGCTGGCCGCAGTCGGCGGGCGGGTAGACGCAATCTTTTATTGTCCGCACGCGCCGGACGAGGGTTGCCGTTGCCGCAAGCCCCAGGCGGGCCTGTTCGAACAGATCGGCGAGCGCTTCGGGGTCGAATTGCATGTCACTCCGGCGGTCGGCGATTCGCTGGAAGACATGCTGGCCGCCGCGGCTGTGGGCTGTGAGCCGCACCTGGTGCTGACGGGCAAGGGCGCCGTCTTGCGTGGTCAGCCGCTGGGCAGCGCCTATCCCCCGCACACCATGGTGCACGAGGATCTGGCCGCGTTTGCGGAGTTTCTGATTGCCCGGCCACCGGTCGCACGGACACAGAGGCCGGAGCGTGGCGGCGCGGCACCATGAACTTTCTGCGTTCGCTGCTGCACATGGTCTGGATGTTGGTGACGGTTGTTCCCTGGGGCATCATCATGGTGCTGGCATCCTTGCGGGTGCGCGGGACACCACTGTGGTGGATGGCGGTGCGTTGGCTGGGTTGGGCCATCGACGGCGCGCGCATTTTGCTTGGCATCCAGGTGCGTGTCAGCGGTATGGACAATCTGCCGCAGGGCGCCACCAGCCCGGCCATCCTGCTGGTCAAGCACCAGTCGACGCTGGAGACCTTCCTGCTGCCCACGCTGATGCCGCATCCGCTGGCGTACGTGTTCAAGAAGGAGCTGTTGTACGTTCCGTTTTTTGGCTGGGCCATGGGCCGACTGGACATGATCCATATCGACCGCGGCCAACGTACACAAGCGTTCAACAAGGTCGTCGCGCAGGGCAAGCTGTTGCTCGCGCAGGGCACCTGGATCATCATGTTTCCGGAAGGGACGCGGATTGCACGGGGCCAGCGCGGCCAATACAAGTCTGGTGGCACCCGGCTGGCGATTGAAACCGGCGCGCCGGTGATTCCAATTGCCGTCAGCAGTGCCAAGTGCTGGCCGCGCAAGGCCTTTGTCAAGATGCCGGGCGTGGTCGATGTATCGATCGGGCGGGCGATTCCCAGTGCCGGGAGGCAACCCGACGAGCTGATGCGCGAGGTCGAGAACTGGATCGAAGCCGAAATGCGCCGACTCGATCCGCAGGCCTATCGCTGACACCATGCGCAATCTGCTGCAAATGACCCTGGACCTGTTTGCGCCTGCCGAGGCGCAGCACAGACCAGCGTCGGATCCGGTGTCGGCCGGGCCGCCAATTGCTGCGACGACGGTCGTGTTCCGCCACCCGCGCGCGAACCGGGAGGTGCGACTGGGCAATGCTCTGGTCGCGTATGAGTTCCTGCGCGCCCGGCGTCGCACAATCGGGTTTCTGATCGGAGCCGAGGGTCTGGTTGTGCGCGCGCCGCGATGGGTCCCACTGGCCGAAGTCCAGGCAGCCGTGTTGGAGAAGTCCCGCTGGATCGTGAAAAAGCTCGGTGAAACCCGGGAGCGCCACAGCCTCCTGGAATCAAACCAGATCATCTGGCAGGACGGCGCCGAGCTGCCGTTTCTTGGGCAACCGATGCGCCTGCTGCTCGACCCTGCACATGGATTCACTGGCGTTGGCGCGGTTCTACGCGACGCGGTGACGCCTCCCGACGAGACGCCACGCCAGTGTTTGCACCTCGGTTTGGCGCACAACGCGTCTCCCGGGCAGATCCGCGATGCCGTGCAGGCCTGGCTGATGCGCCAGGCCCGGCGCATCTTTACCGAGCGACTGGACCACTTCGCACCGCGCCTGCAGGTGCAATGGCACAAATTGTCGCTCAGCAGCGCCGGTACACGTTGGGGCAGCGCCCGCTCCGACGGTTCGATTCGCCTGCACTGGAGGCTGGTGCACTTCCGCATGGACGTGATCGATTACGTGGTGGCCCACGAATTGAGCCATCTGCGGGTGATGGACCACAGCCCGCGTTTTTGGGATACGGTGCGGACCGTGGTGCCGGACTACGCGCAGCTCAAGGGCCAACTGAAGGACGAGGCGGTTCCGCGCTGGCCTTGAACCTGGAAACCGCAGTGGACCGCTTTCTTTCGCTGGATACGCCTTATGAACTCCAGCTTTTGTACGCACCAGCAAGGTCACCTCAACGGTGACAGCGCACCGCACCCGATTGAGCCGCGCTGGCGTGCGCCAGCGGCGTTGCTTCTCCTTGCGCTCAGGAGCCCGCAG
>ENA-ORBV01014945-ORBV01014945.1-microbial-mat-metagenome-genome-assembly--contig:-NODE-14945-length-11512-cov-6.561697_pt1 | contig 11512 bp, 10 predicted proteins | sample MGYA00237777_ERZ505514 | MGnify/ENA primary metagenome ERZ505514 (study PRJEB26160, sample SAMN06269048) | microbial mat metagenome | isolation source: Oligotrophic lake microbial mat | place...
GGGGAGCGCCGTAGCACCAATGCAAAATGCAAAATGCAAAAGCCGGGCCGACCACCCAGGGCGAATGCAAAGTCCCGAGCCAAGGCCAGTTGGGGTCGAAAATAGGCCGGGAATCTGCGTCATCTGCGGATAAAACGCCCGGCGGTCGGACGTTGCATCAGCCCTGGCCGACCACCCCCTTCGTGATGTCTGCGGCTGTGCTCAGGTGCATTTTGCATTTTGCATTTTGCATGCACGCGGTACAATGGATGCTCCGGCCCTGTCCCCTGCACCCAGTGCCCTGTACCCTTGCATTACGTGGAGCACGCCATGAGCCTCTATAAAAGTCAGCAGATCGGGGCCAGTTTTATCTCTGGGCTGTTTGTGCGCTTCACGCAGCTCTACGCGCGCCTGAAGGTGGAGGGGAGCGAGCATCTGCCCGCCGAGGGCGCCTTCCTGATCGCCGCAAACCACCAGAGCCACGCGGACACGGCGGTGGTCTTCGCGGCGCTGCCAAAGGAGGCCCGCGCGCGCTTCGTGGCCGGCGCGGCGCAGGACTACTTCTTCCAGGGCGGGCCGCAGCAGTACTTCTCCAGGGTGCTTTTCAACGCCGTCCCGATCGCCCGCGACCGACGCGGGGGCCAGGACCCGCTGCGCCACCTGAGCCGCGCCCTGCGCGAGGGCTACGCGGTGCTGATGTACCCCGAGGGCACGCGCAGCAAGGACGGCACGCTCGGCGCCTTCCGGGCCGGGATTGGCCGCCTGCTCAGCGAGTTCCCTGGCACGCCCGTGATCCCCACCTTCATCGCCGGTACCACACGCGTGATGCCGAAGGGCAAGATTGTCCCGCGCCCCGCAAAGGTGACGGTGCGCTTCGGCGAGCCGATCTTCCCCAAGGCGCACCCGCGCTTCCGCGCCACCTGGCAGAGCGCCGCCGACGAGATTCGCGACGCGATCGTCCAGATGGGCGACTTCCCCGCCCCTGCGCCGACAGCCGCTGCACCCAGTGAACCGCCCGCCCCCGAAAGCTCGTAAATCAGATTAGGACTTACGCAAGCCATGTCATTCCGAGCGCAGCGAGGAATCTTCGGTCCTGCTGCACGGGAAGACCCCTCCACTGCGCTGCGCTCCGGTCGGGGTGACAACTGCGCTGCGCTCCGGTCGGGGTGGCAACTGCGCTGCGCTCCGGTCGGGGTGACAACGAGACTTGCTGTGCGCGCGCCTCAACTGCGTAAGTCCTATCAGAAATAGGCCAGAAATCTGTGCAATCTGTGGAGAGATCAGCCGCCCTACTCCGGGTGCAGCGCGGCGAGTGCGTCGGCGATCTGGTAGATCTCCGTTGCCAGACGCTCGGCAGCCACCACGCGCTCTGCCCACAGCTCGGCTGAGGTATAGCCGAGCGCATCATAGAATGCGTGCAGCTGCGCCGCGAACATGGGCTGCTCCGCTTCGGGCGCATCGTGCTGCAACACAAAGTAGGCGGTGTCGAGGCACGAGATCCAGTACACAGCTTCGCGATGATTGCCTTCGTCGATCAGCTCCAGCGTCGCTTCGACGTAGTAGGGCCGCAGATGCGGGCGGATGGCAAAGCCATACGGGATCGGCGTCTGGTTGACCTCGGCTGCCCGGTCGAAGGCGCTGATCGTCTGGTCGAGCAGCGCCTGCACGTCTGCGGGGCTCATGGATGCGCTGCCCATAAGGGTGAGCGCTGCCGCGTGGAGGTCGGCCCGCCCGTGCGCTTCGAGCAGCTCGCGTAAAAGAGCGAGCGTGCGCCGTGTGGTCGGGCGCCCGAGCTGCGCGACGGCAAGCAGGCCGCTGAGCGCACCGAGCAAGGCCCGCGCCGAATCCAGGCGTTCCGCAGGTGTGACGGCCCGCCGCATATTGGCCAGCCCTTCCTCCGCCGATGCTCTTTCCGCAGCGCAGCGCGCCTGGATCCAGCGACGCTGGCGATAGTCTGCCGCGACCGCCTGGTGCAGCGGTAGCAGGATGCCGGTGGGGTCGGCCAGGATCTGGGTCGTGGCGAGGTTCGGGCCAGCGCTGGGGTTGGCCAGCACCGCTTCCGCACTCTGGTGGTCTGCGAGATTCTTCGAGATAACCTCGATCATAACTCCACGGTAGAAGACCTCGCCCTCGTCATCCTGTGCGCCCGTGGTCACCACGACGACGACATCCACATCGCGGTACAGGTGAAACGGCGCGTCCGCCGGCAGCGCCGTAATGCCGCCCCACAGATACGCGCCAGCAAAATCGGGCTGGTGGCGCGCGTGCAGGTCTACCCACTCGCGGACAATGGCGACGACTTCGCTTACTGCCAGTGTGCTGCGCGCTTCCCCAGGGCGGTTTGTCATCGTCGCTCCTTATTTTTATCCACCGATTCCTAGCCTATTTCCGGCCCATTGTTTGTTCGGAAGTAGGCCGGAAATCTGCGTCAGCTGTGGAAAGATCAGTCTACGCCAGCGCGGTGGTTGCCGTGGCGCAAGGTGTGACGATCGCCAGCTTTTGGCAGACGGCGTCGGCGGTGTGCTCGGCCATCAGGCGGAAGGTGGTGAGCTTGCCGCCGATGATGGTCACCAGACCCTCCACGCCGTCGGTCTGCGCGTGATCCAGCACGTCGAAAGTGCGGGCGGCGTTGCGCGCATCCACGTGCTCGCCCTGCTGCGAGTCCGCGTAGGTGGCGGGGTCGTAGAGCGGGCGAACGCCGGCCCACGCGCGTAGCAGCGAGGCGTGGCGTAGGCCGGGCAGAAAGGCCTGCGCCTCTGCGATGATGCGCTGCTGCTCCCACGGCTCGATGCGGATGTCGCCGGGGTCGTCGGTGGGCACCGAGGTTGTGCCCGCCACGCCCATGCGGCCAAGCGGGATGAAGATGTCGCCATCGCCGGGTGGGCGCAGCCGGCTGACAATTGTGTTCACCCAGCGCCCATTGAAGGCCAGCATCGCCCCACGGCTCAGAGTCATGGCGAAGCTTACACCGGCCAGTTCACCCACCTGAGCGCTCCACGGCCCGGCAGCGATCACCAAGACTGCGCAGGCCACGTCGAGGCTGCTGCCGCTGCGTAGATCGCTGAGCTGCACTCCGCTGACGCGCTCGCCCTGACGATGCACGGCCACGACTCGATGGTAGGTGAGGAAGAGTGCGCCGCACGACTCGGCGCTGCGCCTGAGGGCCGCGCCGAGCGCGAACGAGTCGCAGGCGGCGTCGGGCACCTCGAACGCGCGCCTGATCCCTGGGTGCAGCAGCGGCTCGCGCTCCAGCGCGCTGGCGGCGCTGATCTCGCTGATCGGAATCCCGGCCTGGGCGCATGCCTCAACCCAGCTTGGCACAAAGCCCTCGTCGTCGCCCGGTGTGAGCACAAACAGGCCGCCGGTATCTTCCAAAGCCTGGGGCGCCACGCGCCGGAGGATCTGATTCTCCTGAAAGCACTCCTGGGCGCTCTGGAGGTCGCTCGCGACATAGCGTGTGCCGGAGTGGAGTAGGCCATGGTAGCGCCCCGAGGTGCCGGTCGCCACGTCGCCCATCTCGGCCAGCACCACGCGCACGCCGCGCAGCGCCAGATCCCAGGCAACCCCGGCGCCCGTCACCCCGCCGCCAATAATCACCACATCGGTTTCCAAGTCGTTCTCCTTGTGTAAGCTTCCTGGAAGCTCAGCGCCTCCGGGAAGCTGAAAGCCTACCCGCCAGCTCCACGAAATAGCCCAGCAGCTCGGGGTTTTTAAGCGCGTCGGGGTTGGCCGCGCGCTCCACGGGCACGCCCTGGAGGATCTTCTTCACGGGCACCTCTAGCTTCTTGCCGGAGAGCGTGCGCGGCACATCGGGCACGGCGAAGATCGCGTCGGGCACGTGGCGCGGCGAGAGCGCCGCCCGGATCGCGCCCTTGATGCGCTGCTCCAGCGCCTCGTCCAGCTGCACGCCCTCGCGCAGCACCACGAAGAGCGGCATGTACGAGGCGCCGCCAAGGCCCTCCAGATCGATCACCAGGCTGTCGAGCACCTCGGGGATGCCCTCCACGGCGCGGTAGATCTCGCTGGTGCCCATGCGGATGCCCTGGCGGTTGATCGTGCTGTCGGAGCGGCCGTAGATCACCACGCCGCCGCGCCCGTTGATCACCACCCAGTCGCCGTGGCGCCACTTGCCGGGGTAGAGCTCGAAGTAGCTCTCGCGGTAGCGCCGCCCGTCGGGGTCGTTCCAGAACATGATCGGCATGGATGGCATTGGCGCGGCGATCACCAGCTCGCCCATCACGTCGATCACGCTTGTGCCGTCGGTGTCGAGGGCGTGGGCGTCGACGCCAAGCCCGACCGCCTGGAGCTCGCCGCTGTAGACGGGCAGCAGCGGCACGCCGCCCACGAAGCAGCCGCACACATCGGTGCCGCCGCTTACCGAGGCCAGCCAGAGATCCTGCTTGACGTGCGCGTAGACCCACTCGAAGCCCTCGGGCGGCAGCGGCGAGCCGGTGGAGCCCATGCCGCGCAGCGCGCTCAGATCGTACTGGGCGCCAGGCTCCACGTCGGTTTTCATCAGGGCGGTGATGTAGCCAGCGCTGGCGCCGAAGAAGTCCGCGCCGCTCTGCTCGACGAAGCGCCAGAGCGCGCCCATATCGGGGTAGCCGGGGCTGCCGTCGTAGATCAGCACCGTGGCGCCCACCAGCAGCCCGCCGATCAGCAGGTTCCACATCATCCAGCCGGTGGTGGAGTACCAGAAGAAGCGCCTGCCCGGCCCCTGATCCAGGTGCAGGCTCAGCTCTTTGAGGTGCTGGAGCAGGATGCCGCCCTGGCTGTGGACCAGCGGCTTGGGCAGCCCCGTGGTGCCAGAGGAGTAGAGCACCCAGAGCGGCTGGCTGAACGGCACCTGCTCGTAGCGCAGCGCCTCGCTTGCCGGCGCCAGCGCATCCCAATGCAAGATCAGCCCCTGGAGCCCCTCGGGCGTCGCCTGCGGGTCGAGGTAGGGCACAAACAGCGTGGCCTGAAGCGTGGGCAGGGCGGCCTGGATCTCGGCCACGGCGCCACGGCGGTCGAAGGGCTTGCCGCCGTACTGGTAGCCGTCCACCGCCACCAGCAGCTTGGGCTCGATCTGCGTAAAGCGGTCGATCACGCTGGGGCTGCCGAAGTCGGGCGAGCAGCTCGACCAGATCGCGCCGAGGCTGGCCGTGGCGAGGAAGGCCACGAGCGCCTGCGGGATGTTGGGGATGTAGCCGACCACGCGGTCGCCGACGCCCACGCCAAGCCCGCGCATGGCGGCGGCCACCGTGGCAACCTGAGCCTCTAGCTCGGCCCAGCTGATCGGCGTGAGCGCGTGACGCTCGCTTTGAAAGAGCGCCGCCGGGTGCTCCGCCGTGGCGTTGCGAAAGACATGCTCGGCGTAGTTGAGGGTAGCGCCCTCGAACCAGCGGGCGCCGGGCATGGCGCGGCTGGAGAGCACCTGGCTGTAGGGTGTGGCGGCCTTGATCTGGAAGAACTGCCAGAGCGACTCCCAGAACGCCTCCAGCTCGTCTACCGACCAGCGCCAGAGCGCGGCGTAGCTAGCAAACTGGAGGCCGCGCGTCTCGGCCAGCCAGCGCATGTAGGCGCTGAGGTTGCTGCCGTCGCGCATGGCTGCGGAGGGCTCCCAGAGCAGGCGCGGCGGGGTGGGGTTCGTCATCGAACAGGCTCCTTCGTATCTCGGAGGATGTTACGATGATTGTAATACAACTAGGCGTTATGCAGTTGCAGCGGTAGGCGCCGCCATGACGTGCAACCGCGCCCATGTCATTCCGAGCGCCGCGAGGAAGCTTTGAGCCTGATGCGCTGGAAAACCCCTCCGCTCCGCTGCGCTCCGTCGGGGTGACAAGCGGCAGGCCATGCGCGTGTGTCAGCTGCGTAATGCCTAAAGTACAGCTGTCAGCTGCGCCGCTGGCGGGCGTGTGGAGGGTGGAGGACCGCAGCACGCGGCAGGTGCCAGGCAATGCGCGTGCGGCCGCCCTGTGGAGCGGGAGGAGTCGCCGGTCGCCACAGTTGTCTGAAGGTTGGGGGTTGCCTGATAGCCAACAGGCCAGAGCGCTTTGCCGGATGAATCGCGCCCAGCCCACAACACCGCGCCAGCGGTGTCGGCTCCACAGGGTGGTTAGCTGGCATCAAATCAAGTATTGCTATAGATTCATAATCGCATCTATGGATCTTCTTAACATCGCTCTTGCAAGTTCGATTTTGGGTGGAGTAACCTTTGGTAATAATATGTCTGTAAAGGTATCATCTCCCCTGAACTCTAGCCCCGAGGCACCTGTCAGAGCCCCCTTTAAACTTATGGCTCTGGATCCGTTTTTCTGGTTTTTATAATGCATCACTATAAGATTTATATCGCTACCATCCTTCCTGGCGATCCTTGACGTTTTCAAAAGTGTTGTTAACTCGATATTTCGCAACAGTTCGTCTTGAATGATCCACAGGGTCTGACCGCCCCAAAAATGCGCTAATGCTGTTTTAGCAAATAATTGCGTCACCATCCTTCCCCAAACTTGTCTCTTGTTGATGCCAGGGCTTTCATGATTTTTACTTAAGATGGCATTGCGAAATGCGCTCCGTATATCTGTTTCGTCTTCAGTATCTGAACCACTTGTGCTAGCGGTCATCACCTCAAAAATATACGGTCTTTCCATGTCTGGTAAGCGAATTACTAGGTCTGACACATCTTTTGTGCCCCGTGGGTAGTAGCCCTTTTTCTTCATATGCTGTGCAAAACTTAATATTTCCCCGTTTAATTGGTCGCTAGTAAGATGAAATTGTCGCAGAAATTCTCGCAACGATACGCTGATTAGAGGCACGGCAACATAGTCAAAGTGATAGTTAATTTCCGCATCGTCTATTTTTTGTTTGACATAAACCTCTGACCAAACTCCTATGTCCATGTCTCTTGGTAGTTCCGTTTGTAAAAGGATATCACGTTCATGCGTTTGAAACCCGCGATTAACAACAGGAACTACATTATCGGTGTTCCTTGCCGCAAACAGCCGTCTAGGACATACAACCCAAGTATCTTCACCAGCAATAATAGAGCATATGCCTGGAATGACGGCATTTATTTCCTTGTCGAAGAATTGTGAAAGCTCCGGTTCCTTGTCGGAGAGGTGTATCTTGGTTTGATTTCTATTTCCTCCACCATCGCATCGTGCCTCCATGAAAGGACAAGAAGCCGACCTTCTTGTCCTTTCAGCAAGTTCACTGCGATCTTGTACTGAAAATCCAAACAACTCGTAAATTGTGGGCATGAGAATAGTCTACTCTTACCTACAAACGGCTCGTTCACATTGTAAGCATTCCATAATTGCCTGTCCAAGATGCTCGGCCAAAAGCGGAGGTACGGAATTTGCAATTTGCCGATATTGATCTAGATTTTTTACTTGACCTGATCTTCCTCTAATAGCCCCCTTCAGAATATAGTCGTCAGGATATGTGTGAATACGCATACATTCTCGCACAGTCAGGTATCGATCCTCAGTGGGGTGAAAGAATACCTCACCACAACGAAGCGTAATGGCCGGACTCGTCCGACTCATCCTCCTAAACTTTGTGGTGTCCTTCTTTGTTAATTTCTGTCGCTGTTCGGCAGGGAGATGATGTTGTGCGGCTAAATGTTGTCCTTCTGGTACACCATGAATTCTATATCTATCTCCAGCGGGAGTAATATCAATATGACTATCTTCCACACGTTGAGCATTTCTAGAAGCAGGAATTGGCAAAGTAGAAATCACTTGAGTGTGACCAAAAACTGTGGGACGCTACTGCGAGAGTCAGAATTACGGCGTCTGGATGGGGTAAAACGGGCTTCTGATGACAATCTCCCACAGATTTTGGTCACACTCAAGTCATAGTATTCACAATATCAGGATCTACTGTATAATTGGCACATAAGTTTGGAGCAAAGAAATCGTGAGCAAGGAGGAGCAAAATTGAATCGTGTCACAGGCTTTATCAAAGAGCACAACTTGCCTTTAAAGATAGCAAATTTCATTGTAGTGCTACTGTCTTGGACATGGGTTATTCAAACAAATCAGCTATCGCCTGAGTTAAAACTTGATTTTGAGCCTATATTGACATTTATTGGCGCTTTCATTTCCTTAGGCTATCTTGAAATGGGCGGCAAAATCGATGATAAGTTAGAGGTAGACAGGGAAATGGCAAAGTTACTCATGAATGAACTTCCATCTGACGGTGATACGATGTATTTTCTATCAGCGGGCGGTATGGGGGATTCATTTGAGGCAAAACACCTTTCAATTCTTTCTCGCTTTGTTGATAAGTGGAGTGTGCCAGAGAAGGAATTTCATGACCCTGAACTAGAACAGGAAAAGGCAGAGTTGCTAAATCTTATAAGAAGCTTTGTGAGGGTAGCATCCTTAAACACATGGGATGCTGGCAATAACCGACAGAGAGTCCCTCCGGAATGGATGCATGAACAACAAAAAAGATGGAAACAAGTTGTGGGCGAACTTGACAGTTTATCTAGTGAGATCACGAAACAGCATAAAGAACTATTCCGCTCTGTACGGCACGTTTTAAAATTATGACGGCAGTGACAATCAACAAAAAATCAATATCGTCTACAAATCGCCAGTTTTAGAAGGTGAGCCTCTTGTAGAAACCCAATTTATCGGAACTCTTATTGCGGAGCCCGCCTTTATAATCATATAGAGCCAGCGATTATAGCATCCTTTACACGAAGCCGTATAATTTATCAGAAAGGTAGGACAAACGCGAAGCGGTGTTTCTCGTCCTAATGGCTCAAATCTAGTCTCATTGGTTGGAAAATGTAAGCAATTTCGAGGATACTGCCCAACCACGCTGTGCAGCTGACACCGCTGGCGCGGTTGGTGGGCTGGGCGCGATTTACCCGGCAAAACGCTTCGGCCTGCTGGCGAATCGACAACCCGCAACCTCCAGGCGCTTGCGAGACCCTCACGCTCCCTTCGTTCCACAGGTCGGCCGCACGCGCATTGCCTGGTACCTGCCTCCTGCCATTGTCCTCCACGCTCCAGACGCCCGCCAGCGGCGCAGCTGACAGCTGTACGTTCGGCTGCTCCAATCTCCAGACAACGCCACTTGACACTATGAGCTACCAGGAACAATTCAACAAACAGAATCGGGCAAAGCAAACACAAGTGCTAATGCATTGGTGGTAAAATCGAGATAGTGGCAGAGAACCTACGACACATCTTGTAGTAGAGGCGTTATGAATGTATTAGAGTGCAGGCTAAAAGCGTATAATCCCGACAACAATTGCAACTATATGGTTGTGGAATTACTTGTTGATGGGCAATTAATTGCAGATTTTGGCTATTATGCTACTGATTTCAAAGAGTTATTTAACAGTATCAGCGAAAGTGGTTCATATTTTATTCTTACATGCTGGTGTGGTCAACCGGAATGTGTTGGCATACACAAAGGCATCGAAGTTAAACATGAAAAGAACAAGGTATATTGGAATATTACTATGCCTGAACCCTCGCGAAGATATGCATTTAATCAAGAGCAATACACCAAGGCAATCGAGAGTTGTATAACTCAAGGAAAGAAGACTTTGAAGAAGAAGCAACAGTATGACACAAACCCGACAGAAATCACGCCTGACCGCAACAAACCATTCTTTTCTTTGGAATAGCAATTGTTTGTTCATATAGTTGGTGATATACACGGTAGATATATTCCGAGCAGCCGAACCAAGCCTTGCAGCACGACGCCGCTGGCGCGGCCCTAACCTGGGCTCGATCTACGCGGTGGTTCTGTGCTTGTGCCCGTACCACTTCACACGCCCGCCAGCGGCGCGGCTGAAGGCTAGGCGTTCGGCGGCAACTTCCCCAATACAGAATCTGCATTATGACAACTAACAGACGGCATCGGTGATCTTCCCAGGTAATAGCTCTCCTGTACTATACGAAATGTCAACCAGAAGGATGAGCATCGGGAGAATTACACTATGTTTCCTGCATGGCCGATAAACAAACTTCAGCGTGCAAGTGCCACGGTTTCGTACCAGCAAAACATTCGCACATTCAGTCAACGAACATTTTTCGTTGGGGTCTTCTTCTTTTTTCTTGGAACAATAACCTATACGAATCCATTCGCGGCCATACCTCCGATAGTTATTGGCATATGGCTTGTTCTATACGCCGTTTCGATGCGGAACTTTTCGCCATCAACAGCATTCCGCATCGGCGACACGAGTGGTATTATCGCATTTGCATTCAACTCGCTCGTTTTACTCTATGAAATAGCTATGTATATACGTGCATCAGGCCAACTACCACGCGCTTTGGCTGGTATTTTCTTATTCATTATCGCATTCGGGTTTATTCACTTCACGTACAAACGAACAGTTCAATTCGCCCCACCGCCATTCGATAAAGATGAAGAGGCGCAATTTAAAGGAGCGATTGCGGCGCTGGTATCATCTGATTATCGATCAAATGACAGTATTGTCCATATAATCATAAATAATGTACACATTCGAGGTGTACTTAACAAGGAGTTCGTCGTATTTATTGCGGAAAAAGGACGCGAGGTGAGCGTTCTTGCACCGCGCGACTTTGAAATAGTCGCGAACTCTGCACATACAAAAGGAAGAGAAACGACGATAAAAGTACGAATGATGCAACAATGGGTAACGGCGCGCATTGATAGCACATCGTATACTCGATATCAGAAATGGTTAACGTCTGAATAACACATATTCAACCATCATCCTATCGAAATAGACGATATTGCCCCCGAACCACGGCGTGCAGCTGACGCCGCTGGCGCGTCCCGTGGGCTGGGCGCGATTCACCCGGCAAAACGCTATGGCCTGCTGGCGCCTCGGCAATGCGCAACCTTCAGACGTTCGTTGGCAAACCAGCATGCGTGGCGCTCCAGCGGTCGGCCATACGCGCATTGCCTGGCAGCTGCCGCGTGCCGCCGTCCTCCACCCTTCACACACCTGCCAGCGGCGCAGCTGACGCCCGGCGTTAGACGCGCACCATCAAAGTGGGTAGCGGATTGATACGATCTGTATCCCTCTATGATATACTTTGTCGAGGAGGAAAGCGGCACCACAGCCTGGTGACAGGATTGCTATGGACAATTCTCGGCGGGAGCACAACTTAGCCTTACACCAGGCGCACCTACAGCGCCTCCGCGTGCTCGAACAGCAGGCGGCAACGTTCGGCGCACATGCACCACCGCATCTTCTGACGGAACTCAGTTCGTTACGTCAACAAATAACGGCATTAAGTAATCAGATTACTCCTGTAGCGCCACGGATTCTTCGTTATCCCATAGCCGATTTCCTTGGACGCGAAGCCGAAACCAACTGGATTGTTGAGGCAATTAGCCAAGCTGTAAGTCGCATGAACACAGCCGTATGTCGTGTATGTGGTATGGGAGGTATTGGCAAGACCGAGCTTGCTTTTGGAGTAGCCCAGCGTCTCACTTCACTATTCCCTGATGGACAGATATAGTAGTCCCATCCCGCTTGTGAATACCGCGCATATGTGCTATCCTACCCTCGTGTTGCATGCATACGCTTGGA
>ENA-ORBV01014946-ORBV01014946.1-microbial-mat-metagenome-genome-assembly--contig:-NODE-14946-length-11512-cov-4.217228_pt1 | contig 11512 bp, 13 predicted proteins | sample MGYA00237777_ERZ505514 | MGnify/ENA primary metagenome ERZ505514 (study PRJEB26160, sample SAMN06269048) | microbial mat metagenome | isolation source: Oligotrophic lake microbial mat | place...
AATAGTCGCTATCCCCGCGCACATCAGTAATCTCCGACGATGGCCAGCGCGCGCCAATTGCTGTTAGCCGCTGGTGCCGCGTGGTTTGTTACCAAGATCGTGTGGCCGGGTTTCAACCACCAACCAAACGGCACTTCGAGCGGATAAACAGCCGTCGAAGCGTTGTCCGCTGGGACGTTAGGTAGCGCGACTTCACCCCATAGATACGTATTTGCGCTAGTGGTAGCGCCGCTTGTGACACTCGAAATAAACACACGCCCAACAGTGGCCGTCATGGTAGTGGGCGCCGTCGCCACAGGCATCCAGCGCACCATCTGGATAAATGATCCATTAGTCGCGTCGGCCGTGAAGGCTAGAAAAATATCAGTGCCAATGGTGCCGCCACCCGCGCTGCTCGTGTTGGCCGCGGTGACGAGCACGGCGCCGTGATTGCCGAGTCGGGTGAATGCGGGTTGTCTATTTGCGGGCATAAGTCATCACTTTCATTGCAACAGATTGCCGCCACTAATCGCCATGGCTATCGAGAGGTCAACAATTGATTCGGCGAGCAGCGTGCAAAAAACGTCCTTAGTTCCGGCCGAAAAACTCACGAGCGCGCCCGCGTTACTCGACTCCGCCACAATCGAGCGCACGAGCGTAGTAGCGCCTGAAAGGTAGCCGAAGCCGGTCTCCCACTCGGCGCCACCGCTGATCGCATATTCGAGCATGATGTTCTGCCCGATGGTGGCGTTGAACGTCTGGAAGCCACTCGGCGCCGCCCCACTGAGCGTTAGGTCGCCCGTGCCTGTGGTGGTGGACGTATCTTTGACACGGTCATCACGCGCGGCCATTGGTTAACCCCTTTGCTTTGGCTCAACCCAAGCGGCAACCGCAGCAACCGCGGCAACCGCGGTTTTTTTGGTGGCTGCAGCTGAATCGAGAAGCCCGTCAGCAACCGCAACCGCAACCGCGAGCCGCGCACGCGCTGCGCTTAGCAGCGCAGCAAACGCCAACAATTCGCCCTCAGGGGCGCCCGCAAAATCGCGCTTGATTAACAGCTCGACGTCAGCGGTTTCTAGGATTTCGGCAATTAGCATGGTGACCGCGCCTCATTATTCGAGCGTGATAGCGAGCTGGCCGATCGCAAACGACGGCGTAATACCGGTGCTAACCGCAAGTGAAGCGGGCGAAGTGAGTGCACCCTTTACCAGCATCAGCGTAGCGCCTGAAACGACCGTACCGATAGACCAATGAGTGATGGTCGAAGATCCTGAAGTGCAGGCGGGGAAGGTGATAGCTGCCGCGTTGGCCACCTGTGTGGGCGCCGTGCCGCTCACGGTCCAGCCGCCTACCGTGCGAGCTACCGAAACGCGAGCATAGGCGCCGTAGGCTGCTTCACTGGTAGCTTGTGTGCCAGCTTCACCAGGGTCTCCCACATGCAGCGCCACAAACAAAGCCGTGAAAGGCCCCGAAGCGGCGTTATCGGCCATGTTTGCAATCGGGGTTGCATTAAAAAATAGCTGTAAGATTGAGGATTCTGTACCGTTTCCGAGTGACATAGCGAGGGCTCCGTGGCTGCACTGTTGGCCTAGCTATTGTAGCGAGCGCGCGCCTCCCCCGGGCTTGTTACTAGTAATCGCAAACACCTGCAAGGATCGTCGCGTCCACCGCTGCAGCGGCCCACGTGGATGCAGTGGCCCCTACCAATACATGATTGGTTGACCCCGCGGCCGTGGGGCGATCATCCAGCGCAACAAATATGCATCCAGGTTCGATGACTGCAGCATAAGTGACACCTGTCCCATTTGCACCGTAGAGCTGCTCAGTGCCGATCCAACGCGCCTGGTTACGGGCGCGGAGAGTCAGTTGGCCTAGCAGCGCAAATGGTGCCTCTTGGTTAACGACCCCAACTGGGGTGACGTCTACGGCGTGCACGTGATGCGAGAGCACTAGTGGTAGGCCGGCATGCCCAACAAATTCCAGTTTTTCGTACATGCCACCGCGAATTGCAATCGCCTCCGAAACGGGCGCCGTGCTCGTCGTGTCATGCAAGCAGTTGATAAGCTGGACTGGCCCGCGAATGGTGGCATTGTTTACAAAATCGCATTCGGTGAATGTGGCAAATCCGCGCCCACCTAGATCTACATTGATATCGCCCGGTTCAAAACGCACACCATGTACCGCGAGCACAGGTACAGTCTTGCTGTGCAGGCTCGAATTACGCAAGCGAACATTAAGCGAGTACACGAGCGGTAGTTTTTCCCAGACAATCGTAGATGCCGCCGCAGGCACAAAATTTGACGGGTTTATAGTGGGGCTTGCTGCATCCAGCAACGAGGGGTCACTGCAAAACACGGCGTTAGCGCTAGCCGGAACCTGCCCGGCCGGGGCGCGTATACCAGTGCCACCCAATCCGAATCCGACGGTAACCCGGAACCGCAGCCCTGTGCCACTGAGACTGGCGCGCGTTGCGGCCATGGTGAGCGTGTTATAGGTATTGCTGGCTGGCACAGCTGCCACCCAGGAAGTTACTGTAGTTGTCGCTTGGGTGAGGCGTGTGGTGGTGGAAGCGGTAAGCGACACTCGCGCGCTAGCCGAGCCTTTAAAAGTAAGATCTAAGTGCAACCAATCAAATTCAGATCCAGCGCTACCTACCAGATTTATCGCAATATTATCCTCTACCCCGGTTAAGCCGCTAAGCCGCCGAGAAACTTCGGCAAGCGTGCGTAGAGGGGCGCCTATCGTACCGGCCGCATAATCGCTACCAGAGGCGCTATTATCTACATACCAGGTGTTTTGCGCGCCCCATTTGCGGTGTGGGATCGCTAACCGTACCCACTGGCCGCCCGTGCTGGTTATCACTTCAGCAGCGCCCGGGTCGACACTGAAAGACGTGCCGGCGCTCCACTGATAGACACCCAGGTTAGTCTCAACAATGAGAAGAGATCCTGCAGTACCCACCAAGCTCGCGGCCGCTGCAGCGGTGGCAGCTGTTTGCGCGGTAGTGCTGCCAGCGCTCACTGCAGCGCTAACCAGCGTAGAACCAACACGCTTGACGAATTCGCCGTCCGCCACTGCGCCAAAAGTTAGCGCGGTAGCGCCAGCAAACACGCCACCTACGCGGTGCGTGTGGTCCGACTTTGCCGCGGTAATAGCCGCACCATTAATGCCAGCGCCTCCGCCGATATCAGCGCCTGCAGTGGCGCCAAGCTGCACACCACTGCCAAACAGGCCATCTAAAAAATTAGGTGCGGTCATGTGTAACGCCCAATCACAACCCAATCCGTGCCGGTGTGTACAAACTCCGCGCCCGTGACCGCGGTAGTTAACGTGATTAGGCCCGCGCCAGCTGTGTTCTGGATTACACAGCTAAACGCGCCGGCATCGTTCCAGCGTGTGACAGTCATGCGGCAACCTGCTTCGGCGCCCGTTGCGCCTAGGGTAAAGGTGCGGTCAGCGGTTAACGTTGCGTTGGGCATGCGCCAGATATCGCCCACGCTGATATTCAGCGTGGCGTTTGCGTTGCCAAGCGTGCCTAGCCGATAGACCGGCTTACCGGTACCGTAATAGGCATAGGAGCCGTTATCGAAAGTAGCACCACTGTTGAATATTGTTTCGTTGCCGGAAGCGTACAGGCCGCCGTTAAAGCGCACTTTCCCTGCAAAATAGACGTTATTAGTGTTTACGTACAACGTTCCGGCAGTCGTCCCAAACACGCCAGGCTGGATTTGGATGTTGCTAAATGCAGGCCATGCTGTGGTGCCCTTAAGCACCCCATCGTGAAACGCCAGGCTATCGGCGCAGTCTTGCAACCCAGCTTGGACGCTAGCCGCGTTGCGTGTGTCGCCGTCAACGGGGGCCGTGACCGTGGCGCGGTAAGTGGCCACACCTGTAAGTTCAGTACTCATGCCCTATTGTAGCGCGCTGGCCGGCCCTACAGCGGCACTAGACTGCAAACGTCACTGCTACGCCTGTGCCGCTGCCCCACGTGCCAGCGTCGCCCCACAGGCCTACGGGGTAGCCCCATAGCTCAGTAGTGGAATCTAAGATCGTGAGGGTAGTTAGCATGTGCGCCGCCGTCCAAGCGCTAGGAATCGAGCGATAGTTGGCTACCTCGGCCGGGGTGAGGCTACTGCCCCATACGCCATCATCCCACACGCCAGCACTGCCCCAAGTGCCGTCAGAAGTCGGCGAGGGGGTAACCGAATAGATCAGATTTTGCCGTGCCCACTGTGGGATTAGCGCGCTGGCTGGTGACACTTCCGTGATTACGCCCGCGGTGCTCTGCTCAATAACCCGGCCGCTCGCATACACGAGGGCGATCTTGAAATAGGTCGGCGCAAAATAGATCCGGATTTGGCGCAGTAGCTCGTAGGAGCTTCCGCGGTGCTTATGCGCAGTGAGGTAGCCGCGCAAGCGTTGCGTATAATTCGCATCCGTCTCGTTCAAACCTCGGATCATTTTCCGTTCAACGCCCACTACGCCCAGGGAATCGGTGCGCGTAGTGGAGCCGGGCAGCTTGTGCTTAAGGGCCGCAACAACGGCGTCTAAGACCGCGTCAATGTGCAAGCCGACCACATACAAGATCCGAAATGCCCGGCCGGTGGATAACCAGCGAGGGCTAATCGAGCGCGCGCCGTTACGAAAATTGCGTAACTCAGCCATCAGAAACCGGCCCTAGCCGCGCGTACTTGGAGCGTTTGCGTTATCGTGCCCACGACGGGCGCATCGGTTCCGCTCACGGACACGTCACCGGCCGGTGTTGCGAGAACCACGTGGTAAACGTGATCGGGCGCTACGTCTTGAATCACCCGCTTAATCACCTCCGCATAAATCTTGCCGCCTGAATCGGCGATGTTGCCGCCAATTGGCTGCTCAGAAAAGAACGCGGTGAGCGCCAACGAAACCGCCACCGTAAATTCGGCCACGGTCAACGGCGCATCGTCGTAAAGCCACACCGAATAAGCGATATTCTGCGAGAGTGGTGTGGCGCTCAGCGCGAAACTGGTGACGCCTTGGGGCTCCGCCTCCGCCTTAAACAGGTTCCCGATGACCACAAGATCGGGCGCCGCTACTCCAATGCTCGGCGTTGCCATATGTACGCTCACGTTGCCGAAGCCGTCTTTAGTTACCGCTACTCGGGTGACACCAATCGCCGTGCCATCCGCGCGCACAGCTGAGCGGGCAAAGTACGAGTAAGCATCCGCGGGCCCGTTCGGTGACAATGCGCCTAGCGAACCTAGGCAACGCAAGCGCAAGTTACTGTCCGTCTCCTGATCACTTCCCACTAGCACAAGCGCGTTCGTGCACGTCACTCCTAAGAGTGTCGTTTCAAGCTTGCTAATCGCGCCCACTGCAGCGCCGCCTGCAACGCCAGCTTCGATGGCCGAAACCGGAACCGTGATTGTGAATGCGGGCCCGGCGTTGATGTTAAAAGCGCTGGTATTCCGGTAGGTTTTGCCGGTCGTGGCATTAGCAAAAATCAGATCGCCGATGGCCACCACATAGACGCCGCCGCCACTGTTGGTTAACGTAACGTTGCCGGTCGCAAAGGTCGCCTCAATGCGTGTTAAGTTGTAGCCGTGCAACGCTAGTAATGTGAGCCAATCGCCCGTTGAGAGTGGCAGGAAAATGCCGTTCGCTAGCGAGCTAACAAGCTGGCTTGCGGCCGCAAGCAACGTGCAAGTGATGGTGACGAACGCGCGCATGACCGCGCCGGGCTTCCAGTTGGTGGTGTTCACGCCGACGACGGTTAACGCCGAATAGAATGAGGTCTGGAATTGCGCGCTTGTTTGCGGTTGCGTTAATTCTTTGAGTGACAGTGCCATGGTTGATTAACCTCTTAGTTCCAGCGTCGCTACAAGCTCATCGCTAACGGCCGCCACAAATGAAAATTCGCCGAGCGCCGAATCAGCTGGCGTCAACACGGCGTTAATCGTGATTGATTTATAGTCAGCACCTAGCGTTAACTTGAGGTTAAGCGAGTCAATCCGATCGTCGCGCAACGCCTCAGCGCTCAGCTGACCGCCTAGCGAATCCAGGTGCTCGGTTGGGACCCCGGAATGCAGCAAGCCGACCAAATCATAACCGTAACCAGGATCGTCTAGCAGCGATCCGGGCGGTGTTGACCATGCGCGCAAGACGCCTTGCGCCAAACTGCGCGGGCTATCGGCGGAAAGCTCGGCCGCATCTTCGGCGATATCGCTCACGCAATCCAGATCGCTGCCATACAAAAACGGCGCCACCGGTAACGCGAGAATTGGCGTTAATGTGAGCAGCTCAGCCGCGATAAAGTCATCCACAACGGTCATGGGGTAACCTTCATGGTAGCCGATACGCTGGCCCACGTCCCTGCTATTTCGGTTACCAAAATCAGCCCGTCAACATTCGCCGCAGCACCACTGCCCGACGGTACGCCGGCCACCAAGGCCGTAGTCATGGCAGCGCCTAAGCCGCTAGCTGCGCCGCTGTAGTGCCACGCGTGCAAGCCCGCGCTGGCCAGAAATCCTTGCAGCGCCACGATGGTACTTAGCTGCGTGTTGATTGTGCTGATAGCCGCTTCGAGGGCCGCAATCAACGCCAGTATGAGCGCTATCTGGGCGGAGATATCAGGCACTGGCAGGCCCAGCGAGATAGCCGCGGTGATGCCGGTCAGCGTCAACTGCGCCAGTTCGAGCGAGACCGCAAAGCTCGCAGGTTGCGGCGAGAACGCCAAGAGCGCAGCAAGGCGCGCCTGAATGTCAGGCAACGCCAGGTTAATGCCGGCAACGCCTGCCATTAGGCCAGCGGTCAAGCCCGGCATTGCAACGCCCACTGACAGGCTACCAACGTAAACGGTGCTCACGTGGCCACCTTAACTTTTCCGCTGCCTGACATAATGACACCCTGAGCCTTCGGCAAAAGCCCTTGCGCGACTGCAGTAAACGGGGTGGGCACTCCGCCAATAATCATCGTGCCCGATAAGACTAGCGGGGGGAGCAATACCTCAACCGTGTCACCTTGACGCGCGCATGCCGCGCCGTTGGGGCCGCCGAGCTCTAGCAGCGTCGCCACATGGCCTGGCGAGTCGCGCCCGGCAAACGCCGTTACAATCGGCTGTGCGCGGTCACCTTCGAAAAATTGGACGCCCACGTAGGCGCCTAGCGCCAGCTGTGCGTGCGTGCTCGGCGAGCCCGGCCAGAGGCTGATCGGCAAGATATCGGGCAAGCCAGCCGCCTGGCTCACCGCCTGCAGCGCCACACGTTCGCCCTGCATCTGCACTACCCGATATTTGTACAGCCCGTGCAGGCGCGCTCTGGCCGCGCGTTGCGCAATGCCGTCAAGCAAGCCACCCAGTTGGGAGCCACCTAACCCGCCGCACCATGCGCGGGCCTTCATTCCGCTCGAATCGATGTCGATTGTGATCTGACGGATCACCATCGGCGTATCTACGCCAGCGGTGATAGTGGCGCCGATGGGCGCGTCCGCCAGCTCATCGATGTTGAGCGAGACGTATTTGTTGCGCGGGTCAACGTCTAGCACGGTGGCCGTAGCAGCCAGCGCGCCAGCGGCTACGCGCGGCGCTAGGTTAACTTTGCCGTCCAGGCCAACCCACCAACCGGGCGCAACATCGTCAAGCGTGCGAGAGGCTGGCCCAGCTTGGCGCACGTAGTCTACAGCCAGCTTGTGCGTTACCGGCTCGCCAACGGTGGCGCCCAACGCCGTCAGCACATCGGCCGCCACGTTCTGCGCCTTGACACCCAGATCGTTATGGTAGTGTTTCGACGGTAACACTGAGCCAAAGTTGCCCGTGCCGCCGATAATCAGGAGCATGCGGCGCAGACCAAACGTGCCATTGCGCGCGCTAGTAGTCACGCCTGCCAGCTTGACTGCGCCAAGCTCAAGCAAGCACGCGCCGTCCACTTCATCATCACCGAGCATGACACATTCGGCGATCCAAGGGCCGCTGAAAGGCAAGGATAACTTGCAGCTTTCGGCCGGCTTGCCGTTAACTTGAGGCGTCGAAATCACGGTAGCTCGTCCCGCACGCGCGCAAGCGTGTTAGCCTGATCCATCATTAAGCCGATTTTAATCTCTACCGGATCGGTAACCACACTCGTCACACCCTCGGGGCGCTTGAGCGCGGCTTTCAGTTTCTGCCACGCCACAAACTTAGCTACAAACGTCCAGACACCCTCGGCCGATTGCACCGGTTGCGTTAGGTCTTTTACTAGCACCTTATCAATTTTCAGATCGGCTAAGATCGGATGATAAATTCCTCGGACGACCGGGCGTTGACCACGTGGCGGCGTTAGTAGCGCCGGGCTGAACGCGTGCCATGCCGCCCAGTCTGCGTCCGTATAGAGCGACGTCGAGATTGAAAATTCGGAAAGCTCAACACCGCGAAAAATCGAGATTGATCCGCTCAGCCCGTAGCCTAAGCGCTGCTCGATTTTGCGCGGAGAACCTGCGCCGTCAATAGTAGACAAGCCAGGCGAGGGTTTCCCATCGATTAGATAAATGTCTAGGTTCGGCTGTTCAAGCGGTAGAAACGCCACGTTACGCCACCCCTAACTGAATGGCGGCCGCTTCGATTTGGCGCACTAGCTCCGCCCGAATCGTGTTGACAATGTCGCCCGCGCCACTGCCAGGCGCGTTAACTGTGAGAGCCTGAATGGTGAGCGTTAAGCCGCCGCGCGCGGGCTGGCCACCTGCATTGCCGCCAGGCGCGCCCGGTGCCGGCTGCCCAGGAATAGCTTGTAGCGGCGTTCCAGACGCGCTGATTGCGGGCGGTGCTGCTAGCGCATCGCGTGTCCGAGTGACTACATCGCCGAGATCAAATGAAGCGGCCGCACTGTCGCGCATGCGCCCAACTGCGCTGTTAACCTGCGGTATACTGTTGTCGACGCCTTGCGCAACGCCTGCCCCGATATGCACCCCGAGCCCGGCGAATAGCCGCGAAGGCGAACGGATGCTGAATGCTTGGCGGAAAGCGTTGACGGCCGCCTCTTTCAGGCCAGAAAAAGCGCCTTTGATTTTGGAGAAGCCTGCTTTGATACCGTTCACCAGGCCGTCAATGATCCGCCCACCAAGTGTCGACCAATCGACCGCGGCTAGGTAGCCCGCCACGTCTTTAATCACCTGCCACAAACCATAAAGCGCTGCAGCTGCCAGAATGAAAGGCCCGAATATGATAGCCGCGCCAAGTGCAACTGCAGCAATCAAGAGCGCGAAACCTGCAACCAAGCTGAACACCGCGCCCGCTGCAATGCCAACCGCGGCCCCAAGCGCGATAAAGAGCCCAGTGCCGATCTGTATCGCCAGGTTACCGCTATCCAGCCCCTTGAATATGTCCGGGCGCCCGAACGTTTTGATAAATAAGATCTGCAATCGGATGATAAAAATCTCAAGCTTGAGCGCGGCCATGATCATGCCCTGGATCACTCGGCGCACCATGAAGCCCGCACCTTCGGCGTTGTCACCAAGCGGGCCAAACAGGCTACCTAACAGCGATTGCAGCGCGCGCCCGCTGTTGGTGTTGAGCGAGAATAGATCTAAGACTTGTTTCAAACCTTTGAGAAATGGCTCAACATTAATTGAGCTAAATAGCATGCTCAGGCGGTCTTTGAATTTGCGCATCTGCACGTCGAACGAGAGCAGTTGCTTGGCGACAATGGGGCCGAATCGCCCCTGAATATCGTCCGCCAACTTGCGCACGCTACGCCCCGTCAAGTTAGCGCCGGCCGCCATGTTGAAAAACCGCTGCGCCTGATCGTCGCCAATGCTGCCGGCTGTCGACATAGCCTTTAACGCCGTCTGAAAATTGCCTGCGCGGAAGCCCGCCCGGTGTAACTGCTCAGCGTACTTGCCGATCTGCTCACGCCCAAGCGTGGATGAATCGCTAACCGCATCCAACTGTTCTTGCATGAAGGTCGCAGAACCGCCCGTCAACCCGAACATGTGGCGCATCTTGGTTAACCCTTCCAAGTGCAGGAGCTCGTTCCGGCGCGCGTCTGCGCTGGCCAAGCCAAACTTGATCATCGAAGCGGCCGCCGATGAAGCGCCCGTCGAGCCGGTCTCCGAGTTGTCCTTCGACGACCTGGCCGACCCCCCCTCCTGGCTCGTGGAGGCCGTCCTGGCGACCTCGAAGACCCTGCTCGGGGGCAGCGGCACCCCGCGCGCGAAGCCGGTCGAGATGGCCACCCGCGAGGGGCAGCGCCGCGTCACCCTAGGGATCAAGTACGCGCAGGAGACCCCTCCCTCGATCGAGGGCAGGGGCGGCTCCACCCGCGCTTTCGTCGTGTGCATGCACCTCGCGAGGAAGCTGGAGCTCCCTGCCGACGTCACGTACGCGATTCTCGAGGAGCACTTCAACCCTCGTTGTCTGCCACCGTGGTCGGAGGCCGACCTGCGCCGGAAGATCGACCAGGCCATCGAGAAGGGTACCATGCCGAAGGGCGAAGTCCTCCCGGAGGGCTTCGACGAAGCCTTGACGGGCCGGAAGCGGGTCGAGGCGACGCAATTGTCATCCCCCGAGGTTCAGGCGCCTCTGATGCGCGGTGACCACGACGAACTGGCCACTAGGGTCGAGGACGCGTTCAAGCCCCTCGTCTTCGACCGATTCCTGTATACCTACGATCCGCCGACGGGTATCTGGGGATACCGGGACCTTCACGCGAAGATTACCAAGTTCGTTCGTAGGTTCGCCGGGACAATCGTGATGCCCCAGACCCTCGACGGCAAAGACTCGTCACCGATGAAGATCAAGGACGGAGATGTTCGCGGCGTCGTCAACATGGTGCATGACGCCTCGCGCAAGGAGGGGTTCTTCGACGATCCTCCCATCGGCCTGCCTTGCGCTAACGGCTTCGTCCGGCTCGAGAACGGCCAGATCGAGGTCGTCCCCCACGCCGCCGACCACCGCGCACTGATCGGGTACCCGTTCCCCTTCGTCCCCGACGCACCTTCGCCGTTGTGGGACGCCTTCCTCGGGTCCCTGTTCCGTGACGACCCCGACGCCGCGGAGAAAGTGCTCCTGCTCGAGGAGTTCTTCGGCGGCGCGCTGTTTGGCCTGTCCCCCCGCTACCAGAAGTGCGTCGTCGCCGTCGGCTCCGGCGCGAACGGCAAGTCGACGCTGCTCGAGATCATCGAGAGCGTCTTCCCGGAAGGCTCCATCACCCACGTTGCCCCTCAAGATCTTGGTGGCGCTCGGGGGGAGTACTACCGGGCCAACCTCCGAGGCGTGGCCCTCAACGTCATGTCGGAGATGTCAAACAGGGCTATCTCCGACACGTCTCCGCTGAAGGGGCTCATCACGGGAGATCACGTCAGCGCTCGGGACCCTGGCGGCCGGCCCTTCAACTTCAAGCCCTCCGCGGGCCACTTCTTTGCCATGAACAAGCTACCGGAGGTTGAAGACCAGACCCAAGGCTTCTGGCGCAAGGTGATCGTCGTCACGTTCAACCGCAGCTTCGAGAGCGACCCGAACCGGGTCTTCAACCTGGCGGCCCAGATCGTCGAGGCCGAGCGGGCGGGGGTGCTGGCGCGTCTGGCC
>ENA-ORBV01014947-ORBV01014947.1-microbial-mat-metagenome-genome-assembly--contig:-NODE-14947-length-11511-cov-4.720833_pt1 | contig 11511 bp, 7 predicted proteins | sample MGYA00237777_ERZ505514 | MGnify/ENA primary metagenome ERZ505514 (study PRJEB26160, sample SAMN06269048) | microbial mat metagenome | isolation source: Oligotrophic lake microbial mat | place...
GCTCGGAGATGTGTATAAGAGACAGCCACAACCCTGTGCCTCTAGTGCAAACCCCGGGTGATGATGCCGGGAATCGAACCTGGAGCGGCAAACTTGAATGACCCTCCCTCCACCACTGGACCACCTTTGCCAGCAATTTGCTAACAATGCTCTCAGCTCCTGACTCAATCTCTGACTGTCGAATGCTCACAAAAAAATCTGAGAAATCATGTCATTTTTGTCAACAACAGAAATGACATGTTAAAATGAAAAATTGACACAAGCTCTGTTTGTCAAGGGACAAGAATGAAAATGGAAGATGGAAAAAAGAAGGAAACAACAAAATGTGAATTTGTGGTGTGTTGAAAAGAAGAAGTTGAACACACATCCCTCATTCAGCAAAAACATAAATTGTCACTTTGATGTGTGAGTGTCAACAACATCAAAGGTGTTCTTTCATGTTTCCAAATCTGCAAGAAGACACACATGCTTCTGAATGCAAGCATTTGAAGTGTGGGTGGCAAAAAGGACAAAAAAAGGAAGGTGTTGCCACATGGTTGTCTTGCTCAGAAACAAAAGAATCACAGCTACATGCAAATTGTGTCAGCTTCAAGAGAGTCACACCACTTGAGGGATGTGCAATTGCATCAACACAAACTTCTGACAGTTTCAACAAAAACCAGTGGAAAAGAAGCCATCATGGGAGGAAACTGTTGTGTTGCAGCAAAAGATGCAAAGAGCATGTCTTGTCCATGTGATGAAGAAACATTGTTTTGGTTAGCCAGGCGTCATTGGGGCAGGACTTGCAGCACTCAGACCGGCGAAACTGAGAAGATGAAGTGCAAGAAACCAATCCATTGGGCAGTCTCTTGAATCTGATTTGATTGTGGCTTGATGACATTTTTGAAGTTTTTTCCCGCCAGAGGATCTTTGAAGCGTGTGCTGTTGCCTCCCAAAAAAATGAAAAAGAAGCAACTCAAGTGCCTTGCTTTTAGGTCAATGAATGTTCCTTCAATTTGCATGCGAGATGATGACCTTTGAAATTGATTCTCTGCTTGGAATTTGGGGCAAAATTATGCCACCCGTAGACCCGCCTGCAGACCCTCCCGCAGACCAGCAACACAGACCAGCAACAAAAAGACAAATCACCAACACCAAAACCAAAACCAACCCGCAGCCGCGGTTGCCGCCTCAACTGCAACCGCAACCGCAACCGCAACCGCAACAGGAAACAAAAATTTGACCCCCGAGTTGACCCAAACTGTCATTGTCGAATGCTGCTGACTGTCACTTAGCTGCAGATTTTGTGTTTCATCAAAGTCAAACTTCACTTCTTCTGCATGTTGGGCATCAATCTAGAATTTGTGATCCTCCACTGAAATGTGGAACTCATTGGAGTGCTGATCCTAACAACACATTGGAGTCATTCTGGCCATTGTTCCTTGACATTGGAGTCCTTTGAATCAATGGTTGATGTCAGATTGATGTTTTGTTCTGTTTGTTTTTCCCTGTGAATTTTGCCAAAGTGAGTTCCAATGCACATGTTGTGTTTCAGCATGCAAAATGCTGCATTGATCAAAAATGATCAATTTTCCAAAACATGTTTGGGATGTTGCTTGATCACCAATTGTCCTCACACATGTGCAGAAAAAACAATGATTTTTGTTGCTGCAAGGGCCATCACCAAAAAATGTCAGCTCTGTCTCAGTGAGTGAACCAAATGTCAATTGATGGACGAAGACACATGGTGCATTTGCAGCACCCTGTTTGCACACCAGAAATTGGCTGGCAAAAATGTCCTTTTGTGCAAATGCCGGATGGTGCTTTGGCACAGTGCACATTGTTGTTTGATTGACAAACAAGTCATCTTTGCAGATGCAACTGATGGGACTTTCATTCCAATGACAGTCAACACATTTTTTAAAACTTCCACAACATGAATGATTCTTTCTCCAAGGAAATTGCTGATCGACAGATGAGAAAACACACATTTTTCAATGTTTGTTGACAAAAAATGACAACTGTTTCAAAACTTTCCACTGCAAACATTGTCATTTTAGAAGCTCACATTTGACGGCAGACATTGAGCATCTAGTTGCTCAGCTACTGCAGATGAAAGCCGCGAATGAGTGCAGCAAGAAACACCCCTGCTTCCAAATGAAAGTGTCATCAATTGAACTGGTCAGTCACTGAAAAAGTGTCACTGAACATTTCAAGACGGCCCTTAGAAAACCCTCCCCAATTGCACTGTCCCTATGTGCAGACGTGTCCCTGTTTTTGTGTACTGATTTGTTACAGAAAGTTACAAAATGATTCCAAAAGCATCCGTGACACAGGGGCACTTTCAGAAAGCATCCCTTGTGCTTCTGAAAATCTCTGTGATTGAAAAGCGTCCTTGACAAAAAGTCCCTGATTGTCAAAAACACCCCCAGTCAGAAAAGTGTCCCTAAATGATTGCAAAAACATTGACTATCTGACGGTCCTGTAGACATTTGATGACATGCACAGACATTCATCGACTTTTCACTTTCATTTGATGATGAATGCAGACATTTGCAATGCAGACTTTCACCGACATTGTGCAAAATGTCATGATTGCATCTGTTAACATGGTTTGTTATTTGACAAAATTTGATTTCATCCTAAATGACACTGGGCCATTTCAGTGCTGTGCTGTTTGTTCAGAATGAACATGACATTGATTTTGTGCCAGAGTGGGCAGATTTCCAATGAATTCATTACCTCCAACCCTACTGTTCCCAAAGCTCCCCTTTTATCGATCCACTCATCTCTCATGGATCTTTCGCGCTGATTGTCGCCGATCTAACTCGAGATGGATCCGCAGCCAACAAAATCGATGATTGTTACAGTGGCATTGACTGCGTATGAAAGAGCTCTGTCTCTGTATATCGCCCATTGTACATTAGTTGTCTACTACTAGCTAGTGCAGCTAATCTAAGTCATCCACACCAGCACGATGTGCTGGAATGTTTCCTCAAGTCTGGCTGGTTTTTTATGGGGTTCCAGTGTTGGACTCTATGTGTGCCACGTCCGCCAAAAATCCGTGAGAGATGTCTGGCTGGGAAGCTTTCTCATTATTTTCAGCCTTGTACAACTTTGCGAGGCGGCCTTGTGGCAATGGGGAGAGGTCGAACCATCATTATTCGGAAACGAAACTTATCAACGTCAGACCGAGTGCAACCGTGCCAATCAAATGATTACGGGGTATATTTTACCAGCCGTTTTGGTCTTTGAAATCACGTCGCAATGTATGCGTGCCTACATGTATTGGCACGACATGAAAACGGCGTCGTGGAAGTTGATTGCGATGGCAGTCCTATGGACTGTCTTGGGCGTTCAATATCGGTATCCCAAGTACGTGGCTTCACGACCACTGTGTTCTACGTCATATACCGATGGCAATTACCTCTTGTGGGGCGATGTTCCTTACTCCTTCCACAACAGGGGCATGACGGCCCATTTTTTATTGGGAACCTTTGGCATTGGATTGCCTTTTTGGGTGATTCGGAAGTGTGGTTGGATGTACGCCTCGTTCACCATTGGTTCGAGTTTTATGGTGTACTACCTCCACACCCCCACGTGGGCCTCGCATTGGTGCTTTGTGGCCTTGGGGGGAAGCCTTTTGGTACTCCTGGACCCGTGGCTCTTTGATATTCCCACGTCGGATTTGGTGATAGTGGAAGAGAAGAAACCAAAACGAGCATGACAATCCACATCCGACACTATAACAAACTATACGCCTATATTGGAGTTCATTTGCGTGGATGATCTGCCAGCAAATGTGGACTTGCCATTCAGTTTGCGACGACGATTTGTAATGGATATTTTTTGGTCAACCAACATGCTCATGTGGAATAATTTATATAGACAGATAGTTTTTTTTGCCGCGGCTTCAAAAGTGACCCCCCTTTTTTCATCGATGGGGACGTTCATTTACATCACCGTAGGCAGGTTCCATGGCAAGCACAAACGTCCATCAACATTCGATCGCATAGAGTAAACCATTGGCATGCCATTGATTGATCCCACGAATGAATCACCATGGACACATTCTTCCTCTCTCTGGCCAAAAAAACGCCTCCTTTGGGTCATTATTCATGTAGTGGATCCCACCCAAAAGAACAGGACGCCAAAACGACTACGAATTCGTATTCAAATCGACTCTTGGCAGCCCTTGTATCCAATCATGCCAAATTAAAAGCCTGCCCAGAAAGACCACCTCTCAAGTCTTTTTATGACGTTTGTTTCAAAAAAGTAAAGGATAGACAAGAACGTGCCCCAACCACTGACGACATGTCTTCTTGGCCTACCTTGGCATATTCACATTTCTACGGGCCGGGTTTTATACTAAATAGCACAAATTTCTCCATGCTGTCTTTGCCTACTAGCTAATTTATTTCTAAGACAGCTTTCGAGTCGTAGCTAGTCCAAAAGCTACTCTCAATACAAGCCCTCCAAAAGCACCAGAAACGTGAAATTTTAGGGGGCATAGTTTGGTCGCGCAGTGGATCGTCGCTTCATAGAATCAAAAACACGCCATCTTCCTCATACGGGCAAGGGCAAATGTACGTACTATTAGATGCAGTAGTAGTAAATTGAAGACGCCACAACAATGAATGGTTTACACTTTACAAGCAGTGATAGGACCCGGTCATCACCGACATTCCGTAATTTTAATGGCCACGATGATAGTAGACATCGCTGCATTTGTTGTCTCGATCATCCTCTAGAGTAAAGGAACCGGCTATGTATACCGCTAGCAAGGAGGACACTGCTGCATCAACAATTGAAGCTATATTGTGTGTGCCGTTCCGATACTAGCAGGTCATTACTAGTGGATCCACCCGTTGAATAAGTCAAGGACATGCCGAGCAACTACGGATAATTGCGCTGCATGCCTTTGCCTTGCCCGAACCAATCAGTGTTCATGTACGATACGGATTTTATCTTTTTAAAATCCATTTTAGCCAAGGATTTTGCCACTGAGTGAGGAGTGCGTGGTAGCAAGGTTGAAGCGACCTCGTACCAGCATAGTACACTCATGGTACTACTAGTAGTACTCTTTAGCTACCATGCAGCCGCCGACAACGTTGGGAGGGGGGCATCATGAAGGCCGACCATCCAATAATAATCCATCGATGAGGAGGACAAAATACCACATTGTCCAACCACCCAGCGAGTGCGACAACGACTGCAACAATGGCTCTCAAACCTTTGAGATGGACTGCGACAATGTCTCTCAAACCTTTGAGATAGAGTCGTCCCCACTGATAGAAAGTGACAACCAGGAAGAAGAGTCAGCTACTCAAGGTGTCTCTCGTACACCAAGAAGTGTTTCTCCCTTGTGGGCCAGAAATCGATTTGTTTTGCTGTCGGTCTTGGTTTGTTTGTTGACCCTTTCGTGTCCTGGTACCAGTTTGCACCTTCCTGCTGGAAGCAGTGGGCAGCATTTTCGTCAGCGATGGAGCATGCCATTGCTGATTCAGGGAATATTGGTATATAGCTTTACCATGGGACTATTTTTTCTGTTGCACCAAAGCGATCCCGGATATCTCACGTCCGAAAATTTAAATGATTTTGATGAGGACTGCCAGAAATTGTTGCTGGAACAGATGGATCAAGGTGGCGAGGGACATTCAAAGGAATTTGCTAATGGGATCGAGAATGAACCATTGCCTGGTGGTCATCAAGGTTTCCGTCGCAGGTTTTGCTCTCACTGTCAAATCGCCCCTCCGCTCCGCTCGCATCATTGCAAAGACTGTGGCAAATGTGTGGCTACCTTTGACCATCATTGTCACTTTATTGGCACGTGCATTGGTGAACGCAATCATTGTCGCTTTTGGTGGTATTTGCTTGCGCAGGCCATGGGCTTTTCTTTGGCATGTCACATTGTGGGATCGTCACCCTGGGGCCTGTCGACGCTGATGAGCAGGCTGATAAGCACAGGAAGTGGCCTTGACGACAACAGCATGATATCTAATTGGATCATCCTTCACGTTGTGACTGCCAAAGTCGTGATATATCCACTTCGTTTGTTGGCTTGGATCATGGTGTGGATTCATACTTGGATGGCTGTTTCCAACTCTACAACCTTTGAGACTTCCAAAGGTCCTGGCCGGCACATTGACTATTTGAAAGGAGTGGGAGTCTGCGATTTTCCGTTTTCAAAGGTAGGTTCTTTGGCTTTTTCACACACACGCTTGTCCTGTAATTTCTTCCTAACTCACCACTGCTGTGCACACCACACCGCGCCCACTACTTAAATCTTATCCTCCAAAGGGATGCTGGGAAAATTGCAAAACATTTTGCTGCCAAAAGGATGATTTATCGTGCACCCGTCGGAACAACACTTCAAGTGGCGTGCCGTGGAAACCTAGGGCTTGGTGTCCTCCAGGAAAAAACTGCCGAGAATCGGAAGACATCTGGGCGAATCCTTGGCAAAACAAGTATTGGTCATGCTGTTGACGTCCTCTGAGTGCTGGTGAGTTCCCACTTTGGAAAAGCCCATTTTGTTCTTAGAGTGCACGATGTGTCTTGTTGTTGCAAATCGTATCTCCGTCCCAACTTTCTTCACCATGGTTGGATTGGTCAAAGTATTTGCTAGAGGGATTGAATTTCATTGGAATGCCAATATAGTTGGACTGTGCTATCCTTCTTTCTCTCCGGAAAGAAGTCCATGATAGCTCGTCCTGGATGGCCTCCAACATTTTGATAGGTTTCCGTTTTCCCCATACCCGGAAAGGCGAAATTTTGGGTTGTTGATTTCGTTCGCACAGTGGCTCCATTCTCACATTACTGTCGTACGTCATTCGTTCTCATCTCTCATCTTTTTCCGTGACCCCGACAAAAGTCACAACACAACAGGCCTATCATGCAGCTAGCTAGCTAGCTAATAGCTATGCGTAACAACAGTTGAGTACCAGGTAAGCTGAATTCGATTCTCCAACCGGTCAAAGGCAGCAGCGATCATTTCACAGGAGGAATGCCACTATCTGCAGCTATAGTGAGTGCAGCTAATCTATTACTAGCACTATAATCCACTATCTTACGTTACGAATCCCCACTGCGGCTTAATACAATTTCATATAATTATATTGATTGTGTATGTAAAAATGCAAAAAGATCTCCAGAGAGTTCAATCTCGAAAAAAGACCTCGGTATTGACAGCAGGAGGAGCCACAGCTGCTAGTCCATCCGCTTCTTCCACTCCCAAGAATCATCCGCCGTCCTTATTCCCCAATAAGAACAACAGCAAACCACCCCGTCGTACCGAATCCTCCTCCTCCCTCTCCACAGCTCAAAACTTGGGATTGGGAGTTGCGTTTCTACTGGTGGTAGCGGTGCTTTTGTACTTGTCGGAATCGCCTGGAATTGTGTTGGAGGACGTGGCCTCTTCCCTGTCGGGAATTACATCCAATCCTAATAATAATGACGTGGCAACCATCAGTACATTGACTCAAGCGCCCATAAAAATTGCGTATGCGGTCAGTTTGATTCAATGTGGCGATGGAAAACAAAATGCTGCCGAAGGACTGACGGAAGCGGCTCTTGTGTTGAGGCATTCCATTCATCACATTTCCATTCACAATCCCGAATCGCAGTCCAAGTACGACTACAAATTGTATGCGCTGGTACATCGACAAGCCGAATCCTGCAGCCAACCACTCAGGGATGCTGGATATGACATTCGGATTGTCGATCCGCCCATCCAAGTCCAGGACATTCAGAGCGACTACCTTCGGAAATCCATTCACAAGGAAGTCTGTTGTGGGGCCGATGAATTTATCAAACTGCACGCTTTTGCCTTGCCCGAACCGATCAGTGTTCACGTCGATATGGATTTTATCCTTTTGAAGCCCATGGACGATTTATTTGATGTCATTTTATTCGACAAAAATTCCCTCCAAGGCAAGGCGGCACGACAACGATTGAGCAAACAATTGGATCCTACCTGGTATGCTCGGAATACTACTCCTACTACTTCTTCTACTACTTCTTCGAAGCAATCACCACATACGCTACCCGACACCATTGATGCCTTGTGGGTCCGAGATTGGTTTTCCACCTTTCCGGGACGCCACAGTCCGTACCAAGCGGGATTTATCGTGGCACGACGCAAACCTTCCGTGGTGGAAGACTGCGCCAACGTTATTAAAACGCACAATTATACCGAAGGATTTGGTCGCGACAATGGCTGGGGCTCCAAAGGCTATGGTGGATTTATTGGAGCCCGGGCCATGCAAGGCTTGTTGGCCTATTATTATGATGTGGTAAATCCGGGTAGACATGTGGAATTGAATCCGTGTCGGTACAATCATCAAGGAACGCACTTTTTGGCAAAGAAACAACAATGCAAAATGGGACCCCTTCGGGACGACCAAGACTGTCCCGATTGTCGACATACATCGTGGTCGGACGTCTCTAGCATTCATTATACAAGTTGTCGCAAACCCTGGAATTGTGTCGCCGAAGGCATCCCGGGAGGACGAACCAAGGGGGCTAAATTTGGGAATGCCCTCGACACCCATTCCGTCGATACGGATCACTGCTTGCAAGCCGCCAAAATTTGGCACGCCCATCGCGCCGATTTGGAAGCGCGGATACGTCAACGCGCGGCAAAGTATGAAATACAAAATTGGGGATCTTTCCAACATACGTATTTCTTGGGGCATTGCGCCGATGAAAAAAAGTACATTCGCATGAAATTGTTGCAGGATACTCAAACCCAAGTCTATGACGACATTTATGAAGCGGACTACAATGAACCCGAAACCAAATATTTGCCTTAAAATGCCGGCCATGTGGCCGAGACGGCTTTCAGCCAATAACTCAGCGAATACCTCAGCAAGCAAACAAACCTGAACGAAGACAATTAGTAGTATCACTACATGGACGAAGGGAACATGCAAGGCCGACAAGATGTGTTTTCTTTTACCCCAAGTGAGCCGAGCGAATGAGTATACTACAAACAATGGCTACTTCAATTGTTGCTTCGAAGCATGAAGCTTCTCTCTCCTCCAAGCAGACGATATATCGTACCCTTGCGTCAAATCCATCCATCTAGACTATATTCTGGCATTCGGGGGCTGCAGACAGCTCAATACAATTACCTTGCCTCCTTTCCTAAAATTGAGCACTGATCACCGGCACTTCACTGCCTCACCTACATGCGCTGCCACACAGACAATCATTTTCAATGAAGGACTACTTGTTTGATAGATACTACGAGTGAGTAGGCTATCTGCAACCGATAGCTCTGCTTCCATGGATGCTACTGATCATGAGTCTTCTCGCTCCTACGAACAAGCGGTCCAGTGAATCGCATGGCGCCGCCCCCAATCCACACTTTTGGGAAACCTCTCCAGAACCTTGCACTCACTGTATCGCTTCATCCGGAGGGAGAGGGTTGTTGGAGTCGCACAAGCTTTAGTTGGGCCAGCAGCTCGCTCAGTAAAAGCAAGCTAATTACAATCGAAGGACTGCCCTCAATTTCCTCCTACTTGGATAGCTTTTCTTGACTTTGCAATTTGCAGTTCGACGTTGTTTCTGTAATAGGAAGGAAAAGCATAACTAGTAGAATCTGGTATTTCATTTCCCTCCCTGGACATGCCCTCCTTCCCTGCTTCCTTTCCTATGCGTGTTCTTCCTAACGACAGCGGCGTGCCATTCGCCTACTGCAGTAAAACATAAACCGGGAAGCAGAAATAATATCTTTGGTGAATTATAGTATTACTTATGGCTGGAACGGACGGGGCCGTACTCCCGTCTTCCTCTAGCCACACTTAGCAACAGATATTATCACTGGTTAGAAAACCATTGGGAGAAAAAATAATCGTGCAGCCTGGTAATCCTTGTTGCGCGTGTACAATACACTGTAGCGACCAGCACTACAAAACTAGCTAGTCTTCTGCTCATTATTGTTGTTGTCTAGTCCCTTTTACTTGACTTTTTCGCGGAAACGCCGCGGCTGCGAAATTCAATTCCGTATAATAATAGTAATACTAAAGTATTTCTAGCTCTTTCGCCTCCTCCCTTCCTGGAACGACATTATCAAAAAATGAAAATAGGATCCACGTATTCCAAAAAGGAATAGAAAACCTGCATTCGCACCAAAATATATACACATTGACATCCTCGCCGAAAAAAAAAGAGTCCATCTGCACTCGTTGGTAGCTGCAATTTCTGCACTGCACTGTCCTGTCCTGTCCTCCTTGCCGACCGCCAAAAATAATAAAAGCTTTTTGGAACTACAATGGTTGACTCATTTCCTGCTTCGCCCTGACCAAGAAAAGGAATATGACCGCGTCATTCTTTTCTTCCGTGAGTCCTCCTTGCAAACGCCGAGAACGTCTGTCGTTTTAGATTTTAGGATGATCGATACCAAAAGCAACAGCACCGTTGTCGGGTTGTCGATTCTTCATCATCATCATCATCGTCTTTTGTATTCTTCTTCAAAAGAGGAGTCTTCTCCGTTCCTCTTGTACCCTTTTTGGCAGTAGCCGAAAGACCATAGGCGACATGCCCATTGGCTTGTGGATTTTGTCCATTCAACTTGGTCTTCATGGTTGCTGTTTTCTGGACCTTGCCATGCACGGCTTCCAATCGTTTGGTACAATCCTTGGCGATTTTTCCCAACCCATCGTGGGACGAAATAAAAAAGACAATCGCTTTCTTCTTGTCGTCGGCTTTGCCTACTAATTTCAATCGAGGCGGCCCACCGGTACTCCGAAAACTGTGACTCATAGAATTAAAGGTCGATTCCACCTTTTGAATCGTATTCCAATGCCAGACTTGTTTGTTGGTGTGTTCGGCCAAATTCATGGCAATCAACGAGCCGCGCGTCGGAGCGCCGCCATCGTAGGGAGCAAAGGTAATCCGTTCTTTCGTCAAGACCAGCTTGCCAATCTCGTCGTGGTATTTTACTTTTTCGTACACGGTCTTTTCAATTTTACCAGAGTTGCTGTTGCTGTCGATGATCATGGTCGTGCTGCTAGTGGCATCTTTGCATTCGTCTTCAAAGTCGTCGTAATCTTCCTCTTCGGCATAGGTAGCAAAAGATTCGGAGTCAAAGACATCGTCGTCCATGACCTCGGTTTCATCCTTGGAAGGAACTTCATGTAAACTGTCGTCCATACTAGTTGTTGTTGCCATTTTGGTTCTTTTGTTTTTTTCTTTTGTTGGAGAGGGTATTGTGGTTGTGCCTGTTTTGTATAGTTCTAGTATCTTCCTTGTAATGGACTTCAACAATTACTTTAATTTGAATAGCTAGTCTACTGGCTTTTGGTCACGTGAAAACACTATGCTAGCTAGCTAGTCTAGCTAGTAGTTGTACCAGTACTGAATGGACATTAACACCTCACACAGTACATAGCCGAGAAGCGATCCACACCTTTTCCTACCTTGGCCTTGAACATGTTGGCTCCGCTGGAAAAGTAGCTTATGTTGCTAATGTCTATCTAGAAAATAGCCATCTAAGCGGCCATGGTCGCAATGCTAATAGATAATTATTTC
>ENA-ORBV01014951-ORBV01014951.1-microbial-mat-metagenome-genome-assembly--contig:-NODE-14951-length-11510-cov-6.361235_pt1 | contig 11510 bp, 8 predicted proteins | sample MGYA00237777_ERZ505514 | MGnify/ENA primary metagenome ERZ505514 (study PRJEB26160, sample SAMN06269048) | microbial mat metagenome | isolation source: Oligotrophic lake microbial mat | place...
ACTAAGCCTTTTTTAAACTTAAACTAAATTCAACTTAATTAAATTAAAGTAAATTGCATTCATCCCAATTCAATTAAATTCATCTTAAATGCAAAACGTGCATGCTGTCAACACGGTTTGTGATAACCCAAATTCAACCTTTTTCAACGGTTTTAAACTGTTTTAAATTCAATTCAACTTAAGTCACTAATGTTCAATTCAACCTTTTCAACTTTAAAGCATTTTCAATAAATTCAACCATTGTGCGACCAAATAACGAATTCCCGCAACCTCCAGAAACCCAACCATCAAACTTGGTCTCTCCATAGAAATGACGGAACCACTTATGACAACTACATGATGCAGAACCTCAGAGGATTCATGGCAGTCACTTGCTGCTGTTGGTGGTACCGCACAACTGCAGAAGTTTCAACACAATGGGTTGCTGCCCAGAACCTTGTGAATTTGAAAAAAAATCAAGGAGTGGCAAAGAAGTGGTGTGTTTGAACTCCAAATGTTGTGAAAAAAAGGTGAAATTCCTCCATGCCATGTTGAAAAAAATGTGTTTTTTTCATTCTGTCTGGATTTCAAATGTTGTCACTAACATGCTTTTGATTCATGACGCTTCATTCAAGTTGATGCCCCCCTCATCCAACTGAAAGCAAGAATTTTTTCTGTAGAAGTTTGAACTTGGAAGAAAAGAAAACCATGTTGCGTGCACAAGTCAAAAATTCTTCAGCTCGCTGTGATCAGTGCAAAACAAAAATGAATGTTCCGCATTCCAGTTTAAGAATGAATTGAAACGTCAATGTTCACTGCAGTCATTTCTAAATGCAGTTCTTGGACACATCACATGCACCATTCTTTGAAGAACATTTTGAAACGCAGTCTTGTTGTGTTTGTTTCCATTCGACCCTTGTTTGATGACACTTGTTGACCCCTTCTTTTCCTTTCAGTTCAATCATTTGTTTGCATGTTTAAGATTTGACAGTGAAACACAAACTGTCATTTGAATCCAGGGACATGTCGCCTTTAGAAATTCATCACGCAAACAAATGATGATGATGTCTGTCATTGACATGCTTGGACTTCAAAAATTTGAGTGCAAGCTGACTGTTTTTGTGCTTGCAACACCCATTGAGAAAAATTGATCACACTGACCAACAACCAAACTAAAACATCACGTGAAAACTTCTGTTGGTGTTGTCAGCATGCCAACACTGAACAATTTTGCTGCATGCAAATCAATCATGCACAGCACTGTAGCTACAATGCACTCGAAGGAAAGCAAATTATTGGCAGAAAGGAGTCCCTTTGCAAGCCACATGAATGAAGGATGCCTTTTTTGGGAGTTTTTGGCCCTCTATCTATTTCCTTGCACGCTTCTGTTTTTGTAAGTAGGCCCGTGGGATTGAAAAGATTGTCCACTGATCGAAATTTCAAAGGATTGAATAATTCTCCCTCGTGCCGTCGTGCGATTGATTCCTCCGGAATCTTCATGTGTGGCAGTAGATGTGAAGTGAGTAATTCCACGAAGTTCCAGTCCAAGGGAAAGAAGCTTCTGGGAATTCTCATTGGCGTGGCGCATTAGTTAATGTTGCAGTTACAGTAGCGCTTGACTGGTTGTGGGGAAAGCTTGACTGCTGGTTCCTTGACTGGATACGGGGAATTCAAACTTCGGAGCAAGACGTTGACAAACTAATTTCAATGGCTAACAGCTGCGGCAAATAGACGGGAAAATTATGACGACATCACTTCGACCTCTCGTAAACGGATGTAACCACTGAGCACCAAAAGTTCTTCTAAGAATTTGAATGGGGGTGCGGAAAAACTGTGGTCGGAGTGTTGCCAGGCATTCATTTGGGGGAGATGGGTTTACTCTACGTTCCCCGCGGGGAAACAGCTGCGCCGAAGCAAATTGCCCGGTGTCCTTGGTTACTTAAAAAATAACGCTCTCTCCGAATTAAGAACGAAGTTTTGAGCATAAACAAAATAATCCTCTTACTAGTAGGTAGATCTCAGTCTTACCGGCTTCTGTCCCCTCAATTATAGGCATATAGGGAGTAATCTTTGGTTCCGTGACAGAACTTTTCGCCGGAGCAAACGGACAACCGTGCTTAAATACTCCCTAGAAGCTTGAAGTAGAATGTCTTTGGTGCTTTAAATTCCGATAAATGACAGTTTTATGACTAATCAGAGAATTTGGTGCCGTAAGCGTTAAACATGTCTTTGGTGCCGTGAAAGGCAACGAACGTGAAAATTTCTCCGATGTGCACCACACCAGTTGGCATAGTGAATAGTAGGCAACTAGCTAGTACAAAAACCTGATCTACTTGAAATTTAGCACGCTTTGTAGGGATGTCGCCTCAAACAACAATCTTGCTATTTTCATCGGATTCATAATACCTAGCCACACAAAGCTTACCACATGCAGAGAAACAAATTCGGCCCTACCCTTGTAATAATTAGACAGGCAATCCATAAAACATCGCTACCTTTATTACATACACAATACAGTAGAAGCAATGACGAAAAACAGCAGCAAAGCTTCCTCACCTCGGCCTCGAGTGATGGAGCCAAACCCATTGGACATCCTCTGTGGAAAGGACAGGGTAAGTGCCGTCGCGTGGGTACTACTGTAGTACTTGTGAAGAGGCTTCACTGGGGCTTTCCCTGTCGAGGTGGAGCAATCGTGTCAATTATGTTTTCTTCTCTTTGTGTGCATTGAAGTGAACCTTACTCATCCCTTCCTCTCTCCCTTCTTTCCTCTATGTAGAACTGTGTCAACCATGAAGGATCGAAGCGTTTCCGCGACATTATTGACGGTTACCGTCATCGTTACTCTTTGGCCACGACGAAGTACCAGAAAATGGTCATTACCAAGGAGATCTATGAGAACATTTGTCATCAAGGTATTCGATTCCTCAAGTACAGTGACGACCACGAAGCATGGGACGAATTGACTCCGGCCATGGCACGAGACAAGTGTGGACATGCCCTCCGATTTGCCAATCGTACCAGCCGCGGCAGTCAAGCAGCTGGCGGAATTCGTCGAAAAGACAGCAATGGTTCCACGTCTGCGTCGCAGACCGGGAGTAGCAATGGCAGCAGCAGCGCGCGAAGCGTGGGGTCCAGCAATCACAATTTGGAGACTACACCCAGTAGGTGTCCCACGTCCGCCTCCAGCTGTTCCTCCAGTCGCCCAGACTCTCCGGCACCCGTCATGCCAGCACGTGCCGTGTCGACGACGGAAGATTCCTTTCAAGATCGCTCCAGATCTGTGGCCACTGCGCCCGCGACGAATCCTCGACAGCTTCCTGTTGTGTACGGACACGATTGGCGCAGCTATGGAACGGAATTGCAGTCGGTCAATTCCGACGACGTGGGGGACATTTCCGCCGTTGGGTCGCAAGAAGAAACAGACAATGGCCACAACAACCCTAGTCCTTGGGCCGTGCCGCCACCACAGCAGCAGATCACTCAACAGGAAATGCAACGGCATAGTCTTAGTGGAGGAGGAAAACATAGTCCATTGCCCTGGAATACAAACAGCAACTGCGAACCGCTATCAATATCATCCCATTACTACCCATCCGCAAATGATCACATGAATTTGAATGATTCCTTATTCGCCATGAGTGGATTTAATGCCGGTCCTCCAATGGATCACTTCGCTCCCCCGGTGGACACTCCCCAGAAATTGTTCCACCAGACACAGCCGGCTCATTCTCTTCCATCCGATCGGAATTACAATCATGCTTACGACTCGGGTGCCTTTCTTCAGCATCATCATCATCACCACGCACAACAACGGCAACAGCAGCCGCCACTCCTTCGGATCAATAATACAGGCCGTGAAGACTTGTACAATCACAATACCAGTACCGCTCCTATTGGCGTGAGCACCACCGCCGAGACTGTCACGGCGAAGGATCATCCCTTGTGGTCACTCCTCCAAGTGCCAGTGGAAGATTGGGACACAAGTCTAGGAATTCCATCCTCTGCGGCAGCCGCAGCGGAGACTGCACCCGTGTCGTAGTACAGTAGGGTCCAACAAGAATTGTTGTTTGTATTGTGTGCATTCGGAACAGTGAAACCTTGGAATAGCATACTATATCCTTTCATCTCATCCGCCTTGGAGGCCGTGTCATAATTTCAACCATAAAAAGGAAACCAAGAAAACTGTTTTTGTTTATTTGGAAAAAAAGACATGTATAGAATCCATGAATACATTTCATAACCATCATTCATCATGCATCTATCTAATCATACTCTACATAAAAAGTCCTCTGCGAAAAACATACGCTTATTGCATGCAAGCGGAAGGCCTTTTGGTGTGATGGATCCTAAAGAGATGCAAAAGTAACGACGTAAATTAATTAAAAAAAGCAAAAACTTAACCTTATCTGCAGCGTCCTCTAGACCATGGCGAAGCCTGCCAAGCTAATTAGCTAGCTAGCTAGTAGTTACTGCCAGCTACAGTTTTCGGATCAATTCATAAATCTCGACGCACATGACTCAATTCGAAGATTGCTGCCCGCATATCGCCTAAAATGCTCCCCCATTTCTCTTCATGTTATTGGGTTCATCTATTTGTCTGTGCACAGTGACAACAACTCCAGTGACTCCCCCATTCTTCGGGTTATTGAGTTCATCTTGTCTGTGCAAAGTGACAACTACTACTAGTACGGTGACATCTATTTGTCTCTGCAAATGACAACTTCTACGATGACAAACTACTCTAGCTAGAGTAGTACGGTGACAACCGCGACGAAATACTTGCCCGCGGATATCACCGCTCTTTGACTCATCCGGTGTATTGGTGAGCGTCTGTTGTACTGCCCGTAGTGCCCGTGTCCTAGTAGTTCCTACACGTGGGTGGCTGACGTCGGAACATCGGTGTTTCCCAATCACATGATTCGTATACGGGATTTAGAAAGAAAAGAAGAGTCACGAGTACCCTTTTCCAATCATTGGTTGCGCCGCTACAGTATTCAAATGGATAAGTTTCGTTAGTTTGTGCTGTACTGTAGCTACTCTAGTTAGCTAGAGTGCCACTTGCTTCATTCTTTTTCCTGTTTCCTTTGCTTGATACTGTACTGTACTCCCACACACCTTTCCTCTAGCGCTACCGCTACCTCGTAGTACTACAGTAGCAAAATTGGATCAACATTTTTCTCCTCCTTGTTCCAGCATTGTAAACTGGTTTTGAAACTGAATTCAGTCTCAAAAGCTATTTCAGCTTTGCCTGAATTCAGCTTCATGCGCCCTCACCTTATGGCTTATTCACTACTTGCTAGCTAGCTATAGCAGCGAGCCACTACCGACCACTCATTCCTACTGGTCGAGCACTTGCACACCCGTTTCCATGCGCTGTCGGTACTGTTCAGCTGATACGGTACGTATCGTTGCTGCTATGCTGATACCCCACTCTTGACTCTACTCTTGACACCACAGTTCGATAAGAAGGGAAAACCTTTGCAGCACTTTTGGAAGGCAACACAGCAGTATGGATAAGCGATCGGCACCAGAACGCCTTGGCATCACCTCGGCTTTGGCGCATGGCTTGCCGAAAAGAAGCTAAGGCGACAGAGACGGATACATCAGACGGCTATTGGGCAACTCTTGAACCGCATGTCAAAAAGGCCAGCAGAGATCAAGTTGAAAGTCTGACAAAAGATCTTTTCAGGGGGCTGTGGAAACATGCCGATCAAGATGCGGCAGTGGCAGCTGCTGCGCCTTTCTGGAAGAAAATCACAGAGAATGACAACAACAATTCGAGGCTTCAGGGCACCTGGATACTCGACAACGACAAGGGCACTCTAACCATAGATGATACACTTGAGAGTGGCAGCTTTCAAAGCTTGTCCGTTGATGTAGAAGAGTTACATTTAGAGTCCAGTAAAAGTGCGGAAAGTTTGGTCTACGCAGGGGGTGCGGATCGTTGGGAACATTGCCGCGATGATTTCGTAGTCACGGTGAAGGCTAAATACAATCCTGACAATGATACAATCAGCGGGGATATTGAGGTGTCGTCCTTTCGTGAACTTAATCCCGATGATTACACAATCAACGGAATTGATGTCTCGTCTTTTTATCCTCCGCCTGGTGCGATTGGCTTCACTGGTACTCGTAAGGAAGCTGATGGCTCAGTTGATAAGGACGCATAAATATTATTGTTACATGTTTCTGCATATCGGTTAATGCGTTATAGCGCTTGTCCTTTGGTTGGGCTATGTTTCCTCTGGCACCATGATGTGTTACTTTTCTTCTAGTAGTAGATTGGCATATGCAACGGCTTCCTGATGGTAGCTTTGAAAAACTCATGGCAGCTAAGACAGCCTCAAATACAGACAAAATTGGAATATCATGTTACATGATGTTCATAACTGAGCAAGAGAATACCTGCCACCGTGAAGAGCGCCGAAAGGAACCATTTCGTGATGGTGACAGTGCCGGTGACTTCCTTGAAATATAATATCCCCCACAAACCGCTTACTGTAGGACGGCCCAAGGAAAAGGTGAGAGTCAAATCAGTGGAAACGATACATGCCGCATTATTGCCCGGTATACAATTGCATTTCTTACCTAGCATCGAACTTTGACAAACGCAGTAGCCAACGCCCTCTCCCAGGAAATCCACGGATAAGATACTAAAGAGATTTCCAATACTCCACAGCAAGCCCGCCAGCCCCCCAGGACGCCACATTTCTTTCAGATAAAAGGAAGGAAGAGCTCGGTATGCTTGAAGAAAAAGGTGTCGTTGGATGCAGGACGCTGCAAGAATAGCACTGTCGCTACTAGCATCATTGTCATTGCCACTGCCCCTATCACTACTGCAATTGTTCGTATCCCTAGCGGTCCCGACCAATAGCCACAGGTACCGAATAAGCCACAATTGTGCCGTCACCAGCATGGCACCCACGGAAAAACTCCAGACATAGTCAATGCCGCCGGTGATTTGCTTATCGGGACAAAATTTCATGGGCACCATGATGGAACCTCCCCAGCATCCATTAAACACAGCCAAGGCGATTCCTACTTGCCGTCGGGAGAATTTGTGGCGTCCAGCTAGGATCAAGTATGTGTCATTGGGATGCGGCGTTACAAGAGTATTAGAAGATTGTTGTGGTTGTGGAACAAAATAGTAAAAGGTGGATTGTGTTATGGCATTCTGAGATTCCTGAATCGTGGTGGGTATTATATTTTTGGTATTGAAAGACGAAGAGAAAGGATCTAGCGCAAGATCTGTGTATTGTTGTTTTCCGGGTGATGAGAAGTCATGACTCGTACCAACCATTTCATTGGAATGGTGACCTAGTGTATGGGATTGGTGATGCCGATGCCGTATCCCTGCACCCAAGGTAGTACTAATGCTTTCATTGTCGTTGCTTGACTCGTCTTCTGCGCTAATCTTGCTGTTCGATTGTGTATTGTTGCTTTTCATATCATTGCTGTGTTGGTTGATTCCGCTGGAGGGTTGATTCTCTTTGGCTGGTTTGTTTTCACTCGTTTTGTTTTCAAATTCATGAATATCTTCGACCCAAAGATGCTGACGTCTTGCTTCTTCAATCAGCTCGATAGAATCATTGTTGGAGGAAGGGCTGCCGGCAATATCCTTTGTTAGTAAGGTTTGTTCATCGAGTTCAAGCTCACTTCGCACGTGACCTAATTTGATGCTTGGTATCAAAAATGTGTTACTACTGCCGTGACTAGTCTTGCGTTTGATACCTTCGAGGTTGCTTTTGGTAGTGTTGTCTCTGGTAGAAAAATAACTCATTCCACTAAAACCACAGACCATCATCAGGACAGCAAGACATGCAATTTCTTGGCTATGAATTCGCTCTTGAAAAAAGAAAATCCCCCACACAAAACTCACAAGGGCAATGCAACTATTGCCTACTGCCACTGCCACAGCTAGACCTGCCAATTGAACGGCTGCGACTGTACCCACACCACCAGGAACCCAAACGATGGCACTTACAATACCCCAGGGTGTAAATTTCAAGGGGTGTCCCAAGGCTGTGAGTAACAAAAACGAAGTCAAAAAGCACACAACCGTCTTGTAGGATTGAAAGACCAATGGATCAATCGCGAGTCGTTGGCAGGTCTTGCTTTTGATGGGGACACCAAAGCTCCCGAACGACAGCACGGCCACCAGAGCGGCGGACCATCCACAACTTTCGCCACATGACGACAGAGCGTCCATGGTTGATAAACTGATTGAATTCGTTCACTTTTGGGTACTCTGGATGCAAACTCTTGTCAAAACAACGGATTGATATAGCTCCACTTGCTAACAAGATACCGGTCCAGTGGCCAACCAACAGATAACAGTGGAATGTGAGCTATCGGATACTGGTTAGATGGCACTGGTCCTGGTGCTTTTTGTGCTACTGTAGCATAGTTACTATTTACAAGCAGGATAGGTGAGTGGGCCGAGATAGAACAAGTTCAGTCACTCAAGTCAGTTACTTGACTGTATTTTTGTTCTTGGAATTGGGAAGATGGGGAGCCATGGAATTTCGATTTCGAATAAAACTGTTGGCTTCAAAACGTGGTTGTTCGTTCAACGGCCCGAGAACCGTTTTTGGCCAATCACCAAACGGCAAAGAAGAATTAAACCACTTCGGAAAAGATCAAATGTGCGTCGTTTTTGGACTTAGTCTCACACGAGACCACAAAATTCCTCAAAGGCGGGTTTAAGGGAGGAGAGGGGGGCTGTATTAACGGTTGTACTAACTCGTAGAAGTTGTGGCCGGTGTACTCGTAGAAAGCCAAACGGCCCTTGCTTGTACCATACTACAAGCTACTTCAGTAGCTAGCTAGTAGTAGTAGCAAGTAGACTAACAGTACTATCCATAGTATTACTCGTGAAATACAGAAAAGGTGTGAGCTCTTAGTTTTTCCTATTTTTTTTCTTTTTATATATGGACGGTGTCAGGCTTGAGTCTTGATCGTCTGGATGGAGGCACAGCACATACCGCTCTCATACAAAGCGCAAACAACTCAGCATAGAGGAAGCAGAGGTTCTTGAGCGGAAGCAAGGCTCGGATACAAACCTCCTGTATTTTGCTTTGAAAACGGATGAATAGGTGCTTTTCTTCCAGTAGCGAGGTAGTCCATTTGACTTTGCCCGGCGAGGGCGGGGATGGTGCAAGTCGGTTGTTTCCGCAAGCTACAAACTAGAGGAGACATGGTCCAACCAGTTTTAAATGCTCTTTATGGTTTAATATACTATACTCCTCTTCCAAAAAGGATTAACCTACATGTGTAGTAACATGCAACAATCATCTGCGAACCTTTGTTTGGGATCTTGATTTCTTTCTATATTCAAGTCTTGATGTCCGCTGTGCGACCAAGCCTCGTCCACACCACATCATAAAACTCTGTGTTTGGACCCCCCTCACATCCGCCGGTGGCTGTGGCAGGGCTTCCAGCAAATTTGGCGGCTTTGTGCTGAGAATAAAGTCTTTCCAGTGTCCATTTGGTACTGGCGGGGCATAGCGTGCAACGCTTCAAATGGCAATACAAATCCAATATTTCTTCTGGAAGACCGCGCCTACGTAGAGGAAAACGCCGACTGAAACCATACCTTCCTGCCACACAGCAGTGCTGACAGCCAATACCCGTGAGGCCAACGGGTAATGTCTTTCGCTTGGCAACCTGCTCGGTTGGCTCCAAATGAATAACTTGAGTTTGTTGCATGACGACGTACAAGAAGCCTGACGTGTGGGAAAGATCCTCGGGACGCACAAGCACTGTGGGCTTCTTCGAAGCCATGCTATACGTGGGAGATGGAGGTGATCCATAGGGTGGCATACGTGATCCTTTGGCTTTGCTTTCTTCTGTGATGCGAATGCCCTTTGAGGTATCCACCATTCCAATCTTCCTAGCGGCGACTATCCAGTATTGCTTGGAGTCGTTGGCACCTTGTCCATTGCGTTTACTTCTCAGAGTTTGCAGTAATTCTCGGTAGTGCAATGGAACCGAGGTACACATGTTTTGTCCCAGATGCTCGCGCACCATCATTGTGAAAGACTGGTATAGTTGCCGAATGCTGGAGGGAAAGGCCGCCGACCGACACGAGCGTGAGTCTGCAGGCACGTGAGCACACCACTTGCATCGGATCCCAATCTGACCAGGAACCAGCCCTCCTTTGGCAGTGCATGTTCCCGGCGGCATCGAGTCCGCCTGGAAGACTTCCACAATCTCCGATCTCAGAAAGCAATGCATCTCGCTGAGCCAGTTGCAATCTTCCTCCACACCCAGCTGTACAGCGTTCTCACTTTTCTGAGACTGACTCTCTCGAATCTTGGGGGCAGGCCTCTCTGCCCAGGAAGCAAATCGGAGCGGATCTTCAGGGATTTCCGGCTGCTGCTGCGCCGGCTTCTTGCTGAGATGCTCAGGCCCATTCAGAGTCGCAGATCGTTGTCGTTTCGCTGGCGGCTGAACGAGTCCTATGTTATCGGATGGTCTTGTATGATCCCTTGGCGTTGCAGCTGCTGCAGAAACAGGACCAGGTATTTGAGGATGCTCAAGGCTCAACATTCGGATTGCCTCCCTGCGGATGGCATCTAAGCTCCCGGCGTCCAGGCCTTCGAGGAGGTTTCTTTCCGCGGAATCTCCTCCTGGCATTATGACATTCCTGGCCGGAACAAAAGCAGAGCTTCGCCTTAATGGTTCTTGAAGGCTTTCCTGATACCGAAGCGCATCCTGCAAGACCATTCGTGAGGATGCTGAGGGGTCAGGCAGTGCGTTGAGCAAATTTTGAGAAGTCTGGCTCTGCCCAATTCTTGCTGAATCTTGCACCGAAGCGAGCTGTCTCAAAAAGATAGAATCCGCGACGGAGATTGCCGATCCAGCTTGAGCAACAAAGTCAGACTGTAAACCCATCAATGTGCTCCCTCTTTGAAGCGGCTGCGACAAAGACAGGGCACTGGACAGTGCAGGGTTTTCATGAGGATTTGATGGGTTGCCGCCACGGCCTGTTTGCTGGTTCAAGAAAACTGAAAGCGCGGATATCTCGGGATGCACTTGGGCGCCATTGTTGTTTACATAATTAATAAGTCGTTGGCGAATGTCCAGGTTGGAGAGGCCTGGCGGGCCTGTCAACGCCACTCCAGTTGATAAAGAACCCCTCGCCAAGCTGCTGATCGTCACTTCAGGGCTAAGATGAGAGGCTAAGACTTCATTTGTTTTTTGTTCGCCAGCATCAGCGTTGTGCCGACCTGCAGTGCCACGAGAAGAAGCCACTGCAGTGCGGAGCACCATTTCAAGTCTAGCTATGTCGTCCATTTTTGTTTCTTCGGTAGATTTGTAACACCGGACAAGAGTAGGGTACAATAATGTAGGAGCTTAAAAACTCTTAGAAAAAGTTTCAGTAATACTGTACTGTAAAACTAGAATAGCACCAGTAGTCGCTACGTACCTAATAGCGATCTTGGTTTCAAAGGTGAGCGGCTCGGTTGCCGATAATAAAATTACCGAAGTAGTTAGCTAGCTAGGCATTTTTTTTTACTATCTAGTTT
>ENA-ORBV01014952-ORBV01014952.1-microbial-mat-metagenome-genome-assembly--contig:-NODE-14952-length-11510-cov-5.305082_pt1 | contig 11510 bp, 12 predicted proteins | sample MGYA00237777_ERZ505514 | MGnify/ENA primary metagenome ERZ505514 (study PRJEB26160, sample SAMN06269048) | microbial mat metagenome | isolation source: Oligotrophic lake microbial mat | place...
GAACCAATCGTCGATACTTGAAAGCACGAAACAAGGTTGCTTCCTAATTTAATTTTGGTTGATTCTTTTAAGTGGTTCGACTAAGTAATTTTTTAAATAAATAAAAACGAATTCTGCGTGATGATTAGCAAGCTGTGGTAGCATGAAATAGCTGACCGCTTGGAATATTTTGTGTATGTGTGTAGGGTGGGCGCTTTGCTACCAGAATGGCGCTTATGCTCGCTCAACGCGGTAATAAAAATACAATGTAAATTATTAATCCTCATAAACATCCCCATATATTTCCATGGATTCACAATGAAGACAACCCCCGGCGCCTATTTCTTCGGCGCCAATAATGCGAAAGTATCGATAAAAGTTGTTGCGTGGTGGTGCAATGGCCCATGTATGACGTTGTTCTCGTTCCAAAAAGGACACGAGCACATCCATGGCTTCGCGGTTGTCGACTTGATGGATTTCCAATTCTTCAAAAAAGACGCGTTGGACATATTGCATGGCGGCCTTGCCATTGGCATAGCCTTCCCGCAGTTTCAAGTAATCTTCATTCCGAGACGCGTGCAGGGCATCCCATGATTCCCCATCTTGGCTGGCTTCAAAATTCCAATCTCCGTCCATCCCCAAACACGACGAGGATCGCAACGAAAAATGCGTGGGTCGGACACAACACGTTTTCAAGTCGAGTACGGCTGGCAATCGCTTGCCGCCATGATCACAATCCAACATGCGACAACAATTGCCAATCGCTACCTGCGTCAAATCGGTGTGTTCGGAAAAGTCCAAATTTTTGGGTTCGGCGCGGTATTGGACAAAGGATTTGCGAGAATAATTGCCACCCGCCAGACCAAACAAGTACTCTTGTACATGCTCGGGGTCATCAATCCAACCACCGACATAGACAGCGCCAATCGAATGTGGATTTTGATAATTGGTCGTTCCTCGACGCGTCCCCAACCAATAGAGAACGCCTTGATGGCCCGTGTTGGGCGCCACACTGTACGTAATTTTGAGCAATTCGTACAAGGATTCCAATCCAAAATAGAGGGCTTCCGACCGCAAATTGCGCCACAAGGTTGGATTCTTGTGAAAGGCTGGCAAATTGAGTTTGAGTGACACCATGTACTGAAAGACGTATTCAAACAATTCGCCGGAGCGTTCGACAAAGTACACTTCGAGGCCATTGTTGTCACGGTAGGCAGCCCGCGCATCAAAATTGCCACTGAATCGTTGCGAAAAGTAATGACTTCCCGAGTTGAGGAGTGTGGAACGATGGCATTTGAAAATTTGACCTCCCACGTCCAACACCACGAGTGGGTCGCCCTCGAACCGCATGGCGTTGATCTCCATATTGTTCATCTTTTTGTCTTTTTTATTTAGTAATCGTAATTATGATGAGTTTTGGTTGCCGCAATGCTTTGTTGAATGCGTTTGCTTGATAGGCTGGCGTACGGTTGAGTACTGTATTGGTGCAAATGGTGAATGTAGCAGCAGTAAGAAACAGAACGCTTCGCTTTCAGTCGATTCTTGTGGGACGAAAGTCGATCGATCGGCAAGGACTTTTAAACTCAAGGAAATCAATTCAAACAAATCAAATCAAATCAAATTTAATTTAATCGATGCCGTTGTGCTATGGGCGTTGTCAGGTACAGCAGTAGCAAGGGCAAGTAGGCAGTTATTAGTTGGTTCAGTTGTCTCACTTTGGCAATTTAGATGACAACCGTGGTCCAGCTAAATTGTGAGTGTGTATGTGAATAGAACGACAAGGAAAGAAAGAGCATTCAAGTGCGGCGTGTACTAGTACAGCACAGTACTGTCTGTACGTACGAAGTCTGGCTACTTGTTGTACTGTAGTACAACAGTACATTGTGCTATTACGTACAGAGTACTGTATTGGCCATTCATTATGTTGAATGTCGCAAGAAATTCAAGAAAGTTGAAAAATGATGATTCATGTTTAAATCCAAATACGTGACACACTCTTACGTACAAGGTGTCATACAAAAGTACACAGAGGGTTCGGGTTCTCAAGGTTCTCTTTCGATGGGAAAAGATCCTGGAAAATTGGATGGGATAGCGTCAACAGTAGTCAAGAAGGACAGCAACATACAGCGACACTCAACCATATTTTAGAAGAACATAACTTATTCTATAGCAACTCTATTATATGCTAAAAAGAGTCTCGGTTTGTGTGAACGATAGCCTTGGTAGCCATCAAAATTCACCTCCAATTCTAAAACAACAAGAATAATCATGAAATCCGGACAAGATCTTTTGGGTCTGCAAGTTCCCTTGGCGGTAGGGACCTTACAATGGGGTACCACTCCTGTCGACCAGTACATGATCAATTCCAAGGGTTGCATTACGGAAAACGAAGCAGCGCAAATAGTCCAAGATTTTTCCGAGGCCGGTGTGACGCTGTGGGATACCGCCGAAGGATATGGTGGTGGGACTTCCGAGGCACGATTGGGGAGACTCTTTTCTAGTAGTACCACTCCAACCACTACCAAGACAAAGACACCCATCTTAATGACCAAATTCTTACCAACACCTTGGCGTGGCTTTTTCCCAGGCGATATGGAACGTGCTATTCGGGCTTCTTGTAAGCGCTTGCAAACCTCCAAGATTGATATTTATTTATTGCACAGTCCCGTTCATTGGCGGAGTTTGGAATATTGGATTGAGCGAGGTGCGGAATGCAAACACAAGGGCCTCATTGGTGCCATGGGATTGAGCAATTGCAATGCGAATCAAGTTCGATGCGCCGTGGCGGCGGGTAAACACTATGGTGTGGACGTTGTCTTCAATCAAGTGCATTACTCGTTATTGGATTATAACAGTGACAATTTACAAGAAATGCAACGCGTTTGTCAAGAATTAAATGTGGCGATTGTGGGATTTAGTGCCATTGGACAAGGACTCTTGACGGATGGATTGACGCCCGAAACGTTCCCTTCCATTCGTCCTGCCAAAATGCTGCGTCTGAAATACGATGACTTGACGCCATTGCGAACCAAATTATTGAGTCTCAGTCAAGTCTATGGCAAGTCCATGGCCCAAATTGCTATTAATTGGTGTATGTGTCATGGTGTGGTACCGTTAGTGGGATGTCGCTCCCAAAAACAAGCCAAAGATTCCATAGGAGCTTTGGGATGGAATCTCAAGGAGGAAGACGTTCTAGAGCTGGACAAAGTCGCCTTGGCCAAATCGACCTTGGACAGTCCAAAATGGAGGCGTATGATTTTTGTAACACTCTTTGGAATTGTCAAGGCCGTTTGTCAACTCTGTGATACACTTGGTTATGGAATGGTCCAGCAGGCCAAGCGTCTGGAAGAGTAAGGATGATGATGAATGATGATGATACTTATATCAACAAGTTCCTGGAGCTGAACTATCCAAAGGTTATGCTACTTGCGGAATGGGAACAATAGATAGAAGTGCCAATGTATGTAACATATGTAATAGATGCAATGTTTATGCACGTAATAATCAAGTACAATAGGTTTTTATGTGTCATGCATGATAATTTCTTCATCCTGGCCACTCTCGCCATCTTTCCCAAAATAATATTCATCGCAATTATTGCCATGTCCGCCACAACGATCGACACAAAGAAAGTCGGTCGTTGCCTTTTCATCCGTACCAAAACTAAAAGAATAATGATGCCAAACGCCACGATGAAAATTCACACCCTGATTCGAACCCACTAAAAAGAGTTGCAATTTTGTCGCGTCGGGTTTGTTGTCCAAAGTAGGTGGTGCCACTAGGACCAAGAATGGTTTTCGTTCCAGACTGATAAAAGCTTGACTGGCCATGGGATGTCGTTCCATGACTTTTACGGTAAAGGGAAACCCACCTCCCAATGGCCGACTCCGAAAAATGCTCATGCCGGTATGACCATCATTTTCAAGCGTATCTATTTTGGCCAAATCATGATGACGCTCGGTTCGACCAAAATTGATGGCATTGAAGTTCGAGCCTTGAGTTTCAATCACATCTCCAAAGGGCGCAAACGCCGCAGCCGTCAATGGGACGGGGTGTAAATTGATTGGCATTCTTTATGGTTGGTGTTCCTAGTACGGTGATTAAGTTGGCAATGTGACGGCAAGTGGATGCAGATGATGATGCAGATGAGGGAATAGTCTTTACTAACTTCAAAACAAGCTGAAATTGTCCAAAGCAGACGGAACTAGAGTACTATCACTTCTAGCTAGTAGGTCATTAAGAAGCTAGAGTTTGCAAGTACAAACATGAGAACTAATGCGTAGCCATCGCACCAAGCACCCATTCCCAGTCGACATCTCCAGCGTTTGTTGCTCGTTGCGAACATGGGTACATAATAGAGCACCACGAAAAAAGTGAGGTGGGTTGTGTTCCAGTAGATCTTGCCCCCACCCGGACAGCGATTTGTGGCAGTCCCACCAAGTTGCGGTTTTCATACTGATCGAAAAAACTTTGAAAAATCAAGTGGAGGGCCAACTGAGCGAAGATACATGGATAGAATACAGGTATAGAGAAATGGCTAGCCGACTACTTCTGGATTGATAAGTAGCTGTTTATGAAGCAGTTGGTTTACATGAGGAAAAAGTAATGTTTTCGTACAAAGTGAGCAATAACGATGCACACCACTAGCAAAGGGATCACCAACGAATTCACAAGATCTGTGTTGATCACACGGTGGGACATGCCAATCATGAGAATCTGAAAGTTGGCGATCACACGGGCAGCCAAGCCAACAAAGGTGACAATGGTGCCCAGCTGGAGGGCGACACTGCTGCTACGGATGCGAGGCGGCGAGACTTTGGATAAAAGGGAAAGGGCCGCACTGTCCATAGCCACCAGGCTCAGAAATGCCACCGAGAAGCCGACAAAGTATTGGACCATTCCCAGCAACCAATCGTATTGGCTTTCTCTTTGCTTGTCTACTGTTTCATTCAGTAAATCTTTGATTTGCTGTGCAAGTTGGATAAAGGAACTGTAATTGAGCAAAATCAAAAGACCCGTTGTGAGGCCCACCAAAGACTTCCTAATGACAGTTCGTTCCTCGTACTTTCGAGCAATGTGACCACACACAAAGTTCATCGGGAGGATCGCCAAGGCTAGCGACGCCAACAAAAGTCCTGCTCGACCTCCACCCCATCGGAAATAGCGATTGAGGATCATGGGGCAAGAAGAAAACAGGACTTCCGTTGCGAATTTGACGTAGAGGATAATGAAAAGACAAACGGGCACTGCCACACTGTACATGAGCAAGCGGCGAAGACGCGAGGGGAAACTTTTGATGGTTCTCATCCTACGCTTTCGACCCTTGCCGCTGCGCTTCCTTTTCCTGCTTTTGGACTCGGGAGTTGGCACTTTCTCAGTTATGTCGGCATCTGCTTTTGGGCTCTGTTCGTCTGTTGAGCCGTAGGCCAATTGCAAGGATGTACGTCCGGTCGAAGAATTTTTGACTTGACCATTTCCAGAAGCCGAAGAATCAGAATCATGGTGTGCTGAATTAGTAGATTGAATCGATTTGTGTCCGGCCAAAAGCTGCTCAACTTCCGAAGAATTGGCGGCTTCTAGTCGTTCCTTGGCTTCCCCATCCTCTACTCCGAAGCAAATGCACACCCAAAAGAACTGAATGAACCATAACAAAGCCATCAACCAACTAGAGCTGGACAAGGACTTGACACCCCATCCCTTTATATGATAGGGCAGAAACTCAGCGAGGGTCCCCACCGATAAGCCTAGAAAGAGACCAAAGACCTGCATCTGAACCAGAATTGCTGTCTCCGTCACAACCCGATTCACAGGAAGAAAACTTGCCACAATATTTCGATGCAAAATCTCAGAGCAACTAAATCCCATGATGAACCTCCCGAGGATCGAGTAGGCGATTGACAGATTCCATACACCATACACATGGACACCGTTGCCTACCGCTCCCAAGAAAGAAGCCAACACAAATAACCGCCTAAGCGATGGCAGGTTCCTCAAAGGGGCTTTGTTGACTCCTGACAATACGTAGCAATGGAGAAGTGCAGACAAAAAAGCTGCAACGCTGGGAGCACCAATTACAAGCGCTGAATGAGCTGGGGCCGATCCAATAGCTTTGATGAATGTGATGGTGGTCGGATGGACTACAAAGTAATTCATCTAGAAAAAGATAAGATGGTTTGAGACGCCAAGGAATAATGATGCCTCCATCCATGACGCGACGCCGCCGATTCTTACCGTGTAAAGTAGATGGGATGCGCGATTGATCCGTAGTATGGAACGAAAGCTGTCGTTTTCCAGGATTGCTACAGCAGTGATTGATTTCTTCGCACGCCGTCCCTTAAAGAGCTCTGGGACTTCAATAAAGCTGACTTTTGGAAGTACGTTGACAGCGTTCATGACCTTTTTCTCGTGTCGGCGAAGAGATTTGGCTGACAGCGAATATGGCACTGGAGTAGTCGCTACTGCTAGGGAGGACGTTATAACAGAGCTCATTGAGCGTTTCGACCACATGCCTTGCTGAAGACCGTCGTCTAGAGATGCCGGATCCATCAATAGCGCATTGTCGGGGTTGTAAGAGACTAGAAATTCCAAAGTCTCTCTAAAAAGGAGGGCGAGCGAAGGTGGGGATAAGTGGGTATCGGTCCGGTGTGACTTCGTGCTTGCTGTACGTACCTTGAGCACCCGTCGAGCCCCTCTCCAACCACGGCGGGGCCTGTGAATGCAAGTATTGACCTCGAAAGGTAGGATGAGTACATGTTTTGTTTGAAGCGCGCAGCCTCACGGAGAGCGATGACGGAAGTGACCGTGAATCGAAGTCTCGTCAAAGAAATGATCGAAGCAGTTGAAGGTGCTCCACCCTCATCATCCGAATCAATAGCCGCGTCTTCGTCTCCTTCATCAAGTCGGCCCATTTCCGTATCCGTGCCGGTCAGCACCGACATTTGATCCTGTTGCGGCTTCTGCCGAGCCCGCTCATCATTCTCGCGTCTAGCAGGCGGCACACCAGATACTCGAGTATTCAACTTAGCTAATGCATTCGCGCGAGAGCGAGAGACTTCGTACTCCGACAAGGCCAGGACAAGGCAAGATGAAATCACTTGCACTGTTCTCGAATTTGCTAATTGTTGTAGATTGGCGTCGTAGAGCCCTAAAAAAGTGCGTAAACAAAGCAAGATCAGGACAATGCAACAGCATGAGCCACAATTAAACACGCAAAAGCCAAGAACACGATGAATGCTACAGGCCGCGGTAGTACGGCTTCAACCCCCGATGTGGACGACTTTACCTTGGAGCTTGTAATTGTTAACTTGTCCGATGACGGCTGGATGGTGCGTCTGGAAGATATCACCAGATTCGCAAGCAAGTAATCCACCTAGAGTTTGAGCATTTTGTAAATGTTCGTCTGCGTGCCGTGGAAGATTGCTTGTACTTGTGGCAGAAGCTGGTCTTTCGCTATCCCGTTTTCCAGTCCACTTGCTGCTCGTCTCAGCCGCGGCCAGCATTTTTAGATGCTGGTAATATCCTCCGAGCATGCGGTTCATGAGCAAGCGATCATGTTTTCGCTGCAAAGATTAGGTAATGTTGGTGGTCAGTAATTCCCTTTTCAAGGCGAGTAAACGTTTTCAACACACATTTATCGCCTTCAACAAAGATTCAAAAACAGGTCCCAAATCCACAAAACAACAACCAATCACCAGGAGAGCGCTTTGCTGGACTTACACAAATCTTTCTCACGGCGATCAAATTGACACAAATGAATCTCAGCACATGCATCAATTCTACACCAACAGCTGTGAACCCATCTGCTTCATCTACAGCTGACAAGAGTAGCAAATCCTCTCCCATTATGTTTCCATTTCTTTGGAAAATGGGGCGACCCCGCCGTAGCTTTTCAAAATGATCCAGGTGCCGTTTTGCGGAATCAAAACCGGCATGCTTTCTTCTAGTTTCATACATGGGAGAAGGTTGCACATCACGGTGATACTTGCTATCCCTTTTGTTGTCGCCCTTGTGAGGCTCTCTTCCCTCTTGCATGTCACGAAACGCCGACAAACTTCCTGGTATTACATGTGGAGAACCACTGTCACGACTTCTTCCAGAGTCGCTGGAAGATTCTGACCAATAAAACAGGCCGTCTGCACCCCCATCATCCTTTAGAAAGAAGCCAATCAATGCAGTAAAGAGTTACAGGCGCGTTAGATTAACAACACAACAGCATACTTATTCAGGCCGTTTACTTGGACACGTACAGAGGATGATGATGCCGAGGGATGCATGCCTCCATCTGACAACGGATAATCGTAGGACCCTGGTGTCCGGTTGCTGCCGGTAGGCGACAAGGGAGCAGAATCATAACCACCAGGACCACCACTGCTACCACTCGCGGTTGGCCCGTGATACTGGGAGGACGACGAATGCTGATAAGTGGGATGTTGTGGATCTTCCATGGAGGAAAACCGCAAGGATCCGGCGGTATCAGCCAATTCCCCCAATCGTGATTGGGCAAACAGCATGACCTTTTCGCACTCGGCTCGCAAGAGACCTAAAAAGCGTTCGGTGATATCTCTTGCTTTGGTATGAGCGTTTCGAATGTGTTGTGGTACCTTGCGTTCCAAAGCCTTTCTATTTTCGGCTCTCTTTCGTCTATTTTGGCGTCGTTTTCGCCGTTCTTGTTTGCGCTCTTCTTCGAAGCGTTTGAGTCGGACAGCGCCTGGAAGAATGGGGGTATTATTGTTGTTGGTGTTGGTGGGAGCACCTATGGTGGGCATTTGAAGTGCTCGTGCGGTTCTCCCTGTCACAGCCTGAGCCAATTGGAAGGTGTCCTTCTGAGGAGGGGTGACCGGATTATTCTGGGAAGAAAAAGAATAAAGGGACCCGCCACCACCTTTCGAAGGTGTAGCAGTTACCAGCAGTGATGTAGTTTCGTTGCTGGGTACCGTTCGTCGGAATGGCTTTTGGAGGATGGAATTACGATCCGTGTCGAGTTGATTTTGTTGTGTTGATGCAAAGGATGTGAGAGTGGACATTCCATCCAAACCTTGGTACTGATATTGATATCGATATCGATGTTCTTGTGTATTATCAGCATTTTCGTCGTCGTCGTATGCATTGTCGTCATTGGCATCCAAAATAAAGGCGTCTGCTGCTTTCCCAGACGTTCCTGTAGTGAGAAAAAAATCCGACTCGGTTCCCTTCACGGGAGACAGGAATTGACTACTGCCACGAGTACCAGTACCTCGCCGTTGATTCTGTTTGATGCCACCCATAGCATTATTATTCATAGGGTTTCGATTTTTCTTTCCTTTTTTCTTCGTTTTGGATTGCCCCCAAGGCGTAGGAACGCACGTGTTTGAGACATCCTCTTCACTGTCATAATCGTCATCTTCCTCGTTGTACAAGTCTTCATCTAAAAAGCCCCCCATGGAAGCCATACTCGTCGCGATACGCTGATTATGTCCTTGAGGTTGGCTGGGATGGGACGGTAAGGTAAACGTGTTAGTGGCGGTCGTGTTGGCGTAGGAATCTCGATCTGTAAAAATGCTATTGTTGTTATTGTTGCCACTATTGTTGCCATCCATGTTGCTGTCATTGTTTCTTCTAGGCGATTGCTGCTGCTGTTGCTGCTGCTGATTGTATTGTTGTTGCCATTGAATTGCTTGCTCCATTTCCAAATGCTGTTGTTCCTGCTGCTGCTGTTCCAAATCGGAGGCTTCTTCTTGTGCCGAGTAATAATCGTACTTCATGAGTGCTTCGAAGGCAGCATCCGAATCGGATTCCAAAAAGAGATCATCACGATAATCACGAACAGTCGTCGTCGTTCCCTCGGGGCCACCATGATGGTGTGATCGACGATTATTATTGTGGTGATGACGATGATCTGCCGTTTCGATAAACATGACGTCCAAATCCAGCCCATCTTGGCGTCGCTGCTCTAAGTGTGCTTCCTCTTCATAGATGGCTTCAATTTGAGTCAATAATAGCTTGAGGGACTCATAATCCAAATAGGCTTCTTCCCAGCCAGGACGTCGAGCCAAACGAAGAGATGATCCAAAGCCGACCATGATGAATTTTGGATCAATTTGTGACAGTACAGCACTGACTGTTCTGGCGGATGATGATGCTGGCTGGTGCAGGGGGCTAAGAGAAACAGTAACAAATAGTAGCTATTGAATCCACTCTCTTGCTTGAAGATAGAATAGGTGGGCGGATCAATGCAACGTGTGGAAGTGTGGTCTAGCTAGTTGCAGGTGCTAGTCTACAAAGAGCAATGGAATCAATGATTGAATCAATGAGCTGTTGATGATGCTGTGTGGTGCCGGTGGATGCTGGTACCTTTTGGCACGGTGTCTGATGCCGTAGATAACGATGATTAATTACAGTACAAGGCGGATTTGAAAAATTACGGGTGGGATCGCGAGTGTTGATTTTGTTTGGTCGACATTTGGATCCAAAGCGAAAAGATCTAGTGTGCTTCCTTTTATACACAGCACAGGGTTACAGATGATGCCAAACAGAATGTGACAAGCTTGCTCTAGCTAATAGCAGTAACTAGTGAACTTGCAGCAAAGCAGAAGCCAAATACATATCCATGGACTTGATCATTGTCTTATCAAGTCCTCGCACACCATGTTGGAATTCACAATGCACATTATCCTGACATTCTTTTGCATGAGACATGAGGGTCCAAATCTCAATTGCAATGTCAATCCTCTGGAACAAAGAATTGTGTTGTCAGTGGAATGTGACAGAAGGGCAATTCAACTTGAAAATGACATAACCTTAGCACATGGTATCCATTAGCATTGCAAATTAATTGCTTGCAGCAAAGTCACCGACGCAGATCAACAGACATGTCTGGTGTCATTGTCAATGAACATGATCTCACATGATGAGTGCAGTGACAACAACAAAAAGGTTGTTGAAAACAAAAAGAATGGAATTCCATCTATGCTGATCCCAAATGATGTGCATAGCAACAGCAATTTATGGGCTGGTGATTTTGTGTGTACGAGTTTTTCCTCCCTTCTGTCATCTTCAATTTTTTGTACACCCCACCTGACAATGTCGAAGGAATGCATGGAAGTGAAATGAATCCACACAGCAAGTGGCAGAATGACATCACATGCAGCTGTCATCACATGAGGGTTGGGTTGACCATGTACAAACAGGAGCAGTCTCTCAAGATTGACAAAGCCAAAGGGATCATCATAATGACTGTGACATTTGAACATGGCAGCCTGAAAACGTTCAACAAATGAGACGTTCTCAGTCTGAACAGGGGCAGGAGAAAAGTTTTGGAGGGACCACAGCTCAATGTGCCTCCTCAAATTATCAGAACTTCAAAGAGCTTTATAGAGTGGGTTGATGAGATCTGAAACATTGGTGTCTTGGCCAATCCCAACACTGCTGTGGACGTCAAGACTGTCCGAAAGAATGGAACAAAGCAAAGTGGGTTATGCTACACCAAACATGTTGCACAACGCTAAAAGCTACAGGCCTTTTGAGTTGTTTGTAAATGAAAATTATAAGCTTTA
>ENA-ORBV01014954-ORBV01014954.1-microbial-mat-metagenome-genome-assembly--contig:-NODE-14954-length-11507-cov-5.756255_pt1 | contig 11507 bp, 9 predicted proteins | sample MGYA00237777_ERZ505514 | MGnify/ENA primary metagenome ERZ505514 (study PRJEB26160, sample SAMN06269048) | microbial mat metagenome | isolation source: Oligotrophic lake microbial mat | place...
ATGATACGGCGACCACCGAGATCTACACCTCTCTATTCGTCGGCAGCGTCAGATGTGTATAAGAGACAGCTATAGTAAAGCATTCAAATTCAACTCTGCGCAGCATGCAGTGCAAATGTCTATCCATCCTTTGCTTTGATTTGATTTTTGGGAGATCCAAACAATACTCTATTTCATGAAGGCGACAACTGCTTTTTTGTTTGGCATCCTCCTCTGCATTATTGTCAGTGCTATTGTGGTGTTGGTGGATGGCAAAACCACTACTACTACAAGCATTGGTGGTTTCATCATGTCGCCAATGTCGTCATTTATCACCCAATTCTTTTCTGCGACTAGTAAAAGAATAAAAAAGCCAAACAATGCCAACACGTTCGCCACTGCTTTTTCCGTCCCTTCTACAAGGCAACGACAACAACAACCATGGCTATTGTCATCCGACACGCATAGGTCGAGTTTTCTATTACAACAACGACAGCAACCATCCCGGATAAGAAGACATAGTAATCATATACACTGGCTTTCATCGTTGTCGGAAGCGAGTGTTGTTGTTCCAGACGAAAAACAAGAAAATCTGGAAACGATTTATCGAGAATTGCAGTGGCTGAGTCAAGAAATTCGACGCCATGATGATTTGTATTACAACAACAATGATCGTCAAAATGACAATTCAAATAATATTGAGGCAACCGTCACAGATGATGATTACGATGCTTTGGTTCGACGAGAACATGAATTGTGTACACACTATCCCGAGTTGTTGTTGAAATGGCAACAAGAGAGTGGATTGGGTATAGAAGCCACACGATCGGGAGGTCGTGTCGGAATATCGACAGACGTCGGCCAGGACGAACAACAAAATGGTAGTGACAATGACATCTCTGGCAAGCTGGCACAAACCACAACAAGCACATCTACGAGTAGATTTCGAAAACGAACGCATCTGACACCCATGTTGTCTTTGGACAATGTCACCACCAAAGAACAATTGTATGCATGGTTGGAACGGATACGAAAGAAATTGGTATCATCATTATCATCATCACAGATTGTCACGATTTTGACCGAACCCAAATTGGATGGACTAAGCTTGTCCTTGCGATATCAATTGATGCGTCCTGACGACGATTCTGATGCGGATGTGGATGATCCTCAAGAGCCTTATTACAGATACAAATTGCTTTGGGCAAGCACACGAGGGGATGGAACCAAAGGGCAAGATGTGACGTTGCCGGTGGTGGAGGGATTAAAGTTGCCCACACTGCTCAATTTGCCCCAACAGGACATGAATCGTTCTTCTCAACCACCCAACATTCTAGAAATTCGAGGCGAAGTCGTCTTGCCCAAGTCCATCTTTCAAGAATTGAAGGAAACATATCGACAACAACAAGAGCTAAAGCGACAACAAGAGCTAGAGTCAAAAGAAAGCGACGACGGCGATGACGGCAACGATAATCCTGAGAATGCTACTATATCCTCCCCACCCCCGCTCCTACAAAGCTTTTCCAATGCACGAAATGCTGCATCGGGCATCTTGTTACGAAAACAAGAAGTCGCTGCAAATAGTACGAGTAGTAGGGAGCCCGACGACAAGACAACAACACTCCAACTGCAATCTCTATTGAAATTCTATGCCTACGACATTGCAGTGGAAAATACCGGTGGCGCCAATGACAATAGAGCGGATACTGTCGAATGGATTGAAGATGCCATGGGCAGTCGGCAACAAATGTACCAATGGGGCTTTTTCGTTCCAAATCCTATTGCCATTACTACGCTGGAATTAGACATTGACAATGGAGATGATAACACGAATGATAATGACGGCGACAATGAGAATGAGAAAGCTGATGACAGCAATGCCACCATAGCAGAAGCAGAAGAAGACGAAGTCATGTGGACCGATGAGGACATTCAACCCATGTTGCAGTATTACACAACACTTGGACAACACAGGGAGCAGCAACAACAACAACAACAATCCACAAATGCCAAGAAAGGGAACACAAAGTCAGCTGCTCCGTCTACGAAAGAGGCGGGCGAATTATTGGAGGACGGGGCATTCTTTGGTGACTACGACATGGATGGTTGTGTGCACAAAATATGCCAAGCTCAATTGCGCCGTGCTATTGGAAACTCGAATCGGGCACCTCGCTGGTAAGTCGGCCCTCGACTTGCTGCAGTGACGTCCAACAACCTTTTGTTGTCATTTTGCCAACATTTTCTTGTTCTGTTTTCCAATCGCCTCCTATTTTAGGGCCGTGGCTCATAAATATCCTTCGCAAAGTGCCATCACGTCACTACTGGATATTGAAGTGCAGGTGGGACGCAAGTCAGGAGGTAAGGATAGAATGATGTCGTACTATTGCCGGATGATGTTTTGTGAGAAGTCTATTTCGTTTTAATGGACACCGTTTTGATGGACCGGGGTCCCCACCACGTCTCATGGGCATGTGGTGAATCCTCGTGAATCCTTCTTTCTAGCTGACTATGTTTACTTTTCTCTTCTACCTGATCATGGTCCCCACTTATAGCTCTAACGCCGGTTGCTATCTTGGAACCAGTGGAGGTGAGTGGTGGCGTGAAAATTTCAAAAGCGACGCTTCATAATTTCGAACACATGAAGCAGTTGTTCTGGTATGGCCACGTCGTCGGAAAAGAGAATAATCAAACGGATAAAGACGACCAAGAACAGGAAAGCAGCAAACGAATGTTGCTTGCCAAGGGAACCAAAGTACTAGTTCGAAGAGCGGGAGATGTCATTCCCCAAGTTGTTCAGCTGGCAGAGCCACCCAAACAAATAACAGTAACAGACGAAGTGACCAATCCTTCGTTTTGGATGGACCTATCACCGCCCAAAGTCTGCCCAGCCTGTGGATCCCCAACTGTGTCCGACATTCCAACCGCCAAAAAGCGTAAAAAAGAAGTGCTACCAGAAGAAGAAGGCTCTACACAACAACAAGCGCCTGGTGGACCTGTACTGCGGTGTAGTGGACCTCCTCTCTTGTGTCAGCCACGAGCCGTGGGGGCTCTGGCTCATGCCTATTCGAGGGATGCACTGGATATTTCGGGGCTTTCCGAGGCAAAGATTCAACAATTGTTTCGAACAAATCAAACCGAGTCTTTGTTGCTAGACGAAAGCGACACTGCACCTGCACCCGTCGTGGGCAATCATTCGTCCTTGATCCAGCTTCGATATCCCAGTGATATATTTAAAATTGCCAAGGATCCAGCAGCTGTGGAAGCGATTGCAGAACTTCCTGGTTGGGGACCCAAATCATCACAAAACTTGGCCAACAACGCCAACAAAGTTGCGTCAGACGGTGTCTCGTTGTCTCGCTTTATCTACTCTCTTTCCATTCGCTTCGCGGGTGTCCATTCTTCCAAGATTATTGCCACAGCCTATGGGACTGTGGGTAATTTCCTGGAAGCATTGGAGGAAGCGTCTCAAATAGGCTTGCAGAACGAAACGGACACAGCAGAGGAGGACCCGATGACATCGGGAGGCGAAGGTTCACCACAAGCCTTCGCAGTTTTATCGGACAAGGACAACGAGGTGAATAAAGGAATCGGTCCTGCCATGTTGTCGTCCTTGATCACGTTTTCACGGCAAAAGGAACTAGTACAGGCTGCGAAGGATCTAGCCAGTGTGGGCAGGGTACTAGATGATGAAGACTACGTGTCCAACCGAGACGGGGGTAACTCAGACACGAGTCGTGACGAAAGAAAGGATGGCAATCGACCATTTTCGGGGCAAACCGTGGTCTTTACGGGAAAGCTGTCCCAAATGGACCTTACACGGAAGCAAGCCCAAGAACTGGCCAAGAAAATGGGCGCCAAATCCACTCCTGGGACGATATCCAAGTCCACAGACATTGTGGTCGCTGGGGACAGTAGCGGTGACAAAAAGTTAGACAAAGCTAGACAGTTGGGGATCCGAATCATATCGGAGGAAGAGTTTCGAGAAATTGCTTCTAGCAGTGATTAAACAGCTAGGCCTAGGTTCTCCTACAATGACGGTCAAGGCAAGTGGTAAGGGAAACCAGAGCAGGAAAGGCAGCAAACTGGGCAATCTGGTCAACCAAACCAAACTAGATCAAATAGAGACTTTTATAGAATTGAATAGCCGTTTGTTTAGTTTATTTCGCAGCATGTGCCTTGGAACACTTGGTCTTTCTCCATAGCAATCTATGCTTGGACGGCGCTTCTGTACACCTTTCATGGTGGCTACTACCGTCTAGACTAATTTCTTTAATGGCATGTTGCTCGTCATCCATGGCAGCTTGCCGCAGTGCCGTGACCATGTCGCCGGGACTTAACACCGACATTTGTTCTAGCATCATGAACGCTACATCAGGGCTTAATTCAGATAGCTTGGGACCAGCGCAAGGTTCACTAATCGGCTGTTGTGGCATTGCCAAATGGGCGCTGCCAGTAGCAGAAGGGCTTGTCGACGTGCTCCCCTCGTCATCACCTGCTTTGGTGGATCGGCGGGTTTGGCGTCTTTTCAACAAGTTCGTTAGATTCATCGTGATATATATTTTGTGTGTGTAAAAGAAGGAACTTGAGTTGTTGGTTTAAAGGTTTTATGATAGAAGAGTGATGAACTTCAACTCTCATTCAATGGATACTCGGAAACAACTTTTAGTCGGTAACATAGCTGTTCATTTACGCAAGACTCCGCGACGACGACCAAAACAGAACCCAATCAACGAATGCAATGAATCGATTTGGTTCCGTATTGGGCAATGTGGCCGCCTAGCAACCCTACGGTAGCAACTGTACTACATGTACTAGTAGTACTGTAGTTGTACGGAGTGCCGGTACGGAGTCGTGAGCCGATCAACCAACTCAGAGCTCTCACTGCGTGTTTGCGTTGCTGGTTGGCGTAGCCAAACGCATTGCCTGAAAGGGCGAGAAGGCAGTGATATGATTGGTGGAGAGGGTTCCTAAGACGCACTTCTACATAACGGTGTGACACATTAAAATAACGAGCCATTCTGCTACTATCCAACACTAAGAACACACACAGATGCACGAAACATGGATTCCAATGATAGAATTATCGACAATGACAGTAGCAGCGGCACATGCAGCAGATTGACAGCAGCTACCACCCATTAAAACCCTTCAAAATAGCACCATGTTTGGCAACAAACCACCCGTCGTTAATCCGTGTGTTAAACGGCCGCCCCTAGTTCCGCACAATGGCAACATGGGAAGACAAAGCCAACAGAGAATTTCGAACACAAAGAGGAAGTATTTGTTGGCTAGCACTAAGTCTTTTCCAAAGAAAAAGAAAGGAGGTCAACAAACATTGTTTGGAGCCAGCGCATTCGATTCGTCGGTTGATTGCGATTTATGCAAGGCGCAAGAAATAAAGAAGTACCGACCCGAGCATCGAATTCCACACAGGCCCCACCACGAGTTGTGCGTCAAGAATAAAGCAACGTTGGGGCAAGGCCAGATAACAAATCAACAACGTGAGATCAACAAAGAGCAGCAGCACTTACAGAAGCTGCACAGCACACCCCTTGCTGACGACGAAAAAGCGAGGGGGAAATTTGTCAATAAAGAAGCTTGTGATCGCTTTTTTAATCCCCAGCAAAAAGAAAAACGTGCACCATCCACCGCACCATCCCCAGAAGCGACAATGGAAAAAGAATCGGTCAACTTTCGACATGCGGTGTCAGTTCTTACAGCCGATCCATCATTCTGTGAGAAGCATAAAAATAAAGGAGCACCGCTTGCAATGTTGGCGTTTGCCACGGTGGCAATGAAGCACGTGATTCATTCAAAGGGGCCATTAAACACCAAGTGCTTTCATGGCATTTCTATGACTGTGCCCCCAGCTGAAGATGGATGTGTCAATCCGTGCTGCGAATCCACAGTCGGCCAGAAGCTGCTTTTTGTGGATTGGATCAGAGTTTACGGGATCAATGTGTCATGCCCAGATGCTAATTGCCACGGAAGCCTCTTCAACGAATGAACGAACTTCTCCAAAAATCAGACGCTGTTTCCGATATTCGGTTTGTCAGGAGCTCCTTCGTGGTGCATAGTGCAGTCTATGGTCTGTGGTTCCTGTAAAAGAAAGTTTGATTCCAACGATGATGCAGTTCTCTTGACGCTTCCACACTTCGCGGCAGAGAACTATCCGGTAGAAACGAAGTACGCTTTGCCAAACAGGAAGTCTCACTTGGAACGAACTGCCACCGAGGTTTTTGATTCACTGATTCTCACTTATGGAAACGGTGAACTATGCAGTCGTCTACTCTACAACGCAATCAACCGACAATACGTACAGTCACTGAAAAAATACTATTCTTATTTGCATTATCACCGACGCAGTCCCTATGATGTGTTCCAACCTTTTCTATTGAAAGATGGGGAGTACATTCGTCAATTCCCTCCGCTTGGTGACACCATCCGTGACATGTATGATGAGGCCGCTTCTTCATCTATGAATGCTTGGGGAATCAGTGACCACGACCGGAATGCAAGGGAGATTCAGAGCCTGGAATGCAAGGGTGGGATCTTTGCGCAGGACCACACTTTTTCTACCGTGAAGAACTGTTATGATGCCCTTGGTGCCAAAGCGGTTTGGGATGTTGCCACTGGTTCCGGAGAAATTGCCTGTGCCATTCTGGTTCCGACTACACAAGGGAGGCACTTCTCACATGCGGCAAGGGCACTGTTTGCTCGAGAATCATTTGCTCCAAAGGTGATGTGCAGTGACACCTGGCCTCATCTGTCAGACTTCTGGTCTGTGATGTCGGAAGGAACAATCGAAGGAAGATTGGGCCTGTTCCATCACCAAAAAAGAATTGTTAGCACATTGAAGAAGAAGCACATTGATCACCTTGACGCTGTGGCTGGGTTACTGTCTGCTTTGTGTTGTTACGAGCCAAACGATTGCGACCGACTTCTTCAAAAGTTAAAAGACGGAAGCCTCTCGTCGAAAGGAAAGCAATACACAGCCAGTGAGATTCAGGATATGAAATCAACGAGGACATTTCGTGAACGGTATGCGAAGTACTTACGCAAACAACTTAGACCACCGGAAGTCATTCGTCAAAACCTTGACGTCTGGTTCAATCGGTGGAAAGTCACAGCATCAAGCCCCGATCGACCAGCCCTTGGTAGGCTTGATCCTATCCATCAGTGCCCTTTATTCACCTCTGAAACAAGAGAAGCAGTAGAAAACTGCAAGTTGAAGGCTGAATTTGTCCCCGACACGCTTCCCCTGGAACAGATGCACGATGTCATCCTTCCAAACCCTAACAGCAAACACCAGCTCACCGAATGCCTGTCACTGAGAGGTGAATCGAAATTAGAAGCCTTCCATGACCGCGCGGGGAACTTTGCAAACACTGGCATGAGAAATTCTTTAGCCGACAACTTGAACTTAATGGGTACTGCTAGATTCAACTTAGCCATTCGGCACAAGCGATCTTTGGCAATCAAAAACACGCCGGAAATTGAGAACCCCACCAATGAGCAAGTGATAGTCGAGAACCCGACCAAGGAACAAGCGGTTGCTGCATTGATGGAAGCCCGAAAAAGAATACCAGCCGGTTGGGAGAAAGTGCTTCCCTACTTTAATCACAGTGAATTGCAATGCGTCAACCGACTGGCCCAAAAGATTTTATTACCGCCTCCCTTTCCAAATGCTGAACCTGTGCCACAAGAAGATAATGGAGAACGTTTTTTTTCGAAGTACGTGACGGTTGTTAGACCACTCACAAACCGGTATGATGAGAATGAAATGTGCATTTGCCAAACTTGCCTCACACGAAACAAAGATAAACATGCGTCCTTTCCAATTGTGCGGGATAAAGATGATGTTGTTGAACCAACACCAACAAAGACATTTGACATCGCCAATGTTGCTGCCGTTGATACTGATCGCCACCAAGCGGGGCCACCTCATCAGCGATGCACCCAGATAACGTCCAACCGCAACAATTCCATCATCACCAACACAACAATGTACCAGCCGGTGCAGTTCATGGCCGGTGCAATGTCACACTTTCAATTGCCATGGGGCGCTCAATTGTTTTGTCCAATGCCGCCAACAACAAACTGCTTCTATCCCCCAGCTCCCTGCTGTCACAAATGCAGCGTCTGGCTAACAAAAAGGGTGGGCAGACCACCGCACGATGATCATTGTCAAGTTCGAATGAACAAACCATCTAAGCACAAACCAAAGCAGATTGGGCGGTAGGTGCAGCTGTCTCGGGGAAGGAATAGAAAAAAATAGAAAAGGAAAATTTACTATCTTCTAACCAGTACTTGTAACGACTACATTATGTTGTCTTGTACGACCCATTTTGCTAGTATTTTCGTTTAAAGGGATGGCTGTGACATCACTTCCAATTATCGTTCCCCCCACTTTCTTGCCGATGACCCCCTGGTGCACATGTCTTCGTCTGCCTTGGGTACCGGTGTAGTATCTGGACATAAGGGCGATGTAGAATCTAGAATCCTCTTCTTCTTTTTTCTCTCCCTCCCCCCCCTCCGTCTGCCTTGCCCCCCCAAAAAATCGCTTGAGGGGCAATTGACTAAGACGGCACTTTTGCGCGTAAAATTTGGAGCCATTGTGGGTCTCAATCCCCGATTTGGAAGTGTTCCCTTAGACACACACCCGCTCGAACGTCCCCTTTGCTGTGCCAAAATCAAAAAGCGTCATTCCGGGACTCGAACCCGGAGCCTAGCAGCACTCGTAACCACTAAGCCACCATTGAACAGAAATTGCGAATGACAATTTTGCATGCAAAGGATGCCTACTTTGAAGTAGGTAGCAAAGTAGGTTCGTAGCTAGTAGCTAGCTAGCTAGCACTGCATCAGTGCCAAAAAAAAGTAGGTTCGTAGCTAGCTAGTACAACTAGTGCAGTAGTGCCAAAACAAAGTAGGTTCGTAGCTAGCTAGTAGTACTACAGTAGTACCAAAAAAAAGTAGGTTCGTGGCTAGCTAGCGAGTGCCACAGTAGCACCAACAGGAGAGCTTGAAGGTCTAGCTAGCTACTATAGCTAGCTAGTAGTACTCCAAAACCTCACGTACTTCCCGCGCAATCCACGCCTATGTTTTCGTGGTGTACTGTAAGCAGCGAGTCAAAGGATCTTCTTCACAACTTTTCTAACAACGATACAAGTAAGCAATAATTACCACTTTTAGACTAGCTAGTACGAGTACTTGAGAAGAAACTAAGTACCAGTATTATTTTTATTTGAGACTAGTGCAGAGTGATCCTAGTACGTCGTAAGGCGATAAACGACTAACACCAAAACGTTGTAGTAATGTTGCGATCCCTTCTCGCAACCACCAGAAATACGTGCCGTCGTCAAAGGCTTCATGTCAACGTTCAATCGGCAATAAATGAAACAGTGGCCGTTCGCTTTACCCCCGACGTCTGTCCATCACGTACCACAACCAGCTTGGTACGGAAACGATGGATGAGCAGTAGCAACACCAAAAATGCATCATCCAAGGTTTTGTATACTTGGGGCACCGATCATAAAGGATCGTTGCTGCAACCAGAGGTTTTGGATGGGAAAATTGCCGACACCCCCAAAGTCGTAAAGGACTGGCAATCACTGTTAGAAGATGGCGGCAACTTGACAAATGATGTCTCCATAGACCAAGTTGTATGCGGTAGCTCCGATACAGCCATTATGTTAAGCGATGGACGATGCTACGTGTGCGGAGAAAATAAAAACGGTCAACTCGGGCTGGGCCACAAGAATCCAGTGCCAAAATTCACCCTCCTAGAATTGCCTCCAGGAGAAAACAATGAAAAAGTTACCGTTCAATCCATGTCTTTGGGCACGAATTTTTCTGCCGTGATAGACAATAACGGTGATTTGTATAGCTTTGGTTACGGCGGATCGACACTGGATGGACTTGGATTTTTAGGTCACGGGGATGGTGAGAGCTACCTGACACCTAAATTGGTGACGAGTCTCATTGAAGATGGATGCTTTGCGCAAAAAGTGCAAGTCGGAAAATCACACATGACCGTCTTGACCACCGAAGGAGAAGTTTTGACCTGTGGCGCTGGATCCTTTGGACGATTAGGAAACTTGCAGACCCACGAAGATTCCTTATTTTTGGAACCCGTGGAAATGCTTCGAACGGGTGTTACGGATATTGCTGGTGGAAAAGGTTTTACCATGGCTTTGAAAGATGACGGAGTTTTATATGGCTGGGGTGAAGGTGGTCAAGGACAGCTTGGAACTGGTTTTGGTCTGGCAGTCGATATGTACGCCATGGCGAGTTCACCCGAGCCGATTGAAGCCGATGAATTGCTGGGTCGTAAGGTGATCAAAGTGGCCACGGGTGCTACCCACACTGTGTGTATCACGGAAGGTGGTGAAGTATTCCAATGGGGAATGACCCTCTTTTTGGAGCCTGTTCGGGTGTCCGAGCTCTTACATACACAAATTGTGGATGTGGCATGCGGCGACAATTATTCGATTGCACTAGACGAGAATGGCCAGCTCTACAGTTGGGGCAAAGGCAAAACTGGTGTTTTGGGCCAAGGAAGTGTCACCAAGTTGAACCAAGGTCAATTGATAGAAGCTCTAGAGAACAAGAAGGTAACTTCTATCAGTGCTGGTTGGCAGCATGTTGCATGCTTTGCCGAGGAATAGCTAGTTAAGTAGGCATGGAATAAAAAGCATCGGTTTTGGTTTTCTTGGACTCCAGGATTTTGACTTTTGGGGTAGCTAGCTCGTGTTATTATTATTGCTATCATTTCTTCGTTTCTTGCTTGGACGAAGAACTACCACCAGCACGTTTGTTCCCATTCGGATTGTTGTTGTCCATATTTTCTTCCGTTGTAATATCTGACGCATCTAAATTGAATTTGGACAACAAGGAATCAGCAGCTCCCGCTTCGGACGCCGAAAAGGTTGTCTTTTGGCCCTCATCAGAAATATCTCCAATATCCGTACACCTGTACTCTAAAAAATTCGTGAACAATCCAGTGCCACAAAGTTGCTCGTTTCTCTCTTTCAAGGCCCAAGAAGATGAAGGCAGACCACCCATGATCAGTGGAATCGATGCTGTGATTTTGAAAAGAGTACGTCTCGTCGTTGCAATGCGTTCAGAGTCATCGGCTTCCTCCTGTCTCTGCAATTTCAAATGCCAGAGATCTTGGTGGCTTGCTGGGCGAAGACCTTGGGAGGGTACTAGTTTAACAACGGGTGTCACGAAGAAAGATTCCACTTTTCCCACTCCAACAACCATGATCAGGAGGTAAAAGTATTGCAAGCAAACAGCTTTTTTCAGCCCATGGATAATCATCGTAAAAACATGGATTGATGGGCTATACCAAGAACGTGCGTAATGGCGGAGGCTGCTTTGTCGATCATACTAATGATCTATCTATCTTTCCTGTTAAAGCAATTAATTTAATCAATCTAGCTCTACTAGTAGGACTCCCGGAAAAGTATACGGGATTGGATGATGTGGCAAAACCGTTATACCCAAATGTGTATATTTTTCCATTT
>ENA-ORBV01014955-ORBV01014955.1-microbial-mat-metagenome-genome-assembly--contig:-NODE-14955-length-11507-cov-3.698163_pt1 | contig 11507 bp, 12 predicted proteins | sample MGYA00237777_ERZ505514 | MGnify/ENA primary metagenome ERZ505514 (study PRJEB26160, sample SAMN06269048) | microbial mat metagenome | isolation source: Oligotrophic lake microbial mat | place...
TCGGAGATGTGTATAAGAGACAGCCCTTGAGGGCGGCGCTCACCTTCTCCCAGCGCGGGCCGTAGTATTCGCTGACGCTTATCCCGCCCGCCGCGCCCCACTCGCACGGATACTTGGTTCCGTCGTCGCGCGTCTCGCAAGGCTGGATGATGGCGAAAATCTCGTACTCATTGCCAAGCTCCCAGACATGGATGCGATCCTTGTAGCGGTTTACAATGGTCCGGGCGGCGTTAAACGCCGTGGCGCGGATGCGTTCAGCCGAGTCCCTCTCGAAATCAATGTCAGGATCGATGATCGGCAGGAGCGTTACGCCATGCCGGTCGGCGGCGTCCAGCATCCCTTCCATCATGTCGTCCCGGCTTCCCACCCGGTAGTGCGTCGTTCCGAGGCGAGCCACAGCGGCCATCTGCTCGTCGAGCGTCACCGACCCATACGCTGTCGTCGGATGCCCGTTGACGCCCCAGACAAGGTCGCCGGATCGGGCGGGAATGGTCGTCTGGGCGGGCGCGGTGGGCGCGACCTGCGCGCGCCCCGGAGCGCCGCAGGCCATGAGGACGATGGCGACAAGGGCGACAAGCGCTTTCATCGGTGCATTCCATCCCTGTGACGTCAGGCCTGTGACGTCTGGCCAGACGGTGCAAGTCTTGGCCCACCCTGGCCGGCCGCTCAACCCCGCCGGCCTTTTTTCGGGTCCGGAAGAGCGGCTAGCTTGCAATTCCGGCCACCACATGCGTGAAGCCGTCGCCGCAACCGGTCCGCCGGCCTATTCTCAGCGTAACCAGACTGCGGGCTGGACCGAACTAGCTGCCTGGAGCAACCTCAAGTCCGACCGGACGCAGCCAGGTTGCTCTGGAATTTGCAATCGATCGATTGAGCGGCCTTCAATGGATCAAACCTGAAGGCGGAGTGGTCTGCCAGGAGAACGTCATGGAATTCCGGCGCAACCCCGACTACGAGGATTTGCAGGGCGAGGTGACGCCCGAATCGCTTTTCCTGGATCGCCGCCGGATGATGACGGCCGCCGGAGTGCTCGGCGCCGGTAGCATACTGGGCGCGCTGCCTGCATGTTCCGAACCCCAGCAAGCGACAGCTGTGGCGCCGGGAGCCAAACCGGCGGCCGGAACGCATCCCGCCCCCGGCGCCTCTCTGACGGCGAAGAAAACCTCCTACGCGGTCGCCGACCAGCTTGCGTCCGAAGACGCAGTGACGGGCTACAACAATTTCTATGAGTTCGGCACGGACAAGTCAGACCCTGCCCGCTATGCGGACAAGATGACGGTCTCGCCCTGGTCGATCTCTGTCGAAGGCGAAACCGACAAGCCCGGCGCTTACGGGGTCAAGGACCTCGTTGACTACGCCAAGCTTGAGGAGAGGGTTTATCGACACCGCTGTGTCGAGGCATGGTCGATGGTCGTGCCCTGGGTTGGCGTGCCGATGGCGGATGTCATCGCGAAGCTGAAACCCAAGGCGACCGCCAAATTCGTTCAGTTCGAGACCTATCTGAATCGCAAGGAGATGCCCGGCGTGCGCTTACCGGTCCTGTCGTGGCCCTATGTCGAGGGACTGCGGATGGACGAGGCGATGAACGAACTGGCCTTCATGGCGGTAGGGGTCTACGGCAAGGCACTGCCGAAGCAGAACGGCGCGCCCATCCGCACCGTGTTGCCGTGGAAATACGGATTCAAGGCGACCAAGTCGATCGTCAAAATCCGCTTCATGGAGAAGCAGCCCGCGACGGCCTGGAACAAGGCGGGCGCAAACGAATACGGTTTCTATTCGAACGTGAATCCCGACGTCGATCATCCCCGCTGGAGCCAGTCGAGCGAACGCGTGATCGGCGGCAAGGGTTTCAACGAGCGGCGCAAAACCGATATGTTCAATGGGTACTCCGCCCAGGTGTCGAAGCTCTATGCCGGCATGGACCTCAAGAAAAACTTCTGATCCATGGCGAAGGCCCATAGCCCCCTGCTGCGCACGTTCGGCAAGCGCTGGCTGAAACCGCTCACGCTCGCCGTGTTGCTTGCGCCCCTTGTCTATCTTTGCGCCGACTGGATTTCGGCAGTGAACGGCGGACCACACGATCTCGGCTTCAATCCGATCCAGACGACGCATCATTTCCTAGGCGAGACGGCGATCCGCGTGCTCCTGGCGACGCTGGCCGTGTCGCCGTTACGGGACATCACCGGCTGGGCGCCCCTGGCCCTCGTGCGGCGCCGGATAGGGCTCGCAGCCTTTTTTTACGCGCTGCTGCACCTGTTGGTCTATGTCGGTCTTGACCTGCAATGGTCGATGCCCGACCTCATCAAGGACGTTGTCAAGCGCACCTACATCACGTTCGGGATGGCCGCGCTCGTCCTGATGCTGCCCCTCGCGCTCACCTCCACTAATGGGATGATCCGCCGACTGGGACACAAGACGTGGGATCGCGTTCACTGGCTGATTTTCCCGCTCGCCATATTGGCCCTGATTCACCATTTCTTCGCCGAAAAAGGTCTGCAGCCAGGACCGGTCATCCACGCGGCAATTCTGATCCTGCTGCTGGGCTGGCGGCTTGCCCGGTGGGGTCTCGCGCGTCTGCGGCCCGAGCCGGTGGCAGCCAGCTGAACCAACCCTGGTTTTTGCGCAGGGGGTCGTGACCCAGGTTCATCAGCGATGATTGCCAGCCGGCCTCCGCGCCATCAACGCCATGGCGCGACTATCGGTTGCCGCTTGCTGAGGAGCGGCCCCAGGCCGATCCCTTGCGCCAGTTGCAGTCGGCGTGCGCGAGCTGGAGATTGTCCGACGAATCGGAGCCGCCTTTTGCGCGCGGGCGAATGTGATCGAGCGTGGGCTGCCGCTTCTTCCAGACGGTCGCGTGCGGTGTATCGAATCGGCTTCTGGGCATGGCTTCGCCGCACAGCGCGCATCGGCCGGCCTGCGCGGCCCAGAGATCGGCAAACGCTTTCATCCCTCGAGTTCGGCCGGAGGCGTCCACCCTCTTCGCGCGCAGGCCGCCAGCACCGTGTTGCGCAGCAGGCACGCCACGGTCATGAGGCCCACCCCTCCGGGGACAGGCGTGATGTGGGCTGCGACCTCGCGGCACTCCGCGAAGTGGACGTCCCCGACGACCCGGGTTTTCCCCACGCCTCTTTCAGGCGCGGGAATGCGATTGATGCCGACATCGATCACGGTCGCGCCCGGCTTCAGCCACGTCCCACGCACCATTTCCGGGCGGCCGACGGCGCAAACGAGAATGTCGGCGGTGCGGCACAAGGCCGGCAGATCCGTCGTTTTCGAATGCGCGATGGTGACGGTGCAGTTTTCCGCCAGAAACAGCAGCGCCGCCGGCTTGCCCACCAGGATCGAGCGGCCTAGGACGACGACGTGCTTGCCCGAAAGATCATCGCCAAGCGCGTGCTTCGCCATGATAACGCATCCAGAAGGAGTGCATGGCCGCAGTCCGGGCTTGCCCAGCACGAGCCGGCCGGCGGAAAGCTCGGTCAGGCCATCGACGTCCTTCATGGGATCGATCAGCGCCAATGCCCTCGCCTCATCGAGCCTCTTCGGAAGCGGAAGCTGCAGCAGCACGCCATCCACTTCGGGGTCGGCGACCAGCGCCGTGAGTTCGGTCTCGACCTCGGCCTGAGTGGCCGTGACGGGAAAGCGTTTTGTGATCGACCGCATGCCGGCGGCTTCGGTCTTCTCGCCTTTCGATTTCACATAGATGGCGCTGGCCGGGTCATCTCCGACCAGCATCACGGCGAGGCAGGGCTTGCCAGGAAGCTTCGCCACGGCGGCGGAGACAGCGGCGCGCACCTTTTCCGAGACGATTTTTCCGTCGATCAGCTTGGCCGGCATCGCCGCACACCCTGCCTCAAGGAGACACCGGGCCTCAAGGAGCCGCCGGCCCGCCCGCCAGCGTCCGGATCAGGGTCGGCAACAGCCAGTCGCGCACGAACACGATCAGCAGGATCACCAGCAGCGGCGACAGATCCAGCACACCGTTGATCGGCGGGATCAAACGCCGGAAGGGCGCGCACATCGGCTTCACGACGGCGTCGAGAAAGCCAAGGAGCCCCCGCACATTCGGATTGCGCGTGTTGATCACGCCAAACTGCACGAGCCAGCCGGCGATGACCCAGGCGAACACCACAAAGAACAGAAGTGTGAGAAGCGGTGACAGGAAATAGACGTAGATCGCCCAGAGCAGGCCCATGAATCTTTCCGCGCCCAAATGAATCGGTGACGCCTGCATCTAGCGTGTGCAATGCGGACGGAGCAAGCCGCTGGCTTACAGGCGCGCGAAGGGCTTTGGAGAAAGCGGGAGGCGGTCAACCCTGGTGGAGCCGAGCGGGATCGAACCGCTGACCTCGTCATTGCGAACGACGCGCTCTCCCAACTGAGCTACGGCCCCTTGAGACCCTTTGGGGGACCCGGGTTCGGGAGCCGGTTTGCTAGGCCCAAGCCGGGCGCCCGTCAAGCTGAAGACCCCTGACTTCAGCGGTCGACGGCAACACGCCCGGGTCCGGCTGGCTGCGGTTCGCCGCGGAGTCGAGCGCCACGCGCGGGCCCGACATAAGCCTGCGTTAAGCATTGGCCGCCAGGATCGCGGGATGCGCGCTATGCTATCCCTGCTGATCCTTGCCCTCGCCGTCTCTGGTGCGCCCGCGCACGGCGCGCCGCCTCCCTCCGACAAGTCCGCCGCAACGGACCCGCAGGCCAAGCGGATCACTGGCTCGGACGCCTATGTACCGACATTCGGCCTGCGCGCGTCGATCTCACGCGGGTTCAGGATCCACGGCGTGCTGGCGATCGACGCCGGGCTCGATGTACCCGAGGCCAAGACCCGCAAGCGCGTGGCGGCCCTCAAGCCCCGGCTGATGAGCGACATGCGGGATGCGGTCCTCAACTACGCCTCGCTCTCCTACATTGTCGGCGAGCGGCCGGACGCCGATCTCATCCGCGCACGGCTGCAGAAAGCCGTCGACGGCGTCCTGGGCAAGGGCGAGGCGCGGGTCGCGCTCGCCTCGATCATGGTGTTCGAGAACTGACGCCCGAGACGCGCGCCTTTAATCAGCATCGACTGCAGACGGGCAAATCCATCTTCTTCCGAGATCCGGAGCAACTGAGCGTCCAACAGGGCGAGACGTCGCTTCAGTTCGCCAGTGAATCCATGAACAGCGCCAGGTCGATGTCCTTTTGCGTGACCCCACCAGCTTCGTGGGTTGTGAGCGTAACATCGATCCGGTTGTAGACATTTGACCATTCCGGGTGATGGTCCAACTGTTCCGCCTTCAGCGCGACGCGTGTCATGAAGCCGAACGCCGCGCTGAAATCCCTGAATCTGAAGGACTTCACAAGGGCGTCCCGGTCCTTTGCCACCGACCAGCCGTCGAGCTTGGCCGCCGCCGCCTCCGCACCAATTTTAGGGATCACGCTCAACCTCCTTGCTGCCGCCGTCATGGCAAATCTCGCACCCGCGCGGAAACAGTCCTTAAGCTTTTGCTGCGACGATCGCCCATGAAGACCCGAGATGCGGAGACAAGCATGACCCGGTTCCTGTGTTCGGAAAAGCACCCCGAGGGCTCCAAGCTCGAGGACCTGCTGATGCATCTGCGCGCCGAGCTGATCCAGCGTTGCGAGGCGATCGCCACGGATCATCGTCCCGAGGCGCTGTCCGTAATGAACAACAATCTGAAAATCCTCGCCCACATGTCGGAATTGATCAGCCTCGCCCTCGATTCGACGCGCATACTCGACCGCGCCTTCGGACCGTCCCAGTCGGCCCATGGCGGCCCGCCGCGAATCGGCAAGACGGACAAGGCAGCCTGAACATCGAGCTTGTACAAGCACTCGGCGGGCGCCTAGGCGCCGGGCGCCTGGTGGAAAGCCAGCCCGACCGCGCGCGAAAGATCGGCCAATAGCTGCGCCTCGGACGTCACCTTGATCGTCGTCATACCCATCGCGCGGGCCGGCTTGAGGTTTATGCCAAGGTCGTCGAGATAGACAGAGACCGAAGGGCTGACCCCCAGCGCCTCACACATCATCGCGTAGATGCGCGGGTCCGGCTTGCGCAGACCCACTTTCGAGCTTTCGATCACATGGTCGAACAGACCGAACACCTCGGCAATGCCCGCCGCTTTGCCGTCGTCCGACGCCATGCCGGCGCCCTTGCCTGACGGCGCGTTGTTGGTGATGCACCCGACCTTGAACCTCGCGGCGCACACCTTGAACGCGGCCACGACCGCCGGGCGCAGATCGCCCGAAAGCAGGGCCAGCACATCGCGGCCAGGGATTGCGTGGCCGAGCGCCATAGCCTCGGCCGCGAAGGCGGCGTCGAAAGCTTCTGCATTCAGTTCCGACCGTTCGAGTCGCGCCCAGGCGTTCCTGTCGGGATCGATCGAGTTTATGCGGCGGATGATGTCGGCCGGGAGGCCACGCTCCTGCTCGTAACGCTCGAAGGCGTCGAATGGCGAGGTGGTGAAGACGCCGCCGAAATCCCAGATGACCGCCTCGACGCCCGCCATCAGCCGCTCCTCGCCGGCGCCCGCCCAACCGGCGCATTCGCCCGCACATTCGCCCGCACATTCGCCCGTGGCGTGTTTCCTGCTAGCAGGGTTTGTCAAGGGCGCCGAGGCGCCCGACACGCCAGCTTTTCAGGGGACGCAACCGTGAAAACTCAGCTCGCCGCCGCCATGACGCTCACGGGCGCCGCCTTTTCTGAAGCCGCCCTGGCTCAGACGCCGGACGGCGACCTCCTGTTCGAGACCGTCATCGAGATCGTCGAAGTCGATACGCCGCGCCTCGTCTGGAAGGAAGGAGCTGACCTGTCCGACGTGACGCGCGCCGATCCCAGGACGGGCAGGATGCACAGCCTCGTTGCCGAGCCGACCCGGCGCGTCGCGGTGACCCGCCGACGTGCAGCAGTTGGTGAGGCATCGCCTTCCCCCGAAGGCGCCGCCCCCTTGTCCGCGCGAGCCTTCGACGCGGCCCCCCTGTCTCCACAAGACCTCGACGCCATCACCCAAGACTCAACGCTCCCCGGAGGGGCGCCGGCCGATGCGTCGAGCCCAGAACAACTCGCTGGTGCGCCACGCGATGGCGGGGCCCAGAGCGCTTTCTCCGTCACGCCGCTGCCCCCGCCGCTACAATGCCGAGCAGTAGCGCAAACGGCACCAGCCACCGAATCAACTTGTGGCTCCACAGCATCCACGCGAACACGCCATAGCGCACGGGATCCAACAACCGTCCATGAAAGAACAGCGTCTGAATCCCGCGACTCATCGTGCGAATCTTCCGCCGATACTCGATCCGCATATTCGCCGCCCGTGGCACAAAGCAGATCGCATCCCGCACACTCACCGCGCGCAACCCATTCAAACGCGCCCACATCGCAGAGGAGAAATCGCGACTCAAATGCCCCGGCAACTGCCGCCGGTGCAGCGTCGCGCGGATTGCATACAAGCATCCTGACGATCCAATGATTCCACTCACCGCAGTTTCAAGATCGCGCACCCACATCTCATAGCCCACGTACGCGGCCTCGCTCGCGTGCCCTTTCGCGCCTACTGATGCCACCGACACATCGCGCGCTGAAGCAACGCCCACTTGCGGATCCTGAAACGCCGAGACCAAGCGCTTGATCGCATCGGGACGCACCGTGACCGAGGCATCGGTGTTCACGATGATCTCCCCGGTGAGCGAATCAAAGGCGCGATTCTCCACTTCGGTCTTCCCGAGTCGCCCCTCAACGCGCAGTAGTTCGACGCCCTCCGACGCGTACTCGCGCACGAGCGCATCGGTGCCGTCGGTCGAACCATCAGACACCACCAAGATCTGCCGCCGATCGGCCGGATAGTCCAGCGCCACCAACGCCTCAAGCACGGGGCGCAGGGTGTCCTGCGCGTTGTACGCCGGCAGCGTGATGCTGATACGCGGCCACTCGGCGGGCTCAGTGCGCACCACCGCCGGCGCCCGCTTCACGCGCGCGAGAAGCCAGAGCAGCACGGGATACACGAAGTACGCATACGTCGTGATGCCAATGCAGACGGCGAGGACGATCAGCCAGGTGGTCATGTTCTCGGGAAGTGCGGTTCGCTTACTTCTCTTGCTTCTCTTACTTCCTTCACTGCGATTGCGACGATCACTTCGCGCGCGACCGCAACAACCGCTGCAGCCAAGTCGCATCGTTCTTCGGCGCCTCATGCGGCGCCACCGGCAACGGCATCTCCCCCGCAAGCATCCGCGTGGGATTCTCCTGAGTCAGCCTCATTGCCTGCGCCCCAGCACCCTCGGACTCCAGCAACTCCACCGTCCGCAGCGTCGCCGGCACGCCGCGCGCATGATAGTCGCTCGAGAGATACTCGGCCCAGCCCGCCGCGAGCATCCGCTGCGCCGTGCGCATCGCCGGTTCACCGTGCTGCCCCATCAGCGAGCCGGCATTCACTTGAAAGAACGCGCCCGCCCTGCGAAGCAGCCCGAGCATCTCCAACTGCGGGTCAAGATTCCGGTACCGCTCCGGATGCGCGATGATCGGCTGCCATCCCTGTGCGATCAGGTTGCTCACGCCCCACTCGGCGTTCGGCGGCAGCCGCAGCCCCGGGAACTCGCAGAGAATGAACCGTCCGCCATTCAGCCGAATGCGCGCGTCGCTGAGATCCACCTCGGGCTCGTCGAGCATCACTTCGGTGCCGCGCTTGAGTTCGGGAAGGCCCGGCGTCTGCGCCACGGCGGAAGTGAGTTCGGCCCAGGCGAGATCGAACTGGCCGAGTCGTTCGGCGAGGGCGTCGGGGGAGCGGGTGAGGGATGCGTCGAAGTGCGGGGTCGTGATGCAGGTGGTGATGCCCTGCGCCGCCATGGCCGCGAGCGACTGAATGGACTGCTCCACGGTACGCGAGCCGTCATCCACCCCTGGTATGAGGTGGCTATGGAAGTCCACGATCCTCGACATAGGGGGAGCGTAATCGTACGGAGGGGAGAGGGCTAGGCGGACGAGTCCGATCGCGGCGCGGATTCGTCGCCGCTGACGCCACGCGGTCTCGCCGCATGCGCGAGCCCGCGACATACTTCCGGCACCGTGCTTGAACTTCCTATTCCGCAGACTGCCAACTTGCGCCTCCCTTCGTGATTCCCCTGCGTGAAGCGTTCGCGCACCTCCTCTGGCCTGGGCTCGAGCTTGCGGTCTGGGGGGCGGACGTCGGGGAGATCGATGTCTTCGATGAAGAGCGGCGCGCAATCGCGCGGGCTGTCCCCAGCCGTCAGAACGAGTTTCTTCGGGGGAGAAGTTGCCTGCGCGCGTGTCTTGATCGGCTCGGGGCACCTCGGGGTCCCATACTCCCCGGTCCGTCTCGGGAGCCGCGACTCCCGGCGGGGTTTCTGGGTTCGATCACGCATGGGGCCGGCATCGTAGCAGCCGTGGCTGCACCGACAACGTGGGGGAGCGGTGTAGGGCTCGATGTTGAGCAGTTGGGACGTATGGACCCCGAGACCGTCGAGGCGGTGCTGTCGCCGGCTGAGCGCGCGCTGGCGAGGAGCTCGCAGCACCCGGAGACGATCGAAATCCTCACCTTCAGCGCCAAAGAGTCCGTTCACAAGGCTGTGTTCCCAATTAGCCAGCGCTGGCTCGAGTTCAGCGACGTAGACGTGGAATTCACTGCGGTGACGGAGATCGGCAGCGGCTTACCGTACGGCGCATGGGGTAGCTTCCGACCAGCTCCCGCGCCCTCGCTCCCCGCACGGGACGCCGAACTGATCAGGCACCTGACGGGACGGTATCTGATTGCCGACCGACTCGTGATAACGCTTTGCCGGCTGGGCTAGTCGTCCCCTCGCCGGGCGAGAGTTGCCGCGGGCGCGCAACACTCGGATGCCTTTGGCACCAACTTGACGCACTGCTCACTCTTCGTCGAGCGAAGTTGCTAACGGCTGGCGGGCCGCAACACATTGCGGTATAACAATTTGGGGCGTCATCCGTGACACCACGTTAAATTGTTGTGCGAGGCCTGAGTTCTGCTATTCCCGATGGCAGAAACTCGCTGGCCCCCGACCATCTCAGACATGACAAATCGCTCCTTCAGCTGCTTCCTGATCGGCACCGAGTCGCTGCTCATCAGTTGTGCCGATGTCCTCCGCGACAAGGGGCATCAGATTCTCGGGGTGGTGAGCGACGAGCCGAACATCGTGCAGTGGTGCGCCGATCACGGCGTGCGCGTGATCTCGGGGGCAGAGCCGTACGGGACCGTGCTCGCGGAGCAGCCGTTCGACTACCTGCTCAGCATCACCAACCTCACAATCGTGCCCGCGGAGGTATTGGCTCTCCCGCGACGGGGCGCCATCAACTTCCACGACGGACCCTTGCCGCGCTTCGGCGGGCTCTACGCGCCCGTGTGGGCCCTCATGGCCGGCGAGACAGAATACGCCATCACCTGGCACCGCATGACGGCGGCGGTGGACGAAGGCGACATCGTCCTGCAGCGGCGCTTCGCCGTGACCGAGGGCGAGACTTCACTCACGCTCAACAGTAAGTGCTTTGCGGCTGGCATCGACTCGTTCCCGGAGTTGACTGACTTACTCGCCAGCGAAACGCCGCCGAGCACCACGCATGGGCTGGACAGGGCGACCTACCACGGCCTCTCGGATCGTCCGCGCGCCCTCGCCGCGCTCGACCTGACGCGGCCAGTCGCCGAGCTGGCAGCGCTCGTGCGGGCACTCGACTTCGGTGGTTACGCCAACCCGGTCGCGCGCCCCCGCTTGGTGTCGGGCGACCGGGCCGTGCTCGTGTCGAGCGTCGCTGGTGCGGAGTCGATTCGGGGCACCGCGGGCGAAGTGCTGAGCGCGGAGGACGGGCGGCTACACCTGGCCGCCAGGGACGGATCGCTCGCATTCGCTGGGCTGGCGACCGAGGATGGCGCGCCTCTCACCGGCGCAGAGGCACTCGCGCATCTGGGGCTCAGGGTTGGTGAGCGTCTGCCTGCCCTGACCGAGCAACTCGTCGCGGCCGCCGACGCGTTTTCGGCGAAGGCCTCCCGCTACGAGGGAGCCTGGGCTTCGCGGCTCGCCACGCTCGACCCCGTGGAACTGCCGTACGCCGACCGCGTGAGTGCGCGCGCTCCGCAAATCGAGTGGTTGCCGCAGCCGAGCGTGATCGACCGCGATGCAGCCATCGCCTCGTTCCTGCTTTTCGTGGGTCGCCTCGCCGGCCGCGCATCCTTCGATGTTGCGTTCCGCGAGGCCGGCGTAGTGGGTGCACCGGCCGGGCTCGATGCATTCGCTTCGGCCTGCGTGCCGCTGCGGCTGACGCTTGCCGACCAGGCGACCGTCGCCGAGGCACGCTCGACCGTGAATACCGCGTTGGCGTGGGTCCGTCGCCGTGCAGGTTTCGCGCGCGACGTGACGACGCGGCGTCCGACGCTCAAGCGTCTCGCCGGGCGCCCCTTCGTGCTGCCGGTGGCGGTGGAACTCGTCGCACAGTTGCCTGACGCGCGCGGGACGGGCGCCGACCTCACCCTCGCGCTCGCAGCGGACGGCAC
>ENA-ORBV01014956-ORBV01014956.1-microbial-mat-metagenome-genome-assembly--contig:-NODE-14956-length-11506-cov-15.035699_pt1 | contig 11506 bp, 8 predicted proteins | sample MGYA00237777_ERZ505514 | MGnify/ENA primary metagenome ERZ505514 (study PRJEB26160, sample SAMN06269048) | microbial mat metagenome | isolation source: Oligotrophic lake microbial mat | place...
TCTTGTGTGAATTCCAAGTGCAATTTTGACTGCAGTGATGGGAAGATCCACAAACTGCCCTGTAGCAGCTCCATCAATGTAGATAATAATGGGGCATAGAATTTGTTTACCGGGCTTAGTTATTAGCTTTTTCCAGGTTTCTAGGTAGCTTAGGCCAGTGTTGAGGTCAGCAATGTAATCTAAGTCAGCTGCTGGTGGTGCAAAGGGGTCATTTTTGTCATTGAAAAGGTAGTATTCGGGGCGCACACGGGGATCTATTAGGAGCTGCTGTATGACCATGTAGAGCTCACTAGTAATCAATATTGCCCTAGATTTGCTGCCAGGCAGTACAATTTCTGTTTTAATGCCAAAGCCATGTAGCCTATTGTAGCGCTCTTTTAGCTTCCTATAGACCTGTTCGCGACTCATGAAGTGGGGTGATTTAGCTAGACTTTCCCCTGGATGAAGCAGGCCTTGGGATTCAAGTTTCCACCTCATTATGGCTTCATAAGTGTCTAAGCTGGCCTTTGTGCGCCTCAAAGTCTGCAGCAAAGTGATTGCAGTAACGAATTTATTGGCGTCCAAAGGTACGAAATCATTGGCTCTTTTGGCATAATCTTTGAAATTATCTAACATTAGTTTCTGCCTGGCACTAGACTCCTCAGTAGGGGGCAAAACTACGTCATTTTCTGCATCATACATGCCAATGTCAGCATCCGAATCATTGTCAGCTTGGGACTGTTCTAGCTGCGATTGGGCTTTCATTAGCCAGGCTGATATGAAATCTTTATCGGGTAAAGACATGTATTTAGCCCTCTTTGCCCCTAATCCGTCGGACATATCTGGATAATGCATGGCATTCTGGGTTCCAGCAGTACAGTTTTGGGGCTTATGTACTGTGTCTACAGGTAGATATGCAGCGGCAATTTTGGCATCTGTATTAGAGCCAAACCGGGCTTTTAGATGGTCTCTGCAGGCCTTATTTTCTAGTTTATGCTTGCTTAATCCGCGTTGGCTCCTGAAGTTATCACGGCCGCAGAGCTCACATTTGTATGTAGTTTCACTCATGATGGGCTGTTTGCACTGTGTGATAATGCGTTGCCCTGTTTGTGTAGTGACAATGGGCTCAATATTGTGAAGAAGAGGTAAATGTATCAACACTAGTGTTGTTGTGTTTCACTCAAAACCAATGACAGTTGCCCTCTCTATCTTTACTACTTGCACTGAATATTCAGATGCATAAACAGTAGTGCCGCAATGAACCCCAACTATTAGGCCTTAATTTGGTGCCGGGGGCACTGGGGTGGGGCATTTGAGGTTTCTTTGGATAGTGTGTGCGAGTTTTTTTGCTGCTTTGCCATAAATATTTGGTTGTAGCTTGCCATAATACGGGCAATGTGGCCCTTATGTAAGGTTTTGCCGTTGATCGGGTTTTCAGACGATTACTCACTGATTGGTATGGCTTCTGCTGTGTCAGCGAATTCCCGAATGCTCTTCTCGACAACATCAGAGAAAGAGGAGCAATGGACGTGCTAATTTCCGACAACGCTAACTACTAGTAGGTCGCCGGTTCGGGTGTACTTTTTGCTGCCCTGCAGATCGGAGGCTGTCGGTTCGATACTTAGTACATGCAGGATACTTTTTTGCTGCCCCAAGAGTTGGACGCGGTGGAGGTCGCCGGTTCGATTCATGCCGGATATCTTGTCGATCGGGTACTTTTGTGCTAAAAAAAAAAATTTTGGCTCATAACTGTGAGTGAGTCAGTCACGCATCCGCATTCCGATAAGATGATCCGTCGATTCATTCCAGCCAGTGGCCACCATGGCATCCAATTGGAACTGCAAATAAAACGGCAGTTTGTGCCGATTCATCTGTTAGCTCAAACTCGCACCGCTTTTCATGTTACAGCAGACTCACGCCGCTGTCGCAAGCCACTACTAGAAAACAACAGAATGACGATGACGAAGATTTGCAGCCTTACCGTCCTCAGTCTTTTGGCTCTGATACAGGTTTCCGTGGCATTCGCACCCCTGTTGCCGTCTTCACACTTTGGGGCAAAACCAACTTCCGCTCTCTTCGCAGAGGAAGGTAACAAGGCTGGGCCTTTGGTGTCTGGCGAAGAGTTGGAAATGATTTTGACGGAGCTAGAGAAACCACTGGTCATCGACGCGTATGCCACTTGGTGAGTACTAAATTACTTGTGGTGCATGCATGAGACCTCATGCGAGGGACGAGACGGGCCATTCTATTTTACCACTGGTTTTGAACCACCGACGAACTCACTTAGTGCATATTCCTACTGGATTTTGGTCAGGTGTGGACCATGCTTAATCATGGTGAGTAGATCGCTTAAGGCTGGGGGTTTTGCCCTCTACAGGTTTGAACTAAATGTACCTAACATCATGACGTAATGATTTCATGTCGCAACTCTTCTTCGCACCACCCCACAAGGCTCCTGAATTTGAAGCTGCTGCCAAAGAGTTGGAAGGAAAAGTGAAATTCGTAAAATTGGATACAGATAAGGATGAACAGATGGCTGCTAGGTTGAATATCATGGGATTGCCAACTTTGCTCTTCCTCGACAAATATACGCCCAAGGAAGAGGATGCAAACCAAGAAGCAAAAGCTGTGTTGAAAGGGCGTATTGAAGGCGCTCTGCGAAAAGAAAACATCAAGGATTTGTGTGAGCATTATTTTTTTGGTGGTCCAGCTCCAGAGTTATTCTAAAAAAATTAAATTTTCCGCAACAATTCACATACACTCAAATTTAAATGCGTGCTGGATCATGCCCATACAGCAGTACACTAGGTTTAGAAGATCAGCTCAAAAGGTTTCCCGGACAAAGAAAAAACGAATGGTTCTTCCCTGAATCCAGCGCAGCAACGAATTGTCCAAGCATGCTACTAGAACGCAAAGTCATCATTGCGCAGTTAATCGATAATCTTCAATGTTTCCATATTACTGTTGCCCTCAGCTTTAGCGGCTTGTGCTAGTTTTATTTGTATTTCTCTATCCGTCATCGAAGGAGCAGTTTCCATAGTCACCATGCCACTGTGGTTACAATCATGTTACCAGAAAGGAATGTCAAAATGACAAGTTAACGACAGAAAACTAGCGACTACTCCGAGTAACTAGAACTCATTTCTCACAAGATTTTTTCCCTACTTCAATTTTTTTGGTTCGATCAAGTGTGGATCTAAACTAAATCATCTCAACCTTTGAGGGCGCACACCACACCCTTTGTGAACTTTGCTTTCTGAGAAGCGATTGACCGGTTCGCGTATCGGACAAGTTTTTACTCGTGATTTGAAGCATCAAGGTCATTTGAACTTCACGATGATCTGAATTTGCGAGGCACCTTGATGTGACAGTACCGGTAGTGTCAGTGCCTTCAGATCATTCAGGTTTCAAGCTGATCGATCCATTGATTGGTTTTGAGTTCACTTCAAAAGGCTTTGCGATGTTACGAATGACGTCTTCAACTAGGCAGTGAACCAGTGATGGCCCCAGTTCCTTTCTTTGGCTACAAGTTCTGATAGCTGTTATCTCTGAAGCCGACATCTAGTGGATTTGATTGTGGTGATGTATCTGCAGGTGCGCCTAACTAAGGTAGCCGGTTTTAATATGGATGATTTCTAATTATGGAGTTTATCACTTCTATGAGTAGATATGATTTGGTTCCTCCTGCAGACTCTGCGTCTGTACTAGTCGAGTGTCACAGAAGGAGAATGAATGTAGGCTCGGAGACGTGCGACGAGAGTAGTCAACGGTGCAATCACGATCTTATCGTAAAACATGCACCGAAGCAAAGTAGCGTCGACAGGACAAAACAGTAAGCCAAAAATGGTGCACAGTCAGGACGTTGAAATTTACACGCATGTGAGCTTTTCCAACATCTTCTTGAGCTCGGCAATCTCCTGGTTGGCCTTCGCCAGATCAGCTTGTAGATCCTTGCCTTTGTTGACTTCCAAGGTGCTACCGTCACTGTCGCTTCCGATGGAGTTGCCGCGTTGGCGTGAGACGATCGCCGTGCTGTTAACAATTGCTTCCTCCTGCACGTCTTCCTCTTCTTCCTCGTCATTGTAAGCAGGACAATTGCAAACAAAATTGGGCGAAGGAACGCGGTACTCGTTGCCTGTGTATTTGATATCACCTGTGCCTAGATTGAAGGAGAAGACTGCAATGGAGTCTGTATCCTGGTTGGCCACAATCAAGTACTGACCAGTGGAATCAAATTGGAAGTGGCGGGGTGTCTCTCCACGAGTATGGAAATATCCAACAGTTTCGAGTTCGCCCTTCTTGGCTCCCTTGTGCTTGACACGGTAAATGCAGATAGATTGGTGTCCACGGTTGGATACGACCACAAAGCGGCCCGACTTGTGAACAGCGACACGTCCGCATGTGTTCTATAGAGTAAAGAACGCAATAATGTGAGATGTGCAAAGTAGATAACATAAAAAACATTGAAGGCAGTAGAGATGCGCAGTGTGAATTTCTTACCATTTGTCCGGGGAAAGCACTTGGGATGGTGGCAATGGATTGGATGAGACGCAAGGTGGAACGTCCCTTGTATTTATCCATGTTGTCGCCCCTCTTGGAGGCCTCCGAGATTTCCTTGAGGAGTTGTTTGTCAACTTCAAAAACGGCAATGGTGGAGCTCAGTTCGTTGACCACGTAGGCGATATTGTATTTGGGGTGGAAATGGATGTAGCGAGGGCCGTCGGGTTTTCCGGTGCACAAGCCCGATGGCATAAAGTTCATTTCCATTTCAATGGAACCATTCGTGCGATCGTAATAAAATTCACGGATCAAATCCTTGCCAAGATCGGGAACGTAGGCAACAGCTCCCACATAGGGATCCAAGACGAGAGCGTGAGAGTGAGGATCAGCTTGTCTCGCCTTAATGGTAGATTCGTCATTGTGGGAGTGGTTGACTCCGCCGTTCTTCTTTGCAGCAGCGACCATTTGTTTTCCCTTTTTGGGGTCGTACTTGGACTTGATTGGTCCTGCAAAGGCCCCAGTTTCCTTTTCCAAGGGAATGGTCACGAGTGTCGAGTCCCAGTAGTTGACAGCAAGCAAGTTCTTTTGCGCTTTGTCAATAGTCAAGTAGCAAGTGGAGGTGCCGCCGGCATCAATAGCTTCTCCCAAAGGCTCGAGCTCTCCTTGAGATCCGAGTTTGTAGGCAAAAATCTTGCCGTTCTCTTCAATGTCTTCGGTGCATGTGTAAACGACATTTTTGGAAGGATGGTATCGAGAGAAAGCAGGGTTCATAACTTCTTTGGGATCTCCTTGAACGTTCAAGAGGACCATACTGCCATCAGCAGGGAAGAATTTGTAGATGTAGACCGAATGTTTGGCTTCTGTTCCACGGGGTCCATGGGCTGTAATTGTTGTTGATGGGCGAAATAGAGAGCAACCGCGCGGAAGCCAAAAAGAGAATTAAAATGACAAAATGAGAAAACCATGGATTGAAATAGAAGGATCAAAAACCAAAGGGCGTCCGATCATACAGCAGAAAGGAAGATACCATTCGAAACAGTTACACAACAAATAACTGTGCTTACCAAGCTTTTCAAAATCACTGTAGCTTGTGACGAAGAATAATTGGTCGTCGTTATTTCCCGAAATGTCACCAACAGTTGGGCGAACCGAATCGTAGCTGCCACTGTTTCCACGAGAGAGGGTTCCAGAGGAGGATACTGAGGATGCTGAGGATGCCATGGTAGATGCAAGGTCGTTAAAAAGACAAGACAAGAGCTGAGTAAAGCTTAAAAGTTGACACTTTCAGAGATTTCTAGAATAATTTATATTTTTATGAGAACTGCAAGAAAGAGTGGTGAGTGGTGATCATTATATTTGAGAAGTGAAAAAACTGGTTATGCGGAAGTGATTGGGGTTTTCTTTGAAGCAGTCGGAGTTGTGATTGCAATCTGTCATGGAAGGTGAAAAAGTCCTTGATGGCGCCTGTCACATGTAATCATAACTCCGACGATTGCGAACTCGGAACTTGCATTGTGTTCATAGGCGATAATTTTCTAATTCCAAATCGTCCTTACATTATATCTTTTAATACCGTCTAGTTCGAAAAAGGAGCTGACGTGGTTTGCGTCAAAAAAGGTATTCCGAATTACTTAAGATAATCCGTCACGGGACTTACAGGTTCACTTAAGCCAAAGGACAGCTGCTTTATTCTGTGCTTCGCGAACGAGTATTTTCCCGGAAGACCATAATTCCAACGTTTTTTTTTCATATGCAAGACAACCACTCCGACTTCCGTGAAGAATTGAAAAATCTGCGGAAGCATTTGTGGTGCCTCCACAACCAAGGCTTGAGGCGACCGTTGCGGCTTCTCTATCCTTGCTTAGCGAACAGTTACTACTAGCTAGTAGTAAAGAAAAGGATATCTTTCAACCATGCCAAAGAAACGAGGTCATTTGCACCGAAGAAGGTCGGTCATCTAGACTACTACTAGTAGCTAGCTAGTTAGTGGTCGATAATGCGGTTTAGATCTTTCACTCGGAAGCACAAGTGCACGCAACCCCGGCAGCTCTCGACGACATACATACAAGATACAAAAAGCCGGCTCAACTGACCGGTTGAGACACAAAAATAATATACCTAATAATCCTTCCACGAAATATGTGTATCCGACTTCCTTAACTAATGTACTTCCGCGAAGCATTCTTTGTCTGACTTGACTACTGCACGAACGTTTTAAACTACAAGTATCCAGCTTGTTGCCGAGATGGTACTACATGGAAGTGGAGGAAGTCAGCCCATCAATATCCGTTAACTGCTTCCTTCATCACGGGACAATGGCCACACCTGAATGATTCGCCTAATAGGGAACTTTCTTGGGGAAGGGCTAATGCTGGCTGGAAATTGTTCAAGTTACAACTTGACTAGTGAGCAGCACTAATAGACTCAGAGATATGCTTGTAATCAAATGGAGGACCACTCGAGTGATTGAAGAAATTGAGGGGGGCAAGGGATGTGGAAATTGAAATGGAACGGAAGTGTGAAAGAAAAGCTGTGTTGGATCTTGTGTCTGCAGACTTTACGATGACAGTTCCTGCTGCGCTTACCCAAGCTGTCAATTCTCTACTATACTGGAGAAGTGCCGGCGTCCTCGCCTTCACCAAAAAGAAGCAATCCACAATTGAATAAGCAGGGTTGCCCGTGATTTTTTCTTTGGGACCCAAAGAAATGGTTCATTCGCAGCTTCCATGACTGTGAACCCAATGGCTGACACGTGCATCTCGGCATTTGGCGACCGCGGCTTCCTACGCCTGAACCGACAAATGTCAAGATGTTGGCAACGTTGCTAATGGAACATTGGCTGTTTTGGTGGATCCGATGCCGCGTCCTTGAAAGATCCCGCCAACTTTTGTGGGTTAAGAAAGTGAAACGATTGCAAAAATTGCTGGGATATGTGATTAGCAATGGCGCGAGCATGAGTTTATTTGCCAGACTAACATGGACCACTCTATAGTACAGGGGAAATCCATTCTTGTGAACAGTACAGGACCAGGATAGAATAAAAGTGCTTTCTAGCATCTTCGTTATGATTTAAAATGTAATGTACATCGCCGATTCGAAACGCAAACAACGCAAACAAACACCACTAGGGTGTACAACTACTCAGTAGTAGCAGACCGTGCAGGTGCCAGCACTCATCAAGCATCTCTCCAAGCCAAAGGAACGCCAGATTTAAGGTTGGCCCGGAATTTGTCCCCCAAAGGCAACAGTGTAGGTACGCGAGGCGCTTGCGTCGAATTCCACACCCTGTCTCTGATAATCAAGTTCCCAAATGGGGTTGGAATCCGCAAGCCAAATTTTGTCATTGCAATCTAAATCGCCATCTACGCAGCAAATAGTGCAACAGGGGCAAACCACTTCGGGAACGTCGCTGCCACAGTCAGCAGAAAAAAAACGCGCACTTTCGGTAGCGCTACAGACGGGCGCAACAGTTCCTTTGAGCTTGTTCTTGTCAATCATAAAAAAGGCTGCGAAAAGAAAGCGGCACAACACAAACGACGCGAGTGAGCATTTTGGGGTAAGAGTTGCCAACGGTTGACTGCAAAAGGGAAGGCAAACCTACCAAGTTTGTCGAGAGCTGCCAAGGAAGCTGGAATTTCTCCCGTCAATTCGTTGCGCTGGAGGAGAAGATATTCCAAAGCGGTGGCACTGGCCAACGAGTCAGGGATGGTGCCCACGAGACGATTGTTATCAAGATCCAAGAGTTTCAATGACGACAAACCACCAAACCAGTCGGGGATTGTATCAACACACTTAGTGTTCTTCAAGGACAATTCCTTCAAGGCTGTCAGCTCAGCAAGGAAGGAAGGAATAGCAGCAGCATTCAAGGGATTCTCGGCAGCATAAAAGAACTCAAGTTGCTTGAGCGCCGACAGACTATCGGGAAGAGTCGATGTCAGTTTGTTGCGCGAAACATCTAATTGCTTCAAGCTGACAAATGTGCCCAATTCGCTAGGAACTGGTCCGTCTAATTCGTTCTCATTCAAAGTCAGAATCTCCAAGACGGTGTTGCTGCCAGTAGGTGCAGGGATGGATCCCGAAAGACTGTTGCCATGAAGATCCAGAATTTTCACATTGGGAAGAGAGAAAAGAACAGCTGGGATGCTGGATGCGATGCGGTTGTGCGAAATGTCCAAGACCTCTAGATTTTGCCAATTCTGAACCATTTCGTCAGTGAGCTGTCCCTCCAGTATATTATCCTCGAGCACAAGGTGCTTGATACTCGTAAGAGATTTCAGAACAGCAATGTCTCCAGAGACGTTGTTGTCATCCAAGTAAAAATCCTCGAGGAGCGTGAGGGACGACATGCCGGCGGGAAGTGAACCGTCAAAGTTGTTGTTCGACAGGACCAATGAGCGAAGGGATGTGACAGATCCAATCCACTCCGGAATTTGACCAGTAAGGCCACAGTAATGAATACCAATGTAGTTGACTTTGGGCATGTTATTGAAAAAGACTGGAAATCCACCCATGAGTCCTGGGTTGTTGAAAACTTCAAAGTGCTCCAAGTTGGTAAGAGCGCTGAGCTCTGTGGGGAGGACGCCAGACAAGAAATTGGAGGCTGTAAATAGGAAGACATGACAAGCGTAAGGTGAGAAATCATCCAAAAAGTGGAGGGTGACGCGATGGCACAATTCTTTAAAAATATAAAAGAATCCGATACTTACGAATATGAATGGTATTCACAGAGCCATCTTTGTCGCAAGTCACACCGTATTTGCGTGCTGTTTGTTTATCGGATGCAAAGCCATTGATGTACCATTGACAGACTCCACCCGCGGTCTTGAAATTCAATTGATTGGGCCAATTGTTGCCATTGGTAGCAAAGAAAAAGACCAAAACGGCGTATTGTTCAATCACAGCGTTGGTATTGTCCAAGGATACCGGAGTAGGATCCGATTCGGCCATCCAAATAACAGCCGTTTGCTGAGGGGTTCCAAAGGTCTGCATCTGCTTCATATCACTCACACCGGCCGAAGAAATCATCTCCATGATTTTCTGCAAACGAGCAGCCGCCTCTGCTTCCGAAGAGACTTCCGGAGAAACCGTGGCAGTAGCTTCAGGAGGGAATGTTGTGGCTGTGGCAGGCTCCGATGCTTCCGGCTGCTGAGGTGCGGCAGTCACTGGCGTGGGATTGACCGGAGCGGGAGTGTCATTCATGGTGACCGGAGGTTCATAAAAGGGAACGTTGTTGTTCGAGCCAGAAAGCTCCATGGGGAATTCCTCATCCGATGCACCGCCACCTTGCTTGACCAGAGCCAGAGCCACGCTCACGCCCACAATGGTCACAATTACCAAAATGGTGGTCATCAAGAAGCATTTCGCACGACCGCTGCGTCGAGGAGCTCCATTCATTTGAATATCCTCCACTGAAGGAAGCTGATCGTGCACATAACCAGTCTCGCTGTCAGAGTCGGGAAAGGCAGTCTCAACGTCCGAGACTTTGCTACCAGCACTGCTGGCACCGGAAGTGGACGTAGCGCTTTGACGGCGGTCTGCCTGGTTCATTCGCAAGTCTTCCACAGAGGGAAGCGAGCCACTTCGGCTGGAAGCATCGTAGTCATTGCTGCTCATCATCTTGGAAACGTATGAACTTCAGTGATAGCTAGACGAATGGATAGGATAGGATAGGAATGAACGATACCTGCACAACTATATAAGAGGCAAACAAGTTTCGGGCGTGACACTCGAAAAGAAAAGTGAAGGTTGTTTTTCGAATGTCTTTTTATTGCGGTGGCACATCAATTGCGTGCGTTGAACTGCTACCAGTACCAGGTACGGTGCGCCAGTACAAGTGACCACTCGTAGTAGGTATTACGACGGGGAATTGAATTGTTCTAAAATGAGGCGAGGTCGAGACTTTTCTGCCGGTATGAAAATTACGTACTCCAATTGACATGACGAGCCGGTCGGAATTCCGAACGTTGGAACAACTCTACAAAACGTCATTTTTCAGGGTGCGCGAGGATGCCTGCGCACGCACTATTTAAACTCCTTTAATTTGGCGGTAAACGGGGCAAAGATCGATACATGTGTGAACTCGTGTGACCAAAATTTTTGGCACGACAGTTTGAACGGCCACCGTGCGAAAACACGCGCAGGTGGACCATGTGCGACCATACAAAAACAGATACTTTACTCGTGCTCACTAGAGAGTCGAAACTATCGTTTTCACGCCGCTCTGCGTGTTTCCCCCACAATTTATGGTGGTTTCTGTGTTTGAGACCCGTTTTCCACTTAATAGCTCTGTCGCCAGCCATCCTTGACATTAAGTAGTATCAAGCTGAACAAGTTTTGATTAAACGATTCTATTTAAGCTATTAGCTAAAAGGCACCAGAGGTGCTCTGATTAAGATCGGCGTGCTGTGTGTTTCCATACATAAAATATGGGGGTGTAGCACACTTCGATGACCGTGTTAATAGTGTTGGTTTAAATATATATTACCATTGGAGGTTGCATGCGTGCAAATCCGTGTTTTTGTCTTACTGACGTCACTCACAGTAAAACAGTAGTCAGAAACCCCCATAAATTGTTCGGGATAAGCGAGCCACGGGAAAATGACATGGATGACTAGAGGGTTGATATGATCCTATGATTCTATCTAGGAGAAGAGGTGGTAAACGAGTCTATCGATGAGATAGGTGGGTAAGGAGTTACGGGGTTGGAATGGACCCGTAACAGGTCGAGGATGGATACCCTGGAAGAATAGAAACATTTGAAGTCAACATGCTCATCTCACAATCCTAAAGACAACATAGTTGAAAACGATCAGTACAGCAAATGCAATATTGGTGATAGGTCTATCTATCATTAGAAGTAATTGGATCAAGTGTACGGCCTAAGAGGAAGGACTTTACAACATGTTTTAAAGCAATAGCTATCGAAGCTTACTTAGGTGACCGTGTTGAATTGATCAGAGACTGTCTCTTATACACATCTCCGAGCCCACGAGACTAAGGCGAATCTCGTATGCCGTCTTCTGCTTGA
>ENA-ORBV01014957-ORBV01014957.1-microbial-mat-metagenome-genome-assembly--contig:-NODE-14957-length-11506-cov-4.933940_pt1 | contig 11506 bp, 12 predicted proteins | sample MGYA00237777_ERZ505514 | MGnify/ENA primary metagenome ERZ505514 (study PRJEB26160, sample SAMN06269048) | microbial mat metagenome | isolation source: Oligotrophic lake microbial mat | place...
AGCACGCTGACAGGATATCGCTCCATTGAGGTCTATACTACGATTTCTCCTTAGGGGACGCAAAGCGGATATGCCAGTTCTTGTAATCCGACAATAGAATTGAAAAGCGTGCCAATTCACCTCCAGAGCCATTCGTGACTGCACCATCCAATGTTTTATCGAGAAGAAATCCATTTCCTGCGACCATGCCAATATAGGCATTTCCTGTTTGCTGATTAATTCCCGCAATGACGATGTTTATATCCAAATTGAAGTTACCGAGTTTCGTCAGAACTTGACTTAGAAGCGTATCACTCAGCCCCCTTTGTTGTTCTCGGAAAATCTGCAAATTAATCAATAAGGGCTTCAGAATCTCCTCCTCTGCTTTCTTGATGTAGAAGTCCTGTAGTTTTGCCCTAAGTATTTCTGCAACCTCTTGCGGAGTGGATGTTGATTTAACATCAGGAATCACAGCAGCGATAACGGGGCTAATCACATGGAGTACTCCCGCTGCAAGGGCATATACATTATTGTTCAGTTTGATTATTTTCTTGTAATCGGGGTCTTCTCTTTGGTATTGAACGTTATTACCCACAATATGCGTCATCATGTTATCAGCAGCGAGAATCAATTTCTTACCTTCTTCAGCAATTGCGGCAATGCAGACAGTCATAGTGAGTGGAAGACTAGCATCAATGCCGCAGAAATGGCTAGCTCCTTTTCGGGCATTCCCTGTCACGGTGGAGAAATGATATAAAGTCATATACTAGCTTTCAAGGGATAGTCGCCCAAGGATGCTCTGATCCCGCTTCATCGTTGGATTCATTGGTTTCTTTGGTTTCTTCGGATTCCCGCTGGAAACAGTATACTGAGCACATGCGTATCGTTTTCGTCGGCGGCAACTCCGGCGGCCACCTCTTCCCTCTCGTCGCCGTCTGGCACGAGGTGCAAAAATTGAACCCCACAGCAGAGGCGCATTTCGTGTGCGGTGAGAAAGCTGAGGACCGCGCGGCGCTGGAACCGGAGCACTGCCCCATGACGCAGATCCCGACGCCGCGGATGAATCTCGCGCTGCCAATGACATTTCTCAGAGGTCTGAAACAAGCCGGCAACGCGCTCGATGCCTTCAAGCCCGACATCATCTTTAGTAAAGGCGGCGCCGTGAGCGTGCCTGTCTGCTGGGCTGCGAAGCGAAGGAAGATCCCGATCATCCTCCACGAGTCCGACGCCGTGATGGGCAGAGCCAACTTCATCATCAGTAAATGGGCAGCGACCGTTTGCTTGGGATTTCCTTCTCGTGTGCCTCGTGATTCGTTACTCGTAAATCGTAATTCGAAGCAAGAACAGATCCCCACGAATTTCGAATCTCGAATTTCGAATAACGCAGTAGTGACAGGCAACCCAGTGCGTCCTGAAATCACGGAGGGGAAGAGGAATGAGGGGCTGAAGCTGACGGGGCTGAGTGGCAAGCGCCCCATCCTCCTCATCACCGGCGGCAGCCAGGGTGCCCAGGCTCTGAACGAATGGGCCGTGCAGCATCTCGAGGAGATCTTGAAACACGCCGATGTCGTCCATCTGACAGGCAAAGGAAAGCAGGGGGCAACATCGCGCAACGGATACGTCAGCCTGCCGTTTGCCATGCAGGAACTGCCTCACCTCTATGCCATCGCCAATCTCGCGATTTCTCGAGCAGGAGCTGGGGCCATCAGTGAACTCGCAATGAATGGCATCCCCACGATCGTGGTGCCACTCCGCGGCCTCGCGCAGGACCATCAAGAAGCAAATGCACTTGCAGCAGAGCAGTCCGGCGGGTGCATCCGTATCGAGCAGGCAGAGATGCAAAAGCTATTGCCACAGGTGCTCGCTCTGCTGCGTGATACAGAAAAGAGGAAGGCGATGTCACGCGCAATCCATACACTCGCCGCACCCGAAGCAGCTCGACGCATTGCAGAAATGTTGTTGCGATGATACCAATATTCAGACAGAGAATATCTATAGCGTCGTAGCATATGCCCAGCCAATAGGATGAAATGAACGAACACATAGAAGGTGTTGCTTGCGAAGGCGTATGAGTTGCGGCAAAAAGGCGACGGCCGTACCGTATGGGGCACTATGAAACTCACCGCCTCCACCCTCTTTTTCACATCGCTCCTCTCGCTTGCCGCCTGCTCGCAGCCGACGGAAGTGGCAGATGACGGCTCATCATCGACCGAGGCCAACACCGAGATGCAACCGACGGATACCGAGACCCCGCCAGAAGAGCACACGCAGGTAGAGGTGCAGCCAGGGCAGGATATTCCGCTGCTCTCCGGCATGCATACGGCGATTTTGCACACAAGCAAAGGCGACATCACGCTCGAATTGAATGCCGATGTAGCACCGATGGCAGTGACGAACTTCGTCATGCTTTCGCGCGCCAAGCTCTTCGACAATCTCGAAAACGGCGTCTTCAAAGTAGAGCCGGGCATGCTCTTTACCGCAGGTGACATCTCGGGCGACGGCAAGGGCGCAAGCATCTTCGGTGGCACGTTCAAGGATGAAAACCTCCAAGCTCTCGCATCTGGTGACGTAGCCATGGTGAATGACGGCCCTAATAGCAACGGCTCTGCATTCTTCGTCGTCTCCTCCGACTTCGGCGCCCCCTGGCTCAGGACCTTCTCCGTGTTCGGTAAAGTGACCAACGGCCTCGACATCGCGAAGGAGATCGCGAACGCCCCGCGCCACGAAGACAACCATGCACCGCAGGAGCCAATCCGGTTTACGGTGGAGGTACTTGAATAGGAGTACAACGGATGGAAAAGAGTACAATGAAGACAAGGATTTCCTTGCCGTCATTGTCATCCTTGAACTCCTGGTAATCCCTAAAATTTCTTGTTAATATTTTCGTCTTCCTTTAGCCTAGAAAAGCTATGAAAAAACTCTTCCCTTTCTTCGCCATCGCGCTGCTTGCCGGTTGCAAGACCGCCGGTACAACCGATAACTACGGCTACGATTCGTCTAGCGATACCACTGTTACCTCCTCTGCCCCCTCAGATGCCATGAGCAATCCCTTTACCGCCACGCACACCGTCGTCCTCAAGACCTCGCAGGGCAATATCACCGTCGAGCTTGATGCAAACACCGCCCCCAGGACCGTCGCAAACTTCGTGACGCATGCCGAGCAGGGCTACTACGACAACCTCACGTTCCACCGTGTGATCCCAGGCTTTATGATCCAAGGCGGCGACCCCAGCGGCAACGGCACGGGTGGCAAGAGCATCTACGGCGACGAGTTCGAAGACGAAATTGAAGCGACCTCGAAGGTCTATCAATACGGCTACAAGAAAGGCGTCATGGCCATGGCCAACCGCGGCCCCAATACCAACGGCAGCCAGTTCTTCATCATGGAGGCCGATTACCCATTGCCCCCGAGCTACACGATCTTCGGTCATGTCGTGAAGGGCCAAGATGTGGTCACCAAAATCGCCAATGTCCCGCGCGGAGAAAGCGACCGCCCGACAACCCCAGTCACCTTCACGCCCGAGGTGACCAAACCGTAGAGTCGTACAATTGTACGACTCAGAAGGAAAGGAACCACAGGGCGTTTTGCGTACCTAAAAAAACCGGCTGCTCGCAATCGCGAGCAGACCGGGAATGAAGTCCCCCTTCTGCGCTTTCCCTGTTCCAGGAAAGAATATGAAATAAGGGGGATAGCTATTAAAGCCCCTCGCCGTAAGAGTGTCAACTATCTCATACAATTTCTTCGGTTAATGGCTTCTATCCAAGCTCTACCTGCTTTTCACGGCTTCCGCTAAACTACAGACCAATGCGAACCCGTTTTGCGCCATCACCTACAGGCCACCTCCACGTCGGCGGGCTCCGTACGGCGCTCTACGCGTATCTGCTGGCAAAGCAAAATAAAGGCAAATTCCTCCTGCGCATTGAGGATACCGATCGCGAGCGCGAAGTCGCCGGAGCCGTGGAGCAGATTCTGCACTCGCTCGCCTGGGCGGGCATCTCGCCGGACGAAGGTGTGGCGCTAAGAGATGGCCTCGCAAGCCAGGTTGGCGACAAAGGACCCTATGTGCAGTCGGAGCGGCTTGATATGTACAAGCAGTACGCCACGCAGTTGCTCGAGCAGGGCCATGCCTACCACTGCTTCTGTACACCGGAAAGATTGGATGAGATGCGCAAGAAGCAGCAGGAGCGCAAGCAAGCACCGATGTATGACCGGCAGTGCCTCAGTCTTGGCAAAGAGGAAATTGCAACGCGTCTCGAAGCAGGCGAGCGCCACGTGCTGCGCATGAAAATCCCACACGACCGCACGATCGCCTTCAACGATGAAGTGCGTGGTGAGGTAAGCTTCAAAGGTCACACGATTGACGACCAAGTGCTCATGAAAGGCGACGGGTTCCCCACCTATCACCTCGCGCATGTCGTGGATGACAAATTGATGGAGATTGATGCCGTCATCCGCGGTGAAGAGTGGCTGAGCAGTTTGCCCAAGCACTTGCTGCTCTGGGAATGGTTCGGCTGGGAGCCACCGAAGTACGCCCACCTGCCGCTGCTGCTCAATGCCGACCGCACGAAGCTCAGCAAGCGACAGGGCGATGTGTCTGTCTCGGAGTACTCAGGCAAAGGCTACCTGCCCGAGGCGATGCTGAACTTTATTGCGTTGCTCGGATGGAACCCGGGGACAACCCAAGACATTTTCTCGCTGCAAGAATTGATCGAGCAGTTCTCACTCGAGCGCGTGCAGAAAGCCGGAGCGGTGTTCGATCCTGCCAAGCTCGAATGGCTCCAGGGCCAATGGATGCGCAAGATTCCCGCTGCAGAGTTTGCTGAGCGCATCAAACCGCTTGTCGCGGGGAAGTATCCCGCCGCCGCGAAGGATACTGATTTTGCGCAGCGCGCCGCACTCATCCAAGAGCGCATCACGTTCTTCCTAGAGGCACCCGAGATGCTTAGTTACTACTACGAAGAGCCGAGGCCGACAGTGGAGCTGATGGCAAACCCAAAGCAGAAAGTGACGCCGGAGATGCTGCCCGAGATTCTCGACGCATTGGAGACCGCGATCGATGCTATTGCTGAACAGGACTGGAACGACAAGAAACTCGAAGAAGTGCTGCGCGCGCTCACAACAGAGAAAGGCTGGAAGCTCGGCCAAACCCTCTGGCCGCTGCGCGCCGCTCTCACCGGACGCGAATTCAGCCCCGGGGCCTTTGAGGTTGCGGCGGCGCTTGGGAAAGAGGAAACCATCAAGCGTCTCAAGATAGCGCGGCAGCTGGCGACGGATGCGTGAAAATTCAATCAAAGCTATTTATGCAAAATAAAGTTTTTTAGGAGCAGGCCTTCGGCCTGCGGAATTGTATTCAATAAGAGATATAAGCAGCGGAGGGAGGCCTGTGGTGAGCCCTTCGTCTCGCTCAGGATAAACTCCGACGAACCATTACCTCCGCGGCAATACAGGTTGCACATGCACTGCTGCCATCCCATTGGAACTCTCTCTATGCCCTTTCTTTGTCATGCCACAAAGAAAGGGCGAAAGAAAATGCTAGCGCGCCAGCCTCTCCTCCGCCCGCCTTGCGGCTCCATCGTCGGGACCTACAAGGATTCGGTCCCGCACTCAGTCGCTTCTGCGCCTCTGGGCGCATGAGCAGGGCTTCCCCTTCACCCCCGGTTGGCGCGCGGCCCCTCCATGGGTGGGCCCTGTCAGAGCTCGTGATGACATTCCCCCCTCTTTCAAGGCACACTCCCCTCATGCGCATCGGAATAATCGGCAGCATGCAATTCACTGAGCGAATGACGAAAACGCGTGACGAGCTCATAGCGCTCGGCCATGACGCCTACATCACGTCGCTCTCAGAGGCCTTCATTGGCAAGACCGACGACGAAAAAGAGCAGATTAAAATCCACCAGAAAATGCACATGGATGCGATCCGCGAATTCTGGCGACTGATGCAAGGCGGAGACGCGGTGCTTGTGCTCAATCTGGATAAGCACGGCATTGCAAACTACATCGGCGCGAATACATTCCTCGAAATCGGCTTTGCACACGTGCTCGGCCAGAAAATTTTCGTGATGCATCCGCTCCCTGATCTGCCCTACATCCGCACCGAACTCGACGCGATGCAGCCAAGAGTGATCGATGGGGACCTGTCGCGCATCTCTTAAAAACACATTCACAGCCTCCTTGGGCTCATTGGTCTCCTCGGTCTCTTTGGAATCCCCACTCCCCCCTAGCCCAGCTCGAGTCATCATCGTATACTTGAGTCATGCCCTCAGCAGTCGTCACCCCCATGAAGGACCTGGAGATCCGCGTGAGACAGGATGAAGGAAAGATGGTCATCGATGGCAAGACCGTCGTGCCTTTTGAGTCTTTCTACCGACTCGTGATCCAGCGCAAGGTACTGGGCGCGTTCAGCAAACAATGGGGTAAGCAGCCGATCATCGTTGGAAGCGAATTGCTCACGAGCCTCGCTTCGGCGCCGGGTGAATCGCAGGAGAATCGCACGAACCTCGTGCTCGTATCGATCGGCGTCGGCGCTCTCGGCGGCGTACTGGTTTCGGCATTGGTGCTCATCGCTCTCTTCCTGCTCGAGGTCACCGTCACCGTAAAAGAGCTCTCGATCCTCATTGGCGGCATTCTCGGCTTCGGGCTCCTCGCCGTGGTGCTGATGCGCGCGCAGAGCCACAAGAAGAGCAGCCAATTGCTCGAGACGATGGAAGGATTGACGCAATTTTTGTCGAAAAAGTAGCAGGAATACATGTGTCGTCCACCCATCTTGTCTCTCACCTGTGACGGGATATACTCACGTTCCATGTCGTCCGCCAAATCTGCTCCGGCCACGAAAAATGATATCGGATTACTCATGACCGAGATGGGGAGGCTTTACGATGCGAACGCACGATGGAAAGAAGAGATCATTCGAGAAACAAAACATCACTTCGATCTTCGTGTGGAGGATATTCGCTATGACCTACTTGGCGTGAACAAAGACCGTATCGAGAATCATGAGGATCGCTTGAGGCGACTTGAAAGGCATACCGGAGTCGCACGATCGTAAATCACGGAAGGATTGACGCAATTCTTGTCGAATAAAAAAATCCCCGGTATCGTCGGATTCCTTGGATACTTTGGTTTCCTTTTACGTTGCATGAACCTTCAAGAAGGCATCCCCATCGGCCCCAAGACCACCATGCGCATCGGCGGCACGGCGCGCTACTATGCCGAGCTGACAACCAAGCGAGAAGTGGAGGAAGCCTGGCAGTTCGCCGAAGAGAAAAAGATCGCGCTCATCGTGCTCGGTGGTGGCAGCAACAGCATTTTTGCCGGGCCTGTCGTTGATGCACTCGTCGTACGGCTCAAGGCGACGAATGTTGCAAAGCAGAACAACTTACTCGATGTCGAAGCAGGCAAGATTCTCGCGTCGCTCGTCGCGGAATCCGCGGAGCAAGGGCTCGATCTCTCCATTTTGACCGGTATTCCCGGAACGGTGGGAGGAGCGGTGTTCGGCAACGCCGGGCAGGGGCAGAAAGGCCCGTGGATCGATAGCTTCATCCGCAGTATCACGGTGTTTGTGGACGGCAAATGGAAAGCCTTCAGCCGCGACGAGTGTGCATTCCGCTACCGCGAGAGCGGCTTCAAAGACATGCCGCGCGCGCCTATTATCTGGAGTGCCATTCTCGAAGTACCGCAAGGCGAGCCCACTGCTATCAAGGCCGAGATCGAACGACTCATCAAGAAGCGCATCGAAACGCAGCCGCACCTCAAGACTGCAGGCTCGTGCTTCAAGACGCTGCCCGACGGCACGATGGCGTGGCAACTGATCGACAAAGCGGGATTGAGGGGGCTGAAGATCGGTGGAATCCAAGTGAGCGAGAAGCATGCGAACTTCCTTTTGAACGTCGACAAAGGCACATTCGACGACGCGAAAGCAATCGTCGAACGTATCAAGCACGATGTGCCGCAGATCCCGAGTGTCGAGATGCGCTTCTACGATCCGTACGGAAAATTGGTCTTCTGAAGCTGTTTCAGCTGAAAACCGGAGCAGAGCATTGCAACGTAGAATGAGCAGGTCTAGCGTATGTACCCAGCCATCGTCCGATGGTTGTGGCTTCAATGCCTACCTTATATTGGACACTGCAGAACATCTCGGCCTGCGCACACCTCCCGCTCAGCGCAACTTCGAACGACCACTTTTGCCCCAACAAGATTACGCACTCGAAGAGACGATGGCGAATATCGGCAGTCGCGTGCATGCACTGGGCCTCGATCCCACAAAGCTCTCATTCTTTGAACAGAAAAAGGGTGAATCTGTGCTCGTGACTGTATATATCCCCGATTTCAGCCCAACAGAAGGGACGCGGAATATCGGAGGAGGAAAGACGCAGGAAATCCTCTACGAGGTGAGGAATCCTGCCGCATTTTCGATAGCTCTCGATGAGGCCAGACGATTGGTAAACTGGAGCACGCTCGACACCTGCGGCATCGTCGGCGAAGAATTGCCACAGTAATCAAAACCATCGTGGAAAAAGACTAAAAAGGCAAGTCTTCCACTTTGATCTCCGAGCCATAGTTGATATCGGGGACCTGGGCGAAGGCCGGTTCCTGCGACGGCGCCGATTGGCCGACAGCGGCTTCTGGCGCAGACTGATCGAAGTTCACATCGGCAGCCGGCGCGGGCTGCGGCCTGCCGCTATTTTCAATCGACTCATCGGCAGTCGGGTTACGCACACCGAGGAGCGAAAGATGTTCGGCAATGATCTCGGTGGTGTAGCGCTTCGCGCCGTTCTGCGTTTCCCAGCTGCGCGTCTGCACGCGGCCCGAGACGAAGACGCGCTGGCCTTTTTTAATGCAATCCGACGCCTCTTGTGCGAGATCGCCCCACACGACGATGTTGTGGAATTCGGAGCGCTCTTTGTTTTCGCCGCTCGCCTTGTCGCGCCAGCGATCGTTGGTGGCAACCCCGAGCGTGACCACTTTTTGCCCGCTCGTCGTCGTGCGCATTTCCGGGTCGCGCGTCACGTTGCCGATGATGTCCGCACGATTGCAGGCCGAGAGCGTGCGTTTGGCATTGGCCGGCGTGGCCATTTGGCCGCCCTTAGGGTCGAGCATGATCATATCGAGGGCGACGATCTTCGTTTTGCTGCGCTTTTCGCCGCTTTGTTCGTCTTCCCAGCTATCGGTCTGCAGCCTGCCCGCGATGAAGAGCTGTCCGCCTGGCTTGATGAACTGCCCGGCAATATCGGCGAGTGCTCCCCAGACGGTGATCGTGTGGAAGCTGCGACCATTGAGCTCTTGCCCGCCTTCGGACGTGAACGCGTAAGGCACCACAAGGTTGAGGTCGGTGACGCTCGCGCCACCCGGCGTGGTGCGCAGCTGTACGGGCTGTGTTTGGTAGCCGATGAGATGGACGCGGTTGAGAGAAAACATAGAAAGAAAGGGAAGCTGTCTGCGAAGCCAACAAGTGATGTGCGATCGGAAGGAGGCGTCGCGGGGCAGAGGAAGTAGAGGAGGCACCAGTTCTGCATCCGATGGAACACCACGAGAATGTCTTCGGCAAGGAAGTAGTGTTGCAACTCGAATCGTTCTCACTGAAGTAATGAAATGTCTAGCATCGTGCATCAGTTGGAATTGTTGTCCAGAGAAAGCGCGCGCCGAACGTGCATTTGACCGCAAGCGCAAGCGCCAGGCGTTAGATTCCACGACGTGAAAATGGGATACTCGCAACCATGCGACTCGCACGCGTGGTGGGTATCGGAATGGGAGCCATGATCATGGCGGGTTCACTGCATGCCTCGGCGCGAAATACATTCTCTTCTCCGGATCTGCCCGGTAGCTTCGCCGACGCGTTCAAAATTCTGCATAATATCGAGCCCCAAACAGGCGCCGGACTCCCCGCGGCGGATGGCGGCGCCTACAACACACTCCCGCCCTATCTAGAAGAAGCACAATGTGGCGGGGTCAAAGCCGATAGCAGCATCTTGCAGGGTAATGGCCCCAACTACACCAAAATCGCCAAAGTACGAGGCTTGCCGGGCCGCGATGGAGAATACGGCAACCAAGCAAGCATCATGACCGGCATGAGTAAGCGTAAACCGGATTTCATCTTCCCAGAGAATGCAGTCGGCTTGGCCACGACCTGTAATCCAGGCCAGACCTCTGTCACCTTCAAGGTCTGGCGTCCGACGAATAATGACAATCGCCCGGGAGAAGTGACGCATACGGATGTCACCTTCGCTCTGCCGAAATTCGAAAATCCGCCGTGTCTTTGGCGACTGACAAGCGCCTACACGCGTCCAGACTTCAACAATCCCAATGGCAACGACGCCTCGGTGAATGACAATCAGATCCCCACGTTTGCGCCGCTCAACGGACAGGATGATTACCACAACAACCAAACCTGCACCGATTTTTGCAAGATGACGAACGAATTCATGTACAAAGACTGCCCTCCAAGCGATCAAACGGATAACAACGGCACACCGGAGAACCCAGCTGACGATATACCGTACAAAGCGTGTGTGGATGGCACGTGGAAAACCTACTACCTCTGTTCACGCGACGAAGTAAACAACGACAACTTCAACAACGCCTGCATCGCCGGCGGGGAAATGAAAAAGTTCCCGAATAGCCGCAGTTGCCGGTTCGAGGATGGCAAAAATGCCTGCCAATGCGCCGCAGGCGGTGGAGCAGGCTGCACGACGGCTTTGACGGGAAATTATGCGTCGTTCTATCGTCGCTACTCGGCAAGCTACAAACGCGAAGAGGCGATCGGCGGCGAGGTGCCGGGCGAGATCAAGCAAATGCCGCCAAGCGGCGATCCCTGTGCCGATGATCCGAAGCATTTGGCTTTGGATTGCGTGCGGGCAGCCTGCTTCGGCCTCTACGATGAGTACGATCCTAAGACGCGCAAGACCGCATCGAAGGACCGCCGCTGCATCCTCAGCCTCGATCTCACGCCGATGCGCAGCGCGGAAATGGGCAAAGGTGACTACGGGAAAAACGACGGCTCAGGCGATCCCCGGCCGACCGATCCGGATCAGTGGCGCATCCCCAATGTAGCGTTCAACGTGAACGAGGATGTCTGGTACAAGCAGCTGGGCTGGGCGTACTCCGTCGTGAACGAAAAATTCACGAAGCAATTCGATACGCTGGCTAACTTCATTCTGAGCGGGAAAAACTTCGATCTCGGCGTCATGCGGGCCACAAACCAATTGGCAAGCAAGCCGCTCGCCGTGAATCGCAATCAACTCGCGTTTGATGATTCGGGCAGCGGTACGCTCGTGCGATGGTGGCAACGCCAACAGACAAGCTCTTCGACGCTCTTGCGCCAGGGGACGCTACGATTACTCCTACCTTCCAGCTGGACGGTCGGCCTCGCGGCGGATGACCCCCTGATGCAGGCGGCGCCGGAAACAGTGCGCAGCAAGCACGAGCCACGTTCCGACCCGATCGAAATCCAGCTCGACGCGCGCGAAGATGTACTCGGCGACTGTCTCTTATACACATCTGACGCTGCCGACGAATAGAGAGGTGTAGATC
>ENA-ORBV01014958-ORBV01014958.1-microbial-mat-metagenome-genome-assembly--contig:-NODE-14958-length-11505-cov-4.149720_pt1 | contig 11505 bp, 7 predicted proteins | sample MGYA00237777_ERZ505514 | MGnify/ENA primary metagenome ERZ505514 (study PRJEB26160, sample SAMN06269048) | microbial mat metagenome | isolation source: Oligotrophic lake microbial mat | place...
GCCTATGTCGCGTATCAGGGCATCGGGCAGCAGGTTATGACCACGGGCGGGGTGGTGGCCACGTTCTCGCAGTTGAACTACGAGGTTTACGGCTATAACGGGGTGGCGCAGTTCGGGCTGGACTGCGACCACACGGCTTGCACGGAGGCAAACAACAAGACTCCTGACAGAAGGAGGAGTTGGTATATTTTATTCATGTCGTGAAATGTCAATTTAAATGAGCATTGTGAAATGTATCTTTGTTGAAAATTCAGTCAAGATGACACATAATCAAACGACTGTTGCCGAGATTCAACCAATCAGTATTGCTGAAATCAAAAGCCTTTTTCCGAACGAATGGGTGCTGATTAGCGATCCGGTCATGGATGAAACCGAATTTCATGTCTTATCTGGCATCCCTCTTTTTCATAGCAAAGACAAAAAAGAAGTTGCCCATTTAGGGCGTCCAAAAGTCGTTGGCTATGAAACTTATACGCTGATTTATACGGGCGTAATAAAACCCACCAAAAAAATCATCTCACTTTATAGCCGTCCCCCAGAATGAACTTTATCATTGAACGCGATCCAGTGAGCGATTTGATTTTGGTCAATATCCGGCTTGACAAACAAGGGCGACTGTCCATGATTTTGGATACTGGATGCAGCAGCACCACCATCGACACATCGCCGGCTACGATTTGAAAAACGCCATTCGCTCCCAAGAAATCGAACCGGCGAACGGCGTGGTCGAAACCAAAGTTTTTGAGATTCAAAAACTTGTCGCGCTGGGCATTTCCAAAACAGACTTTCCGGTACAGGTGTATGACTTCGTTGCGCATGGCATCCTTTCCAATTTTAACGGCTTGCTCGGCATGGATTTTTTCGAAGGCACCAAATTTTGCATTGACACCGTCAAAAACCAGATTTCGGTGGAAAACTCGCAGGTTTGACGACTTTTCAAAAATTGTCAAATCTCAGGCGGCTTATTTCACCCAGATTTCCACGTTTGCGATGCCTAATGCGCCAAACATACCGCTTGTGGATCCTTCAATGATGGCATAAATTGAATCGCTCGCATTGGCAACCACAAATTCAACGCGACGGGTGGCATCGCCGCCATTGCCAGCATATAATATCGAACTTGCTACGCCTGTATTGATTATTTGGACATTGCCGACGATCAATTGGCCGCTGATATTGGCGTTTGGAGTTAAACTATTGCCGAAGCCAGACCAGACTTGAACGGTTTCGCTACCGCTGAATCTGTCCAGTATAAATAGCGTATAAATTACCTTCACTTGCGTATGTGAAGTACCCGTCAGGTTGATATGTTTTTTGAAAGCGCTATTCCCTCCGGCTAATAGAATATAGCCGTTATTGATTGGAGCACCTAAGATTTGGCGACTGGGCGCGCTGGCACTACTGGAACTGTATCCTGGATAACTGCTCCAGCCTTCCGTCGTAGTTAGAAAATCGTCCGTATCCACCAGCCGCCAGTCTGAAACACCATTGTATTTCACGGTTTGTCCAGCAGGCAGACTGATGCCGCTGTCAAAAACCAAGTTCAGGTTTTGGATGCTGATGTTCGTGCCGTCGTAGGTAATTGATGCCATGTTTGCGCCTTTTTTGAACTGGATTTCCGAGCCTGTGCTGCCCTCTACCAGCAATTTCCCATCTCCAGCAGCGCTCTTGACATGCAACTGGTAGCCCGCCGACGGCGTAGCCGTGCCAGTGCCCACCGCCCCCGTCGAAGGAAAGATATTGTCCTGCCCGATGAGCGACAGCGCATAAGGCGACGAAGTGAGCCGTGCGCGCGGCGTAAGTTCCGTACCCGTGCCGACCTTCACGCCCAGGTAGTAGGTCTGGTCGAAAGCGGCGGTGAGCGGAGTAATCGAGCCGAGGGTGACGCTGTACACGCCGCCGATGATGTTCACCGGGTCTTGGGTTTCCGACCACACGGGGGTGCCGCCCGTCTCGGTGGTGTAGAGTCTGAAGGTGAGGCTGTAATCGCCGTCGTCTACGGCTGCGCCGGTGGATTTTTGGACGGTGCCCTGTACGCTGAGCGTGGCTTGGGCGGAGGCGGCACAAGCGAATGCCGCGAAGCAGAGAAGAAGAATGTAGAATTTTACCTTTTTCATGCGGGAAAGTGTTAATAATTGAGAATAGGCACAGAAGATACTGCTCGGCTTTGGATGCCAAGTGGATCAAATTGATCTATTCAGTTAGGAGAAAAGGCCCCGTAGGCGGGGCGGCTGACCAAGCCGATGGCTACTCATGGAGTGCCTTGCCGGAGGTCAGTGTAATCGGTTGCAGTGCAAAGAACCATAACCTATAGAGAGGAAAACAAATATTGGAACCGGACAAAGACCCGGACAAATGCAAAATGGGCCTCAAATGTCACTTGCCTGACGAAATGGAGTCCTAATTTTGCCCTTCTTAACTTGTTTTGAACATGTACAATAGATTGAGGTCTTTACAGTATTACCGGGTTGCGACATTCTTGCTCGCTGCGTTGCTTCTGAGTAGTTGCCAAAAAACGAATGCCCCTGCTACCTCGCCCGGCGACGATCCGTTTTTCAAGGAAAAAAATGCCCAGCACAACAACGACTATCTGGCCACCTATCCGCTGCACAATCCCGATTCGTGCATCATCCGACTGAAGGCTGAGGTGCCTCTTCATTTGCAGCCTTGGGCTTGTCTGTCCCTGTGGTATCACTTGCCGCGAACCTCGCCGCAGGTTTCGTTTGGCCTGTTGGAACGCTACGATCAAAACTATCCGCACGACACGGTTTTTGCCTTCACACAAATGATGCGCGGGGAGTTTCTGGTAGAATTGCAGCAGTTGGATTCCGCCCGTACTGTGCTCGCCGATGCCCGGAATCGCTACCTTCGGCTGAATCGGCTGCTGGATGCGAGCGATGCTGATTATCTGATAGCACGTTGCTATAACTATGAAAACAACACACCCAAAGCATTGGAAACGTATCTTCAGGTCCTGGAACTCATCAATCGCCACGACACCACGTTTTCTCATCGCCATGCTTTTTTATATCAGGATATGGCGACCGCCTACGGGCGGAGCAAGAACTATCCGGAAGAGCGGTACTGGCTCAAAAAAGCCTGGGACGGAGACCCTTCAGGGTTGGACCAAGCATGGAAGTACAAATGTAAAATAGCACTCAGATTCTCAGCGAACTACTCCAGGACAGAACAACCTGACTCCGCACTGGTTATGGCAAAGTTGGCGGCAGAGATGTTTCAGGCCAATACAAAAGGGCCTCTGCCACCACAATTTCAATACCGCCTCGGTTTTGCCTATTTCAAAAAAGGGGACTGTTCCACTGCGCTGCCCTTGTTGTTGGATGCTTATCACCGAAATACTAAAAAAGCAGACCCCGTTTTGTATGAGCAGATGATACAAGCCGTCGGAGAAAGTTATTTCTGCCTTGGTAAATTAGATTCTGCTGAGTGGTTCATTCGCCAATCGCTCACGACTGCCGATACAGGCAACCTGACGGGTGCTCACAAACGCCTGAGTGATATTTACGCCCGCCGAGGCGATTATAAAGCGGCCTTGGCCGAGATCATTACCGCGCATGCCCTCTACGAACAACTGTACGCCATTGAAAGAAGCACAGCACTCGCCGAATTTGAAACCCGCTACGAAACGGCTAAAAAAGAAGGACGCATCCGCGTATTGGAAAACGAACAAAAAATCGGGCGACTGCAAAACCAGATCATAGGTCTTTTGCTGTTGTCGGGAGTGGGCGTGTTGTTGTCCCTGTTTTTGCGCCAGCGCGGTCGTCACCGCATATTGGAACAGGATAAACAATTGCTGACCCAGGAAAAAGAACTTTCGGAAACGCGCACGCTCCTGCACGCACAGGAACTGGAACGTTCGCAGACCGCGCTAAAAAACACCCTGGACGAACTCGACACCACGGCCCGGCTGCTCACCCTGAAAACCCAACTCATCGAGGAGTTGGAACTGCGCCTGAGCCATCAGCACCTCGCTCCGCCCGAAGAGGCTCCCCCCGGCTCTACCCAAGACAACGCCCTGCGCAGCATGAAAATCCTGACTGAAACGGATTGGTTGCGTTTTCGCGAACGGTTCGACCAGCAATTGCCGGGTTTTATACAAAACCTGAAGATCAACCACCCTGCACTGACCACTGCCGAAATCCGGTTGTTCCTATTGATGAAACTCGACTTTGACAACCTCGAAATCTCCGAGGCGCTCGGTATTTCAAAAGACAGCGTGTACCGCAGCCGCCACCGGCTCAGCAAAAAACTCGGGCTGCCGGAAACGGGAAATTTGGATGAGTTTGTACAAGTGTTTATGTGAGGTTTGGAACGCCAGGGTACTCAAAAAGTTACCTGATATTTTACAACATCGGGTACGAATCAATTAGCCTATTTTCAAAAATCTACAGTCTTCATGCTCTTGGAGGTTACGCTTTGGGTAACCCATTGGAGGTTCGATTTTGAGTTACATACCCGTGTCGAGGCGTAGTGTTATGTTTTTGTCTTGTCCCTGTGCAAACCCTGCTACCAAGTGGTCAGTCAAGTCGGTTGTGCCGCAAATAACCGACTCTAAAAAGCACCGCAACAAATATCGGACTCGGACAAAAACCCGGACAAAGAAGAACTAGATGAAAAATGCCTTTTAGGGGCATAAAAAACCGCCCGGCACTTTACAGTCTGGACGAGGCTGCCACCGATACAATGGTCTGTGAGCAGGCGGCTGAAATGCCTGGGATCATCGAAACCCACTTCAAAAGCAACTTTTGACACGTTCAACTGCCCTGTGGCGAGCGGTTTTTTCGCTTTGCGGAGCCGTTTCCCGGATGTACTGCATGAGCGGCATACTGGCGAGCACCGTGAATTTTTGCTGCAAATTGCTTCGCCCAGGCCATAAAAATCCCTTCCTCAGTCAGATAGCCAAGGAAGGGACAGGAGGCCGAAACCGGCCTGGATAAAATTTATTTAACTTTCAATATCTTGATCTCCACCCGCTGGTTCGTTTTTCTGCCTTCCGGCGAAGTATTCGCCACCAAGGGATAACGTTTGCCATAGCCTTTGAAGACCACCCGCTTGGTATCCACACCTTTGGCAAACAAATAATCCGCCACCGCTTTGGCACGGGCCGTCGAAAGTTTGTCGGCAAAATCTTCGGACGGCTGGTTGTTGGTATGCCCCGCGATCTCGATGCTCACCTGCTGATATTCGGTCATGAAGTCGTAAAGTTCATCGAGCATAGGCAGCGATTCTTCTTTCAACACTTCGCTGTCGGTATCAAAGTTGAGCAGACGCATGCGAATGGTCTGGCCGTCTTCGAGTACTCCGGTTAGTTCGGGCAAGATGCGTTTTTGCGTCTCAAAATCAATCTTTTGTATGCAACCGTTGGCATCGGTGACCGTGACGCTGTGCGGACCGAGCGGCAGTTTGGGCACTGTCAGGCCGGTTTGTTTCGTGTCCCATACAACACTGAATTTTGCGGTGCCGCCTTTGATAGAAACCTGCGCCTTGCCGTCGCTTTTGGCCGCGCTGGTGGCGCCGATGTTGCGGGCCAGTACGGCGACGAGCGGCTCAGGCGCTTTCACGGTGAACGAAGCGGTTTGGGTCGTGCCTTTGGCATCCGTCACGGTCACGAGGTAGTCGCCGCCGTCCAGACCCGAAGGTTCGCTGCCGGTGAGCGCCGGGTTGTTCCAGGCAAAATTGAACGGGCCTTTACCGCCGCTGACTTTCACCCCGAGGGCTGATTTTTCACCTGCACACTTGATCTTTGTTTTTTCCGAAATGCTCGCTGTGAGTGCGATGATGTTCTCCGTAATCGCGACTTCGACGGATGCACTACAGCCATTGGCATCGGTCACGGTAACAGTATGCTGGCCCGGGCCCAGTTTAACAGCGGTCGCGACGGTCTCGGCATTGTTCCATTTGTAGGTGTAAGGAGGCGTGCCGCCCGAAGCCTCCACAGTGGCTTTGCCATCTGCTTTGCCGGTGCTGGCGGGTTGTTGTACCGTGGCCGAGACCGCGAGCGGGCCCGGCTGCTGTACCGTGATGGAAGCCGTGCTGGTTGTGCCAGCCACATCTGTTATAGTCAGTTGGTAATCACCGGCTTGTACGCCGGAGGGTTGTTCGCCGGTGAAGCCGGGATTGCTCCATCCGTATTTAAACGGGCCTTTGCCACCTGTGACTTTAGTCGCCAGTTCGCCCGTTTTATCACCGCCGCACTTGATTTTTGTTTTCTCCGAAATGCTCACCACCAGCGGCAGGATGTTCTCCGTGATCGCTACGGTTGCCACTGCCAGACAGCCGTTTGCATCCGTGACCGTGACACTGCGCTGGCCGGGGCCGAGCCGCACGGCACTGGTTCCGCTTTCTCCACTGTCCCACTGGAAAATATAGCCGCCTGCTCCACCTTTGGGCTGGGCAGTCGCTTTGCCATCGGTATTGCCGGTACTGGCGGGCTGCTGGGCCTGCACGGTCAGCGCAATTGCTTCGGGCTGCGCGACCGCTACCACGGCCGTGGACGTTTTGCCGGTCGCGTCGGTGACCGTGAGTTGATATTCACCGGCCGGGACGCTGGTGGGTTGTTCGCCGGTGAGCGCCGGACTGCTCCAGGCATATTTGAACGGCCCTTTGCCGCCGCTGACCTGAGTGGCCAGGGCGGCTGTTTTTTCACCTGCACACTTGATCTTTGTTTTTTGAGAAATACTCGCCGCCAGCGGCAGGATATTTTCCGAAATCGAAACGGTGGCGGTAGTCGAGCAACCGCTCGCATCCGTCACGGTGACCGTATGCTGGCCGACGCCGAGTTTGGTGGCCGTGAGGCTGGTTTCACCGCTGTCCCACTGGGTCGTATAAGGCGCAGTGCCGCCTTTGGGCTGTGTCATGGCTTTGCCGTCCGCATTACTTGTGCTGGCTGCTGCGGTGGCGGTCACAGTGGCAACCACGGCTTCCGGTTGTTTCACGCTGACGGTCGCCGTGCTGGTACCGCCAGCGGCGTCGGTCACAGTCAGTTGATAATCACCGGCTTGCACCCCATTGGGTTGTTCGCCGGTGAGCGCCGGACTGCTCCAGGCATATTTGAACGGCCCTTTGCCGCCGCTGACCTGGGTGGTCAGCATAGCGGATCTTTCACCTGCACACTTGATTTTTGCTTTTTCGGAAATGACGACTGCCAAGGGCAGGATGTTCTCTGAAATGGTGACGGTGGCGGTCGCCGGACAGCCGCTCGCATCCGTCATTGTGACCGTGTGTTTGCCGGGCGAAAGTTTGGAAGCCAGAGCGCCCGATTCGCCATTGTCCCACTTGAAGGTATACGTACCGCTGGTAGAGTTTGGAAGCGCGGTGGCTTTGCCGTCGGAATTGCCGGTGCTGGCCGCAGCGGTGGCCTGAACGTTGAGCGTAAGGGGAGGGGGTTCAGTCACCACCACGCTCACTGTGACGCTGGCTCCGCCGGCGTCCGTGATTGTAACGGAGTATTCTCCGGCTACAACACCGTCTTCAGATTTGGTGTAGTTCGGTAAAAATTTGGTGGATTGATACGGCATTTTGCCGCCGCTGGCGATCAGGATCAGGTTGGTTTTTTGACCGTTGCATTTGATGGGCCTCATTTCACGCAGGGTGACTGCCAGTGCGTCCGTTTTGTCCTCGATTTTCACCTCGGCAGTAGCAGCGCAACCATTCGCGTCCGTAACGATGACGGTGTGGGTACCTGCGGCGAGTTTCGCTGCGGTATAGGTTGTCTCGTTATTGTCCCACTGAAAAGAGAACACGCCGGCGCCCCCTTTGGCCTGGGCAATGGCTTTCCCATCGGAATTGCCTGCGGTGGACAGCGCGCTGGCGGTGGCGGTGATAACCAGTCGTTCGGGTGATTTCACGGAAACCGCAGCAGTGGCAGTAACGCCTGCTGCATCCGTCACAGTCAATTGATATTCACCTGCCTGCACATTCGCAGGTTGTTCGCCTGTGAAGTCGGCTTTGCTCCATTGATACCTGTAAGGCGTCTTGCCGCCGGTCGCTTCAGCCGCCAATGCGCCGAATTTATCGCCTGCACATTTGATCTTGACTTTTTCCACGATGGTCACAGCAAGGGGAAGGATTTTCTCGCCGATGGTGACGGTCACGGTTTGCATACAACCTTTCGGGTCGGTGACAGTAACGGTATGTTGCCCCGTTGTGAGTTTGGTGGCGACTGCCATGAGTTCACCGTTGTCCCACTTGATCTGGATACCGGAAGCGTTGGTGGCGATGTCCACTTCAGCGGACCCGTCTGCTTGACCGGGACCACTTTCGGGCTTTTTCTGGCGGGCTTTGATCTTCAGACGCACGTCGTATACGGGCACTTCAGCGGAGCGGGCTTTCCCCTTGCTGTCGGTGACGGTGACGGAAAAGGTGCCTGCGCCGACATTGCGCGGGTTTTCTCCAGTGAGTCCGCCGCTCCAGGCCCAGGTATAGGGCGGGAGGCCACCCGTTATTTTTGCCACGAGTGCCGCATCCTTGCCATTGCCTTCGCAACTGATGGGCTGCTCCACATAGGCATTGAGGGTCATAGAGTAGGCTTTGTCCACCATATAGAGGCCCTTGTCGTCGGTTCCCACCCAAGCCGCGCCTTCGGCGGTGACAACCACGCAGGAGCCATATTGACTGGTATAGTATTCGGGGCCGCTGAACACGTCGTAGGTACTGGCCAGCAAATCAAAGCGGGTGAGCACCCCCGACAGTATCCACATTTTGCCTTCCGGGTCAATGTCAAAATCGGCGATCTGGCCTTCCAGGCTCTTGGTATCCAGTGCCAGGTCCGACCACTTGTCGCCGCCGGGCGCTTTCGAAATGTCACCGTCGGCCAGCACATAGATGATGGAGTTGTATTCCCGGACGCGCTGCACATTGTAGCCGTCGAAGTTGGATTTCCAGCGGCCGGGCGGACCATACATCAGCCCCTTGTCGGTGCCGACCCAGAGGCGGTTGAGGCGATCCTGAAAGATGTGGGTGATGTTATTGGACTTCAATTTGGAATTGACCGTCTTATATTGCTGCACCAGTTCCAACTGGGGCTGGGTCTTGAGTTGGAACAAACCGGCCTCGTCGGTGCCAAGCCAGAGGGTGGTGGTGGTGGCATCGTACCAGGCAGCCGTGACGGAGCAGGGCGTATTGGCGATTTTTTTGAATGCGGCATCCGACCAGGCGAAATCAGCGTTGCCGCCTTTGTGCGACAGCACGTTTTTTTCACCTGCGGCCATGCTGCGGGGCGTACTGAGGTCGGCGGCTTTCACTTGGTAAACGCCTTTGCTATTGGCGGCCCACTTGCGGCCTTCGGCATCTACTGTGACATTGAGGACGGGCTGAGCACGGTCTATGGCGGTGGTACGAGTGACTTCGAGACCTGCTTTCTGAGCAAAAATTTCAGATGAAAAAATAGATAAAAGGGTGAAAATCAGCACCGTGGAGCGGTGGAGAACTGGATTGGTCATTGTTTGAAAATATTGGCAGTTGCAGTGGCCCTGTTGGAGGCTGTTATCGCTTCCGGCGGCCATGCACTGTTGACAGAATTGCGTCGTTGAAAAATTGGAGCCGCAAATGTAGGCGGCGGTTTGGTGGAAAACTGTGGATAAACGCAAAACGAGCGTTTGCAGTGTTTGTCCCAGTTGGTTCTGTTCACCCAAACAGATCCCCGAAAACATCCTCCTCTTTGGGCTTCCTGATTTTATAAGATTTGAGCCAGGCTTTCATCGCCACCGGATCGGTCAGGTCGCGCAGATCCTGCTCAATTTCGCGGAGTTGCTTTTTGAGGTTTTTGACATCGCGTTCGAGCCAGTATTCCAATTGTTGGGGGCTGTTGATCTGGTAGGGCGACTGGTTGGTGACGCGGGCGATGGAGGCGATGAGGATGTAAAGTGTCTCGTCCAGTTCTGCCGCCTGGGTGCGCAGGATTTTGTTGAAATGTTTGAGCCGATCCTCTGCGATGTTTTCGAGGTGATCCTGGTCAATGCGCTCGAATTCGAGTTGCAGGTGCAGTAAAGCGAGCAAGTCGTTGCCCTCGTAAGCGGCGGTGACGCGCTGCATGATCTCGGTTTTGCGCTGGCGCTCTTCTTCCTCTGGCTCGCGGTCGGGGTGAAATGCTTTCACCAGATCAAGGTAGACTTCCCGCACCGATTTGGTGACTTTGGCTTTTTCCTCGGCTTGTTTCTTTTCCTTTTCCGCCTTTTTTTGTTCGCGTTCGATCTGCTTGGCCGTTTTGGGTCGCTGAGCACGGTGTTCCTCTGCCATGCGCTGGCGCTCTGCCTGCACTGCCTCTTCGCGCCCCATACGTTCGTCCAGATAAGCCTGCATTTTTTCGGGCGTACTGACGTCAGCACCTTCTTCGATCTCGATGCCGAACATTTGCTCCATCATATTGCGCATCAGCGTTGCAGTCGCTTCTTCGGCTTCGGCATCTTCGTCGTCGAAATTGGTGTCGCTGTATTTATCGTAGATCGGCTTCAGGTCTTCCATACCGCCCTGTGCGATGAGTTCGTAAGCCATCGTCCCGATAATATGTTTCAACTTCTTCATTTCCTGGCTTTTGTACTTTCCGCTCTCATACGACTTATCCATCAGGCGCACGATATCGGCACGGAGTTGCGCGTACTCGCGCATGAGTGGCTCCAGGTCTGCCGCGACCCGCCGCTGCAACCGCCCGGTTGCTTCCTCAAAGCCCTGAATATCGGCCTGCAGTTGCGCGATTCGTTTTGTCAGACGATTGAACTCTTTCTGGGACTTGGTGAGCAGGGCTTTGTCTTTGGTTTGGCCGACAACGAGGACTTGTTTGGTCATGTTTTGAAAAAATTGAAGGGGCAAAGGTCGGGGGAAAGTGCGGAATAGTGGCATGTGATATGAAAATTTCTTAGTCCGGGCATCCTTGATCTCGATAGGCTGTACAAAGATTGATCCGCCGACGCAATGGGAGGAGCCTGAATAAAAGCATAGCGGGCAAATATGAAAACATACCTATTTGATTCGCAACAATCGAGTTTTCTATTTGATTACCAACGACTTAATATTTATGTTTAAAAAAAATACGCAACCAAAACCCGACTTTACAAATTACATAAAATAAGTATTAGAGTCTTTACGCTTGTTATACACATTCCCCCAGAAAAGCAGGTGAATCACTTTTACTAATCTAACCTTCCTTCTGTCATGGGACTAAATCGTGACTCCAGTTTTTTCAACAACACTCGTCAACTACTTACCTGGGAAATCGACGGCAGGCCAACCCCCAAACAACGCCGGATGCTCAGCCGCCGGGACTTCTGGAAATCGTTGTACCTCCTGCGCCGCGACGAGGTTTCCAATTTCGAGCGTTTTTTGTTCGCCCAGGAAGACCTGATGCTGCTCAACGGCAACGTGGGTGTCGGGAAGTCCACATACATCCGGCACAAATTCGAATCCGAGCAGATCTGCCGGGGCCTGATCTTCGACATGGTGGGCCGCATCGGAGAATTCTCCTCTTCCGACAGCTTGCACGAAGACCTG
>ENA-ORBV01014959-ORBV01014959.1-microbial-mat-metagenome-genome-assembly--contig:-NODE-14959-length-11505-cov-4.036927_pt1 | contig 11505 bp, 9 predicted proteins | sample MGYA00237777_ERZ505514 | MGnify/ENA primary metagenome ERZ505514 (study PRJEB26160, sample SAMN06269048) | microbial mat metagenome | isolation source: Oligotrophic lake microbial mat | place...
CTTTCTGAGTGGCCCGCCCGGAGGTTGGGCCTACTGGCGCTGCCGCGCCAAAAGTCAAAATCACACCGGTCGCTGGTATTAGACTAGGCTCCGCCGTTCGGTGCAGCCTTGAGCTGGCCGGCGTGATCGGGTGTCACGGGCTCAGTCGGCTCGTAAGCGGGACTTTCTTTAATCGCTTCGCGGGCGAGGCTGACGTTCACCGTTCCATCGGCGGCCCGGATACCGTCGACCCACTGGGGTGCGATCAGTACCTTTTTCCCTGAACACCAGCAACCGGCTTCAACCACGAGATAACGCACCTCCCACGTGAGGTCATCGATGAGGAAATCTGCCAGTTGGCCGGCACTCCCGTCCGTAGCATCGACGGCTGACCCAAGGGCGGATTGAACACTTTGCAGCCGTCGGCTGTCCGTTTCGCAATCGCCGGGGCGCCGCCACCCGTAGTGGCGCGCGAGCGCAACCTCGTCCATCCAGGTGAACGGTTGCTTCGGATCAAACGGCGGACTCTGGTCCACTTGGTCAAGCGTTACCGCGACCGACATTACGCGTCGCATCCAGTCCGGTGCACTAATCACATTCGGTGACATCAGCACGATTCGGCTGCCCCTTTCTGAACGCGTGCAGACCGCAAAGTAGCACACCTGCCAACGCCGATCATCAAAGTACAAATCGTGGATGCGGCCGATTTCCTCATCCTCCGCGCGCAACTGAAACGCGGCAATTTCGGTGGCAGTGCGGAGCATATGGGTCCAGGATGTTGGTGCGCGCGGCCCCGGACGGGGACGCTCTATAGGGGAACTTACTGCCTCACCTGCCTGACCCGTGCGGCGCGAGCCCGGTTCGTCGGAGGGACTCCGTCTCGTTGCATCCGAATATTTTCGGGCACCTCGCGGCGATGGGAAGTTTACGGGGTAAAACAAAACTGAAGTCGGGTAAACCCCGCGCGCAAAAACCGCGTTCCAGCGACCCCGCCACGGAACCAGCGAACAGAGCGCGTGACGGTGGCGAATGCCCGGCGTGCGCCAGCTATCCGGGCTCAACGTCACGTTTAACCTTCAAGCCCAAACGCCCATGCCCGCCATTAACACTCTCCGAGAACTGCTCGTCGACGAACTGCGCGATCTCCACAACGCCGAAAACCAATTGATCAAGGCGCTGCCCAAAATGGCGAAAGCGGCCACTCACGACCAATTGAAAGAAGGCTTCACCGAGCATCTCGAACAAACGCGCGAACACGTCGACCGCCTCGACCGTTGCTTCAAGATCCTCGGCGAAAATGCCAAGGGCAAGACCTGTCACGCGATGAAAGGCCTCGTCGAGGAAGGTCAGGAGGCGATCTCCGAGGAAGGTCCGGAAGCGATTCGCGATGCGAAGCTGATTGGCGCCGCCCAACGCGTGGAGCATTACGAAATCGCCGCGTACGGCACCGCGCGCGCGTTTGCCGAAACGTTGGGTGAGGACAAGATCGTCGAACTGCTCCAGGAAACGCTCGACGAGGAAGGCGAGACCGACAAGCGGCTCACCGCCTTGTCTGAGACCGTCAACGAAGATGCGCACGCCCTGGATCAATCCAAGGACGACGAAGAGGAAGAAAAAGCCTGAGGCGCGCCCGCCTAACGTTGTCCTCGACCTGAGAAAAAGCCCGCACTGGTCCGGTGGAGTCCTCCACGGGGAGGACTGCCGGCGGTGCGGGCTCCTCGCGTTATTTAACCTGGCTTGCCTCAAACCTCACTAGTGATGAGAAAATCAGCAACGACCCGCCGTTCCCGTTCCCCGGCTCAACCCAAACCCACCGTGGGCAACCGTCGCCGGAAACCTCTCATGGTCTCTGAGCCGAAGCCGCCATTTCCGAAGCAGCATCAAAAGCAACCCGGACTCGAGAGCAAACTCAAGCCCCGGCCGCGTTGGGAAGCCACGCGTTATCGCTCCGCCGGCAAACTGGAAGGCAAGGTCGCGCTCATCACGGGCGGTGATTCAGGGATCGGCCGCGCCGTCGCGTTCCTTTATGCCCGCGAAGGCGCCGACATCGCGATCAACTATCTGCCCGAGGAAGAATCCGATGCGGTGGAGGTGAAGCGGTCCGTCGAGGCGCTCGGCCGGCGCTGCCTCACGTTGCCCGGTGATTTGACGGATCCCAAGACATGTACCCAACTTGTGGAGACGACGGTGAAGGAACTCGGCGCGCTGGACATCCTCGTTTCGAATGCCGCGCACCAAACCCGCAAGGAGTCCGTCGCGGACGTCACCGACGAGGAATTCGACCGCACTTTCCAGACGAACATCTACGCGTACTTCCGCCTCGTGAAAGCGGCCCTGCCGCACCTGAAGCCCGGCGCAGCCATCATCGCCACCAGCTCGGAAACCGGCCTCTTCGGATCGCAGAAGCTGCCAGATTACTCCGCAACGAAAGGAGCGATCAACGCCTTCACCAAGGTGCTCGCGATGGAGCTGATCGAGCGCGGCATTCGCGTGAACGCCGTCGCACCCGGGCCGGTGTGGACGCCGTTGAATCCCGCCGATCCCGGTTTGCCGCCGGACAAAGTGGCGGTGTTCGGCGGGAAGACTCCGATCGGCCGCCCCGCGCAGCCGGAGGAACTCGCCCCCGCCTATGTGTTCCTCGCCTCCGACGCCGACTCATCGTACATCACCGGCGTGGTGCTCCCCGTAATGGGCGGCGAGACCTCGAGTGGCTGATTCGTTTTCGCTGCAGGAGCGCCGTCGCGTCGTGGAAATATCGCACCCGGCGCCCGCCAGCGGGTCCATCCACGAAACTTCCCCTATTTGTGGTCAAGTCCGCGTCCCATTCCCCTCCCTCTCCGCCGGAATCCACCAGCAAAGAGATCCTCGACGCCCAAGCGCAGGCAGCGGCAAAATCAGCCGGCCTCCGCTACGTCAATGATGTTGATTCCGGGATCAGTCGCGTAAGCCAAGGCAAGGCGTTCGGCTACCACGATGCCGACGGCCGGCGGATCAAGGATGCCGCTACGCTCGGCCGCATCAAACGGCTCGCCGTGCCGCCGGCCTGGACAGACGTGTGGATTTGCCCGCGCGCAGACGGCCACATTCAGGCCACGGGCCGGGACGCCCGCCGGAGAAAACAATATCGCTATCACACGGACTGGCGGGCCGTTCGCGACGAAAACAAATACGAGCGCATGATCGCGTTCGGCAGAGCGCTGCCAAAAATTCGGCGCCGCGTCGCTCGCGACCTTTCCCGGCGGGGACTGGGCCGCGAGAAGGTGCTCGCGACCATGGTCCAGCTCTTGGAAACAACCCTCGTGCGCGTCGGCAACGAGGAGTACGCGCGCGCCAACGGCTCGATCGGCCTGAGCACGATGCGCGACAAGCACGTCAAAATTCAGCGCGGCGGCACCCTGCAATTTGAATTCAAGGGCAAGAGCGGCATCCGCCATTCGATCAATCTAAAGGATCCGCGTCTGGCTGAGATTGTCCGCCGCACGCAGGACCTTCCCGGCCAGGAGCTGTTTCAATACCTGGACGACGATGGTCAGCAGCAACGCATCACATCGGAGGACGTTAACAATTATCTGCGGGAGATCGCGGGCGCGGAGTTCTCCGCCAAGGATTTTCGGACTTGGGCCGGCACCGTGCTCGCGGCGGTGGCGCTGAGACAATTCGAACGCTTCGACACCAAGGCACAGGCGAAAAAAAATCTCGTGGCCGCCGTGGAACGTGTCGCCGAACGCCTGGGCAACACGCCCAGCGTGTGCCGCAAATGTTATATCCACCCGGTGGTCTTGACCAGCTACCTGGACGGCGCGACCGTCGATGTGATTGTCCGGCAAACCGAGGAGTCGCTCAGTCGCGGCCTGACATCGCTGAACGGCGCGGAAGGAGCCGTTCTGGCTTTCCTGCTTGCCCAGCTCAAGCGCAGCCAGCCGGCGCCACCGCTCCTCACTTCGCTGCGCCGGTCGGTTTCACAGGCACGGCGTGATCGGCCCCGGGCTCGTGGTGCCCGTGGAACTTCCGGTGGTGCACCCGCAGCCGCCAGATCACGAGTGCACAAACGGCAACCTTCAAGACGTCCACGGCCGCCAGAATGATAAACTTATTGCGGCTGGGATCGCTGCCCATGTCGCCGAGCAGAATGGTAACGTAGGAACGCGCGACGTAAACGGGCAGGCAAACCCAGAAAAAACTCCGCAAGCTCAGGCCCGCGAGGACGAGCAGGTAATTGCGAATGAAGTACGGTGGCCCCGGCACCAGGGCACCGATCAGGGCCACGGGCACATGTTCATCCGGCGGAACCTGCGGCAGGTGCGAGTGGCGACGCTCGATGAAGCGCTCCAACGGACCACGCAGGAAACTGCGCCCCACGGCGTACGTGCCGAGCAAATGCACGGCGGTGACACCGGCGACCACCGCACCGCCCCACCACGGCCCGAAGCGCAGTCCGGCAAACAGATAAACGACCGAGATCGGAAAGCCAAATATCGGCAGCACCGCCATAATCGGCAGCACCGCCCATGGATTCAGGCGGTGGAGGGCGTCAATGATCATGCTCCATTCAAGGTCCGAATAAAAAATAACCAAACCCACGGCGACCGCGATCAGGACCAACCCTAAAGCGAAAAGCGCCGCCGCGCGCTTCTGTTTCGGACCTACTCCGAATAACAACATGTGACGCGCACTGCGATGCCCACGAGGCGACGCGGCTGGAGGAAGACCAGGCGCCTGCGTCTTCGGAGGGGGATCGGACTCAGTGCTGTACATTATTGAAGGAAACTCAAATGTCGGGACCGGACGCGGCGCTCTGCGTCGGAGTTCGCCTCGCAGTCGGCTAAACCGCGGCGGGCGCATCCTAACTCAGACCGCATCGCTGGTTGGAGGTGACGCCCAATTCGCATCCGGGAACCACACGTAGTCCGATGGGTCCAGATCGTATCCCATGCCGTTGCTCGCAAAATTTCGCAGCCTCGGGAGACAGGAACGCTCGGACACTGAACGTCGCAATCCTGTCCCTAAAAAGAATTCCAAGTGGATCTGGCTCTCCATCGCGCTCACCGTGATCGCCGTTCTGGGATTCTATTTTTGGAAGACCTCCGCGCGGTTGCTCGGCGAGCCCATCACGGTCAATTATGGACCAGCTGACCCACCATTTATCAACGCAATGGGGGCGCTCGTGGGCGCTGAATTCACGTCAGGTAACTCCGTTGAGCTTCAGGTCAACGGTGACGCCTTCTTTCCGTCGATGTTGGACGCGATTCGCCGCGCGAAACAAACCATCACCCTGGAAACGTATATCTGGACGCCAGGGCACATCAGCGAACAATTCATTTTCGCGCTGATGGACCGGGCCCGAGCTGGGGTTAAAGTGCACATCCTCGTCGACGGGATGGGCACGCTCAAATTCAAGGACGATGATCGGGATCGGCTCCAGGAAGCGGGCGTCGAAATCTACAAATACGGCCGCCAGCATTGGTGGGAGGTGAAGCCTAACATCAACCATCGCACTCACCGCAAGATTCTGGTGGTCGACGGCAAGGTTGGGTTTACCGGCGGCATGTGCATCGACGACAGCTGGGAAGGCAATGCCGAGAACGAAAAGGTCTGGCGCGAAACGCAGGTCCGGGTTGAAGGACCGGCCGTTCGCCAACTGCAATCCGCCTTTGCGTCCAACTGGCTCCAAACCACCTCGGGCGTGTTGCTCGGTGAAGACTACTATCCCAAGGTCGGATCCTCCGGATCAAAACTTGCCCAAGTGTACAAGAGTGGTCCGTCGGATGCACCGGAAGCCGCCCGCATCGGTTACCTCTTCGCGATCGCGGCCGCGCGCAAATCGATTGACATCGCACAGGCCTATTTTGTCCCCGACGAGCTCGCCACCCAATCCCTGATCGCTGCCCGCGAGCGCGGCGTGCGGGTTCGGATCATTGTGGCCGCGATCAACGACTCGAAATTTGGGCGCGCTGTGTCTCGTTCTCGCTGGCAACCGCTGCTCGAAGCCGGCGTTGAAATGTATCAATATCTCCCGTCGATGTACCACCCGAAGACCATGGCGGTGGACGATCTCCTGGTCACCGTGGGTTCGGCCAATTTCGACAACCGCAGCTTCCGGATCAATGACGAGGTGCTCCTCAACTCTCTCGATCGGAGCGTCGCCGCCGAGCACAAACGAATCTTTGAAACCGATTTGAAACGTTCCAAGCAAGTCACGTTGGAAGAGCATCTGAATCGTCCATTTTATATTAAGGCGGTCGACTGGTTCGCCGGATTATTCCGCTCCCAGTTTTAGTGACACCTGGGATCTGGGACCTGGGACCTGGGACTTGGGACTTGGGATCCGGCACCTGGGACCGCGGCCGCCCCCGGCCGCAGTTTTTCACGGAACGGCACATCGGTATTCGGATCGGACTGCCTTGGTAGAATGCGGCCGAGGGCGGCCGCGGTCCCAACGAACATCCAACCCGTCCGCTTCGATCAACTCGAGGCCAAGCGCCCGGCTACACGAACAAGCTCCGCTGCGACTCCATTCGCCGCTTTCTGCGCGCGCTCATCTTTCAATTTACCCTCCGCATCGAAGGCCGCGTCAGCCTTTGGAAGTACGCACTGGGTTGCAACCACCAGACAGCCGAGATGCGTCAACAGCTGGCGCGCGAGCGTCATGGAGCGAATCGCCCCGAATGCGCTGGGCGACGCCGACACCACCGCCGCCACTTTTCCCGGAAACGGATTGTCGTCTCCCCGCGTGCACCAATCGATGGTGTTCTTCAGGAGTGGCGTCATCTGCGAATTATATTCCGGTGACGCAATCAACAGGCCGTGATGCTGCGTGATCAATGTGATCATTTTCGTCGCATTTTCCGGCAGGCCTTTTTCATCCTCGAGGTCGCCGTGATAGAGCGGAAGCACGTACTCGTTGAGGTCCACGAGCGTGACTTCCCCACCGGCCGCCCGCGTGGCTTCGACGACGGCGTTGAGCAATTTGCGATTGAGCGATTCACGTCGGGCACTGCCGGAGAACGCCAGGATACGAGGAGAAATGGGCATCGCGGAAGCGAATCGATTTCCGGGCCTTCAGCAAGCGGCGCCGCCACCATCCTAAATTCCGCAGAAGGAGTAACCACTGATGGGCACTAATAAACACTGATCCAATAGATCCAGATTGATGGGATAGAACGTTTCCTTCACTTACCGGGTGAACAGCCTCCATCCCGCAACTCTGTTTGCATCAGTGGTCATCCGTGAAAATCAGTGGTTCAACTGCGTTTCTTAGCCGGTTTGGTGCGAGGCGCCGATGCCGCGGCCGCTCGTCTTTGAGTAATACCAACGTCCGCTGATATTTGGACTGTCATTGCGAGAAGCGGAGCGACGAAGCAATCGAGCTGGATCACCACGGCGCGCTTCGCGCACCTCGTGATGACAATCGTCTATACTATACGGACGATTGGTTTAAACGAATGAGGACCGCGGCGGAGCGCGGTCCCTACCTCAATAGCCTCCGTGCCTGAGGTCAGTGGTTTTTCCGCATTACCTCAATCCCAATAGCCTCCGGGCCTGAGATCAGGGGCTTTTCCCCATTAGCGCCTTTTAGCGTCCATCAGCGGTTTTCTCCGATCGATTCCGTGGGTTCCGTGTGTTCCGTGGGCCCATTCCGATCGATTAGCGCCGATTGGCGCCATTCGCGGGCAATTCCTTCTTCGCAGGTTCTCCCTCTCGACACCACGCGACGCCGCCATTCACTCTTATCAATGGCGCCAACGACCCTTCCGCTTGAATCCGTTTCGCGACTGCCCGCTCCGCCGGACAACGTCGCGATTGCCACCCGCCGGATTGAAGCAGGCACGGTGCTCGCGTTGCCCCAAGGGCCGCGCGCGCTTGAGCACACCGTTTTGGAAGGCCATCGCTTTGCCGTTCAACCCATCGCCGTCGGCGAGTTTCTCCTTTCCTGGGGACTGCCTTTCGGACGCGCCACCGCACCCATCGCCGCCGGTGATTACGTGTGCAATCAGTCCATGCTCACCGCGCTCGCGCAGCGCCAGCTCGGTCAAGCGCAGTTGCCGTCTATCCCCAACTTCGTCGACCATCTTGATGAATTCCACCTCGACGAACTGACCTTCCAGCCCGGCCCAGCCGTGGACCGGATCGAGCCGCCGCGCACGTTCCGCGGCTACCGGCGACCCGGCAACCGCGGCGTCGGCACGCGCAACACCATCATCCTCCTCGGCACCACCTCGCGCACCGCCAGTTTCGTCCGCCAGCTCGCGGCCCGGCTGCAAGCGCTCGCGCGGGTTCATCCGTCGATCGATGGCATCGTGGCCATCGCTCACACCGAAGGCGGCGGCACGAGCGAACCGAATAACACGCTCGAGATTCAACGCGCGCTGGCCGGCTTCATGGTGCACCCCAACGTGGGCGCCGTGCTGGCCGTGGACTACGGCGTGGAGCCCGTAACCAATCTTCGGTTACAGACGTTCATGCGGGAGCGAAACTATCCGCTCGCCGATGTGCCGCATCACTTTCTCACGCTGGACCACGGCTTGGCGGCTGGTCTGGCCGAGGGTGAACGCGTGATCCGGGAGTGGTTGCCCCGCGTCGCCGCCGAGCGCCGCACAGAGGAACCGCTCCGTCACCTGCGCGTCGCCTTGCAGTGCGGCGGCTCGGACGCCTTCTCGGGCGTATCCGGAAATCCACTCGCGGGCTCAATCGTCCATGAGGTTATCCGCCACGGCGGCACGGGCGTACTCACCGAGACCGACGAGGCGATGGGCGCCGAGTCTTATCTGGTGCGCAACGCCCGCGATCTCGCCACCGCGCGCGCTTTCATGGGCGCCATTGATGCGTTCAAGGAAAAGCTCACGTGGCATGGCCTCACGCCGGAGAGCAATCCGTCGGCGGGAAACAAGTTTCGCGGCCTGTACAACATCGCCCTCAAATCACTCGGCGCGGTGCACAAGAAGGATCCGCGCACGCGGCTCGACTCGGTGATCGCGTATGCCGAACCGTTGCGCGACCTCGCCGACCCTGGCTTCACTTTCATGAACGGGCCGGGCAACGATCTGGAAGGCATCGCTGGCCAAGTCGGTGCCGGCTGCAACCTGATCATCTTCGTAACCGGCAACGGCTCGATCACCAACTTCCCGTTTGTGCCGACGCTGAAAATCACCACCACCAGCCGTCGACATCAGTTGTTGATCCACGAAATGGATATCAACGCCGGGCGGTATCTCGAAGGCGAGTCGATGGAGGCCCTGACGGCCGATGCGTTCGAACGCGTCATTGCGACCGCCTCAGGAGAAAAAACCAAAGGTGAACACGCCGGACACTCGCAAGTTTCGCTCTGGCGCAACTGGGCGCAGACCGACGCATCGCAACTCGCCGCGTTGCGCGCGCGCGCAACGCCGGACGGACAACCCCTGCGGGCGGCGGCGACCGAGGTCAGCAGCGCCGACCTGACCCGCGACTCCATCGGAAGCGATCGTACGTTTCCGGCGTTCCGCACCGACGATGGCCGTTACGCAACCGAACGCGTTGCGCTCATTTTGCCGACGAGTATGTGCTCGACGCAGATCGCGCGACTCGCGGCGGAGCGGTTGAACGCGAAACAACTCGGACGTGAACAAGGGATTTCCCGCTTTGTGACTCTCACGCACAGCGAGGGCTGTGGTTTCGGCGGTGAAACCATGTATCACTTGCTGCACCGCACCTATCGGGGGTATGTGACGCACCCGAATATCGCCGCGGCATTGTTCCTGGAACACGGTTGCGAAAAGATTCCCAACGACGTCATGCGCTGTCACCTCGAAGCTGCCGGCGTCCCGCTGCAGCGTTACGGTTGGGCCAGCGTCCAACTGGATGGCGGCATCGATAAAGCGATCGGCCGGATCGAGCAGTGGTTTGAGCAGGCGGTGGGCGCACTCGTACCCACGGATCCACTACAGGCCTCGCTGGGCGCGTTGACGGTCGGTTTTGTGACGGCCGAGGCAGTCACCGACTCCACCGCTGCGAGCGTCGCGCTCGTGATCAATCAACTGCTGGCGCAAGGCGGTTCCGCCCTGCTGGCGGAAAGCGACCCGCTGTTGGCGAACTCGAGCTTTCGCCAGCAGGTGTTGAACCGGGAAGCCCCGCACGCAACGCTCGCCTACGGCCAGCCGCTGGTGAACCGCGGCTTGCACATCGTCGCGAGCGAAACGGAGCATGCCGTGGAGAACGTCACCGGCTTCGGCGGGAACGGAGCGCACGTGGTTGTCACCCTGGTCGGGGCGCATGCGCAACAAGGGCATCCGCTGCTGCCGGTCATCCAAGTCGCCGAACCGCAGCGCCGGGGAGTGTTGCCCGCCGACGACATCGACCTCTTCCTGAGCGGAGAGCCGACTCGTGACGCAGCAACTCTAGCCAATTGGATCGCGGCCGTGGTCCGTCGCGAGCGCACGCCGGTAGCGAACGCCCAGGGCTTTGTGGACTTTCAGCTTACCCGTGGGTTGCTCGGCCTGACGACCTGAGCCCGAGCGGTTCCGCGGGTAGCCGCACCTGGGACCGCGGCCGCCCTCGGCCGCTCATCTTCTCAGCTAGCGTCTAAAAACACCGAAATAAATGGTGGAGGAGGCGCGAGTTGAACCCGTCTCACTCCGGTTGAGGCTACTGGGTCGATTTGCAGGGAAGGTCATGGAAAGGGACCCAAATTGAGGGGAGGTTTTTTGCCTGCCCATTTCGGATTGGATTCTTGCAGTTTAATAAAACGTACCGTAACGTTTTATTATGCCCTATGTGCCACTTACCCGTGCCCGCATCGTCCAAGCGCTGTTGCGTTTGGGGGAGCTGGCGCGCGCGGAGGGCGTGACATTGGAGGTTTCGCTGTACGGCGGGGCGGTCTTCACGCTCGTCTATGGGTCGCGGGAGGCGACGAAGGACGTGGATGCCTTGGTGCGGCCCGGCGCGGTGGCGAAACGACTCGTGGCCCGGGTGGCGCGGGAACTCGATTTGCCGGAGGATTGGGTGAATGACGACGTGAAGCAGTTTCTCGCGGAGAAGGAGGCCAAGCGGGAATGGGGAGGCACCGAATTCGGCGACGGCCTGCGCGTCTCCGTCCCGACCGCCCAGTATCTGCTCGCCCTCAAATTGCGGGCCTGCCGTCCGCCGTTGCCGGGTTATGCCGGTGATTACGAGGACATCCGATTTCTGGTCCGGAAAATGGCCCTGCGTTCAGTCGCTGCTGCCGAGAAGATCCACGACCTTTTTTTCCCGCACGACGAACTTGCGGCTGCCGCCAAAGAAGTCGTGGCGTCGGCCCTTCCCACCGACCGCCGATGAAGGACCGTCCGACCAGTCTGGCCGAGGTGGCGAACCATTCGGAATCCCTCGCAGATTTCGGCCGGAATTTGCGCGATTGGTTGCATCATCTGCGGGGCATTTCGTCGCGGATTCAGGCGGCGGCCGCCATCGCGGGGGAGCCGCCGCTCCTACGGAAGAAATTCGCGCCTGTCTCTTATACACATCTCCGAGCCCACGAGACTAAGGCGAATCTCGTATGCCGTCTTCTGCTTG
>ENA-ORBV01014960-ORBV01014960.1-microbial-mat-metagenome-genome-assembly--contig:-NODE-14960-length-11504-cov-4.886584_pt1 | contig 11504 bp, 9 predicted proteins | sample MGYA00237777_ERZ505514 | MGnify/ENA primary metagenome ERZ505514 (study PRJEB26160, sample SAMN06269048) | microbial mat metagenome | isolation source: Oligotrophic lake microbial mat | place...
TTGGACACTGGATTTGGCTTAGGGAGGATAAATGGTTGGACACTGCGCGTGCGCGCGGTACAATTCTACGTGCGTGTACGTGTCCGGCCCAAAACTTACCTTAATCTAGTACCGGTAGGATGAGGAGTATGATCAGCACAACAACTCTGGCTGTTGTTGATATGAACTTTATATAAGACCATAGCCTACAACACGCAATGAAAATGTCGTGCAGCAAGGGGGTGATGATGATGACTGTTCCTGCTTCCATCATCCGCACAACGTGTAGTAGTAGTAGTAGTAGTATTACTCGATGGAGTAACTTGCTGCTTCGCACCGCCGAAAAATCGGCATGCCACCATCCTATGAACACGTCCCAACGTTGTTTCTTGTCGACTACTGTCTCTTCTTCTGCCAATCATGGTGACAGCAAATCCTCATCCAATTCCAAATCAAAGGCTAGCGGTGGAACTAAAAACAAGAGTAATACAGAATTGGGAACCGTCTTGAATTATAGCAGTACTTGGGGAAAAGGCATGATTCGCGTCGATGGACGCACGCGTCCATTTGTGGTGAGCGTCGATCGCAACAGCCTGGTGACCAATATTCCGCTCGAAAAATGTCCTCGTCGATTTCCGTATTTGCGCCCGAATGAACGAGTCTCATTTTCCTTGACTGAATTGTTGGAAGAAGAAGAAGAAGACGAAGAAAATGAGAAGGAAGCGGATACAAATAGCAGTAACAATTCATCCACCAATACAGCATCAGCAGCATCAAGTGATGAGAAGAGAAAGCCGACAACCATTGACGACCAAAATCAGCAACGACGCAACCACCCTAAACAACAGAAAAAGAAACGTGCCATCCACGTCAAATTTGCTAATGGAGCCGTGATTCCTGCGGTTCGACCCAACTTTTTATCCAAACAAGAAGAAAACCACGACGTACGGCTAGGCCAAGCGGTCCGGAGATTTTTACAAGACACGACCTTGTCCGAATCCGAACAATTTCAAGCCATTCATGACATGTATTCGTCGGTTTCTTCCGTGGAAAAAGAGCTGCATCATCAAATCGAACATCAAATGGGATTGAATCCACAACACTACTACAATGTGCGATCCACTTCCTCGAACCCACAGCTGCAACACCACTCGGCACCAACTGCAGCGAAATACAACCAAAACAAACCCCAACGAAGCAACAAAAAGAAGAGCCAGAAGAACAAGAATAACGACGACAAAGAGACACCCACAGAACAACAAGCTGCCTGAGTTGGATAAATGGCGAGCGTTATTGTCGTAAGGCGTGCAAAACAGGGTAAATACATTGGGGGACAAGCAACTCGAGTTAAGACCATGGACGCCACAATAGGATAGATACAGGCCAGGCGAGCCCATACACAAAACAAGTCCCAGATTGCTTAGATTTGCTTCTACCTTGTACCAGGGGGGTCTAACGGTGTAGATGGGTATGCCAAGATTCAAGAACCCGTCTTGCATTACGTAACACTTGCGACATAATGGCCTGATCGGAGCAGGATGAAGAAGAGCAACATTCATTTCTACGTCGAACTCAAAATGCATTAATTTTGCTGCTTGTTGTGAAAGTTTTTCACTACTAGAATTCAGTATATTTATTATTTTTATTGTTTTCTTACACGAAAGGACCTCTTACCCGCGATTGTGATTTTTGCCACACAATCAAAACGAACTAACAGTGCAGAATGGCGAGAAGCACACCACTTAAATAATTGATAGGCCCGGTATTGACCCCGATACAAACAAGACACTTAAATTGATAGGCCCGGTATTGATCCCGATACAAACAAAACTCTTTGCCTTTTACAAAACAATCCATGAAAGCCAGCTAACACCTAATAGGGTGGCCAATGTGCCTGTGGAGAAGAGCTTGACGTAGATTGTAGTTCCGGTAGATGTCACGCTTTCTTGATTTTCTTGGATAGCAAGAATGACTTGTGGTGTTTGTTCTTCACTATTTGCCGGTGTTGTTGGTGACTCTGTGGACGATAATTGGGTACCACCCTGTTGTTGACTGGGTTCACTTGCCAGGATGTCAAAGCCCGTTTCATGACTAATGTGGTTAGACGACATGGTCGTAGAAGATTCGCTTGTGGCGCTGTCGCAACTTGCCGCCCAATCCACGACGGACGGTGTAAAGCACGACGGACGCAAGGATCCAGGACTGCCACAAAAGATATTGTACGCCTGAATGCGTGGATTCAAGTTGGGCCAGCAAATGGCGTATTGAAATGTTTGAGCATGATTAAACATTTTGGAGATATTGATCAATTCTCGTGACAAGTATTGGCGCCATGAGTTCAAGTCTTGGGAAAAGGAGACGGCATCTTCAAACATGGAAAACATGGTTGCGGCTTTTTGAGGTTTCCATTCTTGCACTTCTCCATTAAAACTGGATGCTCCCATGAAGAGGCGGTCCATTCGCTCCACGTTGGAAACGTCCCACTTTTCGACACCTGTTCCTTCAAAGCTCGAAGCCTGATAGAACATGAGACTCATATTCTCGACATTGGATGTATCCAACCCCGAAACATCCCCATTAAAACTTGATGCTCCCTTGAACATGGCTGCCATGCTTGTCACGTTCGAGGTCTGTTGCCATCCACCGGTTGTCAAGTATTGATTGAAAGTTTGGGCACCATTCAGCATCCCTTCCAAGTTTCTGGCAGATGACAAGTCCCACATATTCAAGGGCTGATTAAAGGTACGACAGCCAGCAAAGATATAACTAAAGGATGTCACACGACTCGTGTCCCAGGATTGCAGGTCGTTGGAATTGAAATCGACGGCGCCTTCAAACAGACGCGACATATCTGTAACCTGTGACGTGTCCCATTGGCTCATGGGTCCATAGGTGGCGTCTGCTCCCAGCTTATTTCGCTGCCATAGATCGACCGCATCGCGTAGCATTTCATTGGACATGGCAACACCTTGAAGGCGTCGTCGGGAAAATCCTTGTAATCTCCGTTCTTCTGGAAACGATCGAAGGTACCTTATGAGCCGAGTAGACGTTGTGCCGGACTGACAGCCAAGAATCAACAGCCATGGCAGAGACAGTAAAATGAGCGCATATCTCTGTGAACGACTAAAGGAGTAATAGTAACCCGACATTGGTTTTTGTAGCTGATATCTTGCGTTAAGGACACTTGCTACCGCCATGTTGATGCTTTTGTGGTAATTCGTTGTGAATGTGGATGCAGCTGCTTCTGCTTCTGCTGCTCGTGTTTCTGTTTCTGCTTGTAAAAATCTGGTGCCAAAGTGCTGCTGAAAGGATCCTGTAATGCTGCGAAAGGGATCTAAGAGAGAGTAGTAGAGTCTGATTGTTTGTCTTTCACCATAACTGTGTAGTCAACTAAAGTTAGTCGAGCAACGTGTGCATGTTCGTCGCGAACAAAATTGGGCAAAAGATGTGGCATGGAAAGAAATTTGGGCTCGGCAGGTGTAAAACTTCTAATTACCGAATTCAAATTCTCGGCCAGGCTCGCCGAGAATGGTTGGGCAGGACAAATTCGATAATAACAGTCATGTTGTCTCAGCCACTAGCTAGCTAGCTATATCGTAGTACTACAGTAGATAGCGAGTATGCAGATAGAATTATGTTGCCATATCCGATTATTATACGCACTCGACAAACACGAGTACTAGCTGTACGAATGATGCTTTTAGAGCTACAGTAGCTTGAATCCGCACGGTAAGCAATGACTTAAGAGGGCTGTATCCTGACCTCACCTCATAAACACACAACAAGCCGGCTTGGGTCTTCACATGGCATTGGCCTTCCTTTTCTTTTGCATCTGGGCATTCTGCTCTCTACGTAAAGCACCCTCCCGAGGAGTTGAAAAGTAAACCGATGGATTCGTTTGCATAAGATGAAAGACAATCTCGGCATTGTCTTTCTTTTCCACCAGGCTGTTGACCCAGTCTTCACGATTGTCGGGGCAACTTTGAAGCTTGGCAAAGTCAATCTCATTCAGCTTTGTGTAAAAGTCAATCTTGGCAAATTTTGTGACCGATATTATATCGGATTCTCGATCATGATGTTTCAATGTGAAATTGGTCAAACGTCTGTTGTCTCCTTTCTCGAGGGACGACTCCAACAATCTGAGCTCGTCTGCTATTTCTTTCTCAAGGAGTAACTGACCGAAGTGCGGGCTTTCTTGAAGCGGGCTTTCAAGAAAGGACCCAACAACGTAGACTACGTTTGAGAGAGATGCCCTGTGGTGAGAAACCCCGCCTAGGAGTGCTTCAAGATATAGTTTGACCAGGTTGGAGTGAAGGAGGGCGTCGTCGCCGTAGTTATCCTCGAGTGGAATTTCACAGTGGAGTTCCAATGACTTCAAAGAGCCAATATTTTGGATTGCGTTCCTCAAAGGAACTGCGCTTTCATTCGTGTGCGCTGTGATTCCTAGTGTGAGTGTTGCGAGAGTTTTGTTGGCGGTTTCAAGAAGCTCCAGCAACCTGACTGCATCCCACGCATCGTGAAGATCAATACGCAATTCCCTTAAAGTGCGATTCTATCGAATCATTTGCAACTCTTCGAAACTACTGTCCACCACTTCCAGCTTAGTGAGGCGGGAATTAGGCGCAAAGACGAATGGCGGGATGACTCCAGAATCATCTTCAACCACAAGCGAGAGATCCCTCCTTTCTTTGTTTGAAGTATTACCACGTGTGCAAAGATCCCTCAAAATCCCTTCTCTACGCCAGAACACGTCGCCCCTTTTTATGCTGATTGCTTCGAGAGTAGCTATTCTATTTAGAGCATGCATAACGGCGTCGATCCAAAAATCTTCCTTCCAAACATCTCCCAATCGAAACTGGATAAGACAAGCGAGTGAAGCAATCCGATCAGCAAAAAAGCCAATGTCTTCATACGAACCAACAAAATCCATTGAGCCCTCAAAGCTGAGCGATCGCAAGGTCGTGGCGTGTTGTGCAAGGATTTCGCCAATAGCACGTGCAGGTAGATTCTTGATAAGGAAATCGTCGCCTGTTGTACAAATTGCCAACTGAGTCAAATTAGGAGATAATTTGTCTGCTAAGAACCGGAAACGTTCCACGTAAAAATACGTTGGCTGCTCGACTACAATGTCACCTTCATGCCGCGGCCCTATCTCCAGTGTCACCCGTCGCATGCGGCTGGTGCCATGCTCTTGCAACTTTCTCTCCAAATCACGGCTCGTTTCGTACAAATTCAAGGTAAAGACAGGTTCCTCCATGCTCATTGTTTGTCGTTTTTCGCGTGAAAGATGAATGGTCGTAACTGTTTGATCAAAACTAAAAAAATGCCCAAAGAAAGCGAGAGAGCTAATTTAGAACTGAGTTTGCACTCATCATCTATAATTATAAGAGCGTATTTGACCACGATCCCAACGCACAATCTACTTGGCCCGCGCGATCGGAAATCTACCCACATAGGCCAAGGTTTTCCTGCGCCGCGCTCCCCACCGACCGTCCAATACCCTCTTGACCTTCTCCAAGATCCCAACTGAAAAATCTTCCTGACCCGCGTGAACGGAATATCGACACATACACAAAGGACTGTAGGTAAGAACTTAACATTTTCGAAATTCTTCGGTCGGGCAGTCCACGCTCGTCTCTAAGGAGTGTGACACTATGAAGCCTAAACAAGACCAGTATTGAAATATTTTTCGATTGGCCAGTCCACGGTCCAGAAAAGTCCAAGCTCGTCTCGGAGGGGCGTGACGTGAGAGCGGTTAAATTTGAAAATTTGTTTCATCTGAAATTCCACGCTCGTCTCGAATCGCACCTCCGGGGCTATTAAATATCCGCCAATCCTTGGAACTGTACCTCTACAGGATAGAGAGTATTATAAAACGAGCGGTTCTTCATGAATCCTGAATCTTTTTTGTATACTAATCACTCATTATTATCAATAATTTAGCTTGGTGGGTTGTGCTTACTACATACTCTTCCACCAACTATCGATAATTTTTTTCATGTACGTATAACTTTGCTCTGTCGTTGTTTCCATTCGATTCACCACCTTGTGACCAAAACTGACGGTCCGACCTGGAAAATCATCCGACAAGGCTTCCTTGATTTCGTGAACATTGTATTCCATTTGTTGGCCCACCTTGATGGTAAAATTGTAGAATTTCTTCAGATGCTCCATTGTTTTTTGTGCATTCGTTTTATCCACTTCATCAATGCCTGGATTCGCCTTGTTGTCTTTCGTATCCTCCTTGTCTTTGGTGGAGTTGATGGCGGCGGGTTTCATACCATTGGGATTCAGCAAGTCATGGACGGATTTGTTGTTGCTGGATCGGTTCGTTTTCTTGTCGCCATCGTCGCCCATGAGCGACCCGGAGGTTTCCAAGCAAATCCGAATGCTTCCAATGTCCGCGACCGTAAAATGACCGACGGCCGAATCAATTTTGCGGACACTCAACCCAATGTTTTCCGGGGTGATAGCACATATTTTTCCCTGGCCCTTGCCAGAGGTAGAAATGTGAGTCACAACTTCTCGATGGACATGGGATCGTCGTGCCGGTCGTCGAATTTTCTTATTGTTGCTGTTGGTTTCTTCGTCCGTACTTGCATTGCTGTCTTTGTTTTCTTTTGCTGTCTTGTCATCATCTGATTTGTTGTTGTTGTTGTTGTTGTTGTTGTCGTCATTTTCTGTACTATCCTTTGCTTTTTTTGTTTTCTTGTCGCCAAAGAATTCTCCCTGAATTTGCTTGTCAAATTCTTCTAGATGTTTGGACAAATTGTCAAACATTTCCGCAAATTCCGGAGGCAAATTGGGATCGCGGGGAAACAAGGAGGACGGCCGCCCTTTGCCAGCCGTCGCATTCACCTCCTCCACCACTACCTCTTCCGGATCGTCGCCACTTTTGGTAGTGGTGACCGTCTTGCGGACTTGCACCGGATCCAAGACCAAGTAATGCACTTGCGTACTCCCATAACAATTCCATTCCGTCTTGTCAATCAAATCTTCTTCCGGAAAGGGGGAGGATTTGACGGGTTGAATTTTGTTTTCTTTTTTGGTGGGATCGGAAGTCTGCCAGCGATTTTCGTCCTTGTAAATCATGGTACGACTGGTATAAATTTCTTTCACTTTTTGATCCGCATTGCTGTCGTCGGAGTCCACATAGGTGCCCAAATCCGAAGCGGCGTCCAAAAACTTTTGAATGGCAGCATCCCGAGTATCGGGTACCATGTTGGCCACACGTTCGACGCGGCCTTGCAATCCATGACAGGTGCCTGGACTTCCCTTTTGATCCGAGTTCAAATGCAAATAGCCAATACACTTGTACCGAAAGACACTGGGATTGTACAATTGTTCTTCTTTAATAGTTGTAGTAGAAGTGTTGAGTGTCGTAGGTTTTCTGGGACCACCACCTCCTGGTGGAAGGCCTCGCAATCGTCGTGCGGCATCATTGCCCGAGTGACTCATTATGAAACTGAAATTAATTTAAAACTTGCAATGAATTGTTGGTTGTTTGGCAGCAGCGGCTCTTTCTCTTTGTGCTCGTTGTTCTCGTCGCGGCCTCTATAGCTATATAGCATGTGGTCTATCACGTCAACACCATTTCTATTACTAGCACACAACCTTAACCCGTTTTCTTTGTCCATCTCAATCGTCATCCTTCGTTTTCCAAAAAACTCCAACTTGCTGTGAACGAACCATGGACAGAAATGGGAATGAGTGAGCGAGCTAACAATTAGTTAAGGCCAGGGTGAAAAATGCGTCTGTCAGGCTCCCGTCACTCGTGGAAAAAGGCAAGCCTTGATTGCAATCTTATTGGTCACGCTAGCTAGACCTACTACCAGTACCAGGTAGTACCAGTAGCACGGCAAAAGCTGTCAGTTTAGTGATCAGTGACAACGGACTCTGGTTCAAGCAACCGCATTACTTTTGTTGGACTCACTACACTATCCAGTTGAGTAGCTAGCTAGCTAGTAGACGACAAAGAAGGAGTTTTGCAGTAACCAAGGAGACTGTTTAAAAAGCCAAGGCGAAAGCATTGGAGGCATCTGCGAGAATATTTGAAAGCAGAACAAGGAACCCATAGAAAGAAAAGAAGAAACGAGAACTGTCCATCCAGGCGTAATATAAGGATCGAGCATACTACAATCATTCCTGCCATGGCATCCAAAAAGCGAGACGAAGTTGGCGATCCAGGTGGGGAAGACGATAATGAAGTGGAACCCAAACGACCTCGCAACGATGAGGAGGAAAAAGAAGAAAAAGAAGGAGAAACCACACCAAATGTTCAACTAGTCGAAGTAGAACCACCACAGGCGAATGCCGAAGAGACAGAGGAACAACAACACAGACCAAAGGAAAAGAATAGTCACAAATGGATGGCATACACGGGGCCTCATCATTCTCGTGTGGGAGATGATTTCCAAGTGGCTCTGTTGCCCAGTCCTTCGGACAAAAAGAGAGATGGGGGTGATGATGAGGGGAAAGAAGGAGAATAATTTAATAATTGGAGCAGCAGTACTGTGTGGTATTTAAGTCAAGAACGAATAGAACGATCCTGTATATACAACAAGGATTGCGAGATGTACTCGAAACGCTGCCAATTATGATTACTATTATGCCTGGACGGACGATGAGGTGCATTCCTTGGCCTTGTGATAGACAAGAGTCGGTCACAAATAAATGGGATGGCAAACGTATTAAGTGTTAGCCAGAAAGTAGCAGCTTGGGTAATTTTACTGTCCAAAGATAGAGAGTATTAGATACTACTCAGGTAGTACATAGGAGATGATTTATTGGCGAGTAAACCAGGGAAGTGGGAAGTGTATTCAATGCCCCAGGTTCAAATGCTCCCTCGCTTGTCTTTCACGTAGATTCGTACTGGTGTATGCATACAATGCATCATTGTATCTAAAGTGCGTCACCTTGACAACCCCAAACAGCAGGTCTCCATCCCTGTGATGATGCTGTAGTTGGAAATTGTGAAGACTACAAGGCACGCAAGCGTTTTCAATTTGCCCGTCGGGCCTCATTGGTTTCTTGATTCACATAAAAGATTTCACCAGTGTTGGGATCTTCCACCTCGATCCATGGGTTACCACCATCATTACGAGCTCGCAACTTATTTGATGGTCGCGGATTTGATACCGTCGGGCTGGATGATGTCTTCCTCGAAGTCGGAGCGCCACTATTATTACTATTGCTACCCGTAGAAGGAGCGCTGTTTATAATAATACTGTTGGATGATGCTTGTCTTTGGACTAATCCTCGGTCGTCAACCTTTGCTCCCTTTCTGGATACAGCTGACGGTGATTCCGTAGCGGTTGTTGGGCCACTTGGTTTTTGTTTTGTCTTCCACAAATCTGGCGGTGCCTTGGCCAGGGCTGTGTAGCAAACTTCACACAAGCCGGTCAAATTTTGTCGTTGCATCCAAAGTTGTGGCACGATATCATAATCCCGATCCTTGAGTCGACACCGACATCTGGAACAGGTATTCTTATGTTGTGATTGCTGGTCCCTGCGACGTTGTTGGGCCGTCTCCATGAGGACGGGTTCGAATTCTTCCAATTGCCGATTCAATTGTTCCATGGCCTTGGCTTGGCGTGCCCTGAAACTGGCACTCCGGCGTTCTGCCGTCGCTTCCGCGGCAATGGTAGGATCCGTAAGTCCTTTTCGAAAGGCTGGACTTTGATTCAAATATCCTTGTTCATTTTCAAAAACTTGTCGATGAAGTTCTTCGGATTGACTTGCGTTGAATGGTTTTGTCGTTTGTTGTTGAATGCTAGCCCAAATATCATCCCAATTTTCATCGTCGTCGTCACTTGCTGCACCATTATCCTTTTGTTGGTATCCACCACCACTACTGAAAGCATTATTATCAAGTTCGGGAATGGTGGATGATTCCAAGGCAGAAGTCAGTAGACTTTCCAACAGAGCCTTGTCAATGACCATGGCACCGTCTACCACAGGAATCGACTCGGAGCTTCCCAACATCATGGAAATGAGATGGGAATGAGCCTGATCAATTTTTAAAAGAAAAAAGGAATAAGACGAGGGTTAATGAATTCCACCAAAAGGATATCCGACCGACAAACAGCAATATTCATATGGATCAGCACAACAGCTCCAATACACGTACATTAATGGGTTCCTGATCCCGCCATTTTTGCAATTCTTGTTTGTTGTCAATATCCCAACCATTTTCTCGACATCGCTGGGCTTCCTCTTCCGATTCGGGTCGTTGATCTATGTCATTGTGTTGATATCGAATGCCGGCCGTGGACACGGTGGGATGAGATCGTTCATCGGCGGGCACCAATTTCAGAAAGGTGTCTTGCAAGTCACGTGTCAATCGACTTTCCCGTTCATTAATGGTAATGGCCGTGGTAGTATGCCGACTAATCACAGTAATGACGCCATGTTTCATACCACTTGTAGCCAGCAGCTCGTTGAGGGTGGGTGTCAAATCTTCCACACTGATTTTCTGTGTCGGTGGTCCTTTTTGGGAGGTTGGGACATCCACTTGGTGATAGTCACAAATGGGTGCGCCCAATGACGGTGGATTTTTCTTGACATTCCCTGCTGTCGTAGCAGCAGCAGATCCATTCGTGTTGGGTGTGGCAAAGGCGACAACTGCTCGATTGGAACCCCGATGAAATGTGGAGGCTGACACAAGCGGCAGTCGCCAGGATGGCCCAAATAATAATGCTGACAAACACAAATAAGCCAGTATGCTCGTCATCTTTCGTACTGTATATTGTTGTGGGTAGGAAATATTTTCGGCAAGGCAGCGAGCGATGTACAGTTTGTCACAATCAATTTGAATCTTTACAGCAAAGGATCAACACAGAGGAAGAATCAAAGTAGGAAAAAGGTTCGGTGGGGAAGAGAGGTCAGCACACTCAAGTCGGTCGCTAGCATCTGTGGTTTTCTACCAAAAGTGGGCACAATGCTTTAGAAAAGTCCAACTTAATAGAGTTGTGTCAGTCTGTTAACACTGCAGCTTCATTCATTATTTTTCATGTCATCAATATAAAATGTTGTGTTCACGAAGATCTACAGATGGCGTACCGCGTACGTACGTGATTGAACAATTGCGACCACCTGGGCATTTTTATTCCGCGCCGGTAAACGGGAATGAAAGTCAAATTGGCACCGGTCACGGTTCAGAAATCCGCTTACCCGGGCATGAATTCGAGAATTTGGGATTATTTGTTGGGCGTGGTCATGCACCTCCCCATTGGCCAAGCGTGCAGAATGTGGCCATCGATTTTCATTGGATGAGGTTTTGTCTACGACAGAAATAAGAGAAAGGACATTAAGTAAATTTGGCTTGTCACCACTCGGCCCATGGGGTTTGCATAATAGCTTTGAAGAGCCCTGCAAAAGCTAGACGTTGTAAAAACACTACTACTCCAGAGTAGGTATGTCTATTTTCTCAATATTCGAAGAGATTTAGAACAGATGTTGCACTGTCTCTTATACACATCTGACGCTGCCGACGAATAGAGAGGTGTAGATCTCGGTGGTCGCCG
>ENA-ORBV01014961-ORBV01014961.1-microbial-mat-metagenome-genome-assembly--contig:-NODE-14961-length-11503-cov-10.721600_pt1 | contig 11503 bp, 8 predicted proteins | sample MGYA00237777_ERZ505514 | MGnify/ENA primary metagenome ERZ505514 (study PRJEB26160, sample SAMN06269048) | microbial mat metagenome | isolation source: Oligotrophic lake microbial mat | place...
ATGAAAATCCATGAGCTTAGCCTCTAGCAGAAAGTTCATACATTATACAGTTTACACCTCAAACCCAGAAGACCCAAAAAAAACCTGTTTCAGAGGGTCGGGAGTACGCCCAAGACGGTAAAATTTAAGAGGGAAAATTTGGCAGTTAATTTTCAGCAGAAAGTAGGAGAGAAAGATTTGTGAGTATTTTTAAGAAAAAAATTAATCCTTCAGCCTTCGCTATTCTGCAATTCAAACAGCCGATCGACCGCACGGCCATCTTCCTCATGCTAGTGCTGAGCGTCTTAATCGGACTGCTGCTGCTGAGCGGCGATCGCACAGCACCCAGAGTGCGAGAATTTACCTGGGAAAACAAACAAATCGGCGCCGAAGATACCGGCTTTATCCTCACCTTCTTTCGGCCGATGAACCAGTCCACCGTCGAGGAAAACTTAAAGCTAGAACCCCCCCTCCCCGGTAAATTTAGTTGGGCTGGAAGACGCATGGCTTACACCCTCAAAGATCCAGCACCCTACGGCGTTACCTACACAGTCAAACTCGCCGGAGCAACCGATAAGTATTTCGGAGAAAAAAACCAAAATAAAGGAACGCCAATGCAGCCGTTTAGCAGTTCGTTTCGCAGCCGCGATCGAGCTTTTGCTTACATCGGTGTCCAAGGCGAAACAGAAAGCAGATTAATGCTAGTCAATCTCAGCAGCAACGACTCAAAACCGATACCCCTAACTCCCAAAGATTTGGTTGTCACCGATTTTAAACCGTATCCCGACAGCGATCGCATTTTATTCTCAGCCACCGATCGATCAATCGCCCGTACTCGTGGCACCCTCAATCAAGAACTATTCACAGTCACCACCGGCCTCTACCCCCAATCGGGCTCAGGAACTCAACAAAAATACCCAGCCGGTAGAATCGACAAAATCTTAGACTCCAAAGATTACCAAAACCTCAAATTCGACCTCTCAGCCGACGGAAAAATCATAGTTGTCCAGCGCGTCAACCGCCGCAATCCCGGCGATTTCAGTCCTTGGATTTTGGAAGAAAAACAGGCGCCCAGACCATTGGAAAATGAACAAGGCGGAGATTTTATGATTCGCCCCGACAGTAAATCGATGGTAATATCTCAAAAACAAGGATTAGCGATCGTCCCCCTCAAACCGGAAGCAGACCCAGTAGAATTTTTGCCAAAATACGAACAAGTATTGGGCATGGCCCGCGACAACTCTGCCGCCGCCTATGTTAAATACAACAGCGACTTTACTCGATCGCTTTTCATCTTAGATAACCAAGGTGTAGAACAAGAAATATTGCGTATTCCCGGCAGCATTATGGCCGTTTATTTCGACCCCCGCAAAAACCAAGACAACCAAGTTCAGCGTCTCTACTGTTTGTTAGCCCAACGCCTCAAAACAGAAAGCTACAAAGAACAGCCTTTCATCGCCACCATCGACCTCAAAAAAGAGGGTACTCGTTTGGTAGGAACCATCAAACCGCTGCTGATTTTGCCCAACCAATTAGATACCCAAATCAGTTTATCTCCCGACGGGCTGGCATTAATTTTCGACCAATCAGTCACAGCAGCAAATCCCTCAGCAGCAGACAGTCCCCGCAACGATAGCGGACAGTCGATCGCCACCAGCCGCCTCTGGCTGCTACCCTTAGTAGAAATACCCGCAGACGGTTCTCCCGCAAAAGTACAGCCAGAAGAACTTCCCTTTGCCGGCTATCACCCCCGCTGGCTCCCCTAAATCGATTTTAGATTTTAGATTTTAGATTGACCGATATTGGTAAATATCAATAGGGTAAGGTGCGCCCATAAACACCAAGCGTTGAAAAGTGCGCGGTGCACACCCTACTTTTACTAAATCGATTAGAGATTAGAGATTAGAGATTAGAGATTGAGTTGATACTATGCGATACTTGTAAATACCACAAATTTTGACACCTAAAATCTAAAATCTAAAATCTAAAATCTAAAATTCGCATGACTCCCGAAGAAATTAGCAATACCCTTAAAGACTTATTTGGTGACAGTGTTGAGATGCCTGCTGCCACTTCTTGGCAAGTAGAAACCCCCAATTTTCGCCTATTAGTCCTCCTTTCAGAAGACGGGAGTTGGCTGCGGATTTTACTGCCGATCGCCGATGCCCAGGAAGCTCAACCATTTCTTGATAAACTGCTAGAAGCTAACTTTGACACCACCCTCGAAACTCGCTACGCCTTACATCAAAACGTTTTGTGGGGAGTATTTCAGCACAGTTGTGCCACACTCGCGGCCGCCGATTTCTCAGCCGCCGTCGCCAGACTGCTGGCTTTGCAAGAGCGAGGTTTGTCTGACTTTTTCGGCGGTTTGATAGAAAGCCGCATCCGTCAAATCATCAAAGCTGCGAAGATGCAGGGACAGTCTGTGGAAACTACCCTTCAGACTTTAGACCGTTTCTACGCAGAGGGATTGATGGGTGAAATGGAACTAGGGCGAGAGTCTAGCGAAAAAACTCTCGCCGCTTGGCGGTATCAGCTAGAACGCCTCTGGCCGGAGGTGGAACCCTAAGACGATTTGAGATGGCAGATTGCAGATTGCAGATGGCAGATTGCAGATTGCAAAAAACTGATGACCATCGAGGTTCGGAAGTTGCCTAAAGTTGCATTTCTTTGTAGTGGTATAGGAACCGCCAATACGGTTAGAACGTTCTTAATTGCACAAACCCTTGCGGAACATTGCTTCTTCCTTCTCTCGCGACGATAACTAAAGCCTTCCATTCGTTACATTCGGTTACATCCCAAGACAGCGAATCCGTGGCCGAACTTCTTTCTGCTGTACAAGCTGCCGATTGTTGACTGAGCCCCAGTCTTGACGATACCGTTGGAGGCTCAAGCCCCTTGGACGATGGCTAATCCGGGCCCTCGAACCCTCGAAGGATGCCCGTATATTCACTGATAACCCGCGAGCGGTTCTCCAATTCCCTTCTATCACTAGAAAAATGGTATAACTTATCACAATAATTCGTTATAAATATTAAAAATTTTCGGAAAACACGCGATCGCAGGTATATCATGGTAAAAAGTTTACAGCAGAGATCAGTAAGTTCCACAAAAGCTTCGATCGTTTAATATTGACTTAGAAACAAAATCTTTAGCAGACAATGCTACTGCGATCGGGTTTTCCCATCGGGTGCTGTTGTAATTTCACAAATTAGCAACTACCCGCTACAAATTACCCTTAACAGTTGACAGTTGACAGTTGACAGTTGACAGCGAAGTTTTTAGGCAGGGGATTTAAGCCCCAGCCTAAAAACAATCCACCTAAAGGTGGGGGCTTAAATCCCCTGTGCTTCGGTTACGAATTAATAGCAACTTAAGTTGTTCATGAATACAATTTTTAACAGGGGTTTCATCTATGTTTGCTGTGCGTGAGACTAGCTCGGAGTTATCAGTGTTGCATATACCTGAATTTTGTACTTGGAACATCTCCTTAGAATCAACTCTCCTAGACCTGCCACTCTCCAACTGCCAAATTGAATTAACTCAACAGGCAAAAGAAGTAGCCAAGGCTTTTGAAGAAAATTCTATGCTTCCAGGCGTCATTTTGACAGATGGTGGTAATTTTGTCGGCATCATATCCAGGCGTCTATTTTTTGAAAAAGTTAACTGCCGCTACGGAGTAGAAATGTTTTTCAAGCGACCAATAGAGGTGCTGTACAAGTTTGCCAAGCCAGAGGAACTCGTACTTCCCGCCAGTAAATTAATAGTAGAAGCCGCCCAGGAATGTCTTTACAGATCAGCAGAATTAATTTACGAACCCGTAGTAGTGGAAATAGCCCCCCAGACCTACAAGCTGTTAGACGTACACCAATTAATGGTCGCTCAATCAAGAATTCACGAATTAACAAATAAGTTACTCCACAAACAAACCCAAGCCAAACTCATCCAAACAGAAAAAATGGCTAGTTTGGGGAGGATTGTAGCAGAAGTAGCCCACGAAATCAGAAATCCGCTGAACTGTATTTGGGGAAATTTAACTTTTCTGCTGTCCTATTTTGAACACTTGCTTCAGCTCATGTCGGTTTATGAAGAAGAATATTCGGCACCCTGTCCCCGAATTGATGCCCTTAAAAAAGAAATTGAGTTTGATTTTTTACAAGAAGATTTGCCGATCACCTTAGAAGGGATGGAGTTGGGAGCCTCGCAATTGCTAAAAATAGTTAACGGGCTGCACCACTTCTCTCACATGGACGAGACAAAACCAGCCGAGACAGACATTCACGAATGCGTGGATATGACGCTGTTAATTTTGAAAAACCGCTTTAAAAACAGCATAGAAGTAGTTAAAAATTACGGCGAACTGCCGCTAGTTAGTGGCTACTCCGGTCAGTTGAGTCAGGTGTTTTTGAATTTGTTAGTTAATGCTCTAGACGCCCTGACAGAGTACGCAGCCGATCGCGAACTAGATACAGAGTGCCTGGACAACTGGCAGCCCCAAATCGAAATTACCACTAAAGTCATAGAAACCGAACACGGCAAGCGGGTGGCAATTTGCATTGCCGATAACGGGCCCGGCATTCCCCCAGAAAATCAGCAGCAGATATTTGACACCTTTTTTACCACTAAACCAGCAGGCAAAGGCACCGGTATGGGGCTGGCTATCTCCCATCAAATCGTCACAGAAAAGCATGGGGGCCAACTGAAAATGCGATCGCAACCAGGTAAGAACACTGAATTTGAAATTCTCCTGCCCATAGTTCGCACAACATGATTAACTCAAGAATATTCTTGGTTGTTCGCTCCTGTGGTGAAGTGATAGGCTAGCTTAGTAGTAGGCTCTCAATTCACTTTCCCAGCGTTTCGGCAACTAAAAGTTCCAGTGGCAAATAAATTCAGTTCCAAAGTCCTTAGCCCTTCACTCTCCGAAGGCAGCCATCAAGATCTTTCCCTAGAGTCTACCCTCTGGGACTTGCCCCTGTATGACTTTCAGGTTAAATCGAGCTGTTTGGCCGTGGCAGTTGCCGAAATGTTTGAACAGCATCCCCTAGTGCCGGGAGTGGTCTTGATGGAAGCAGGAGAGTTTGCTGGCATGATATCCCGCAGGCAACTGCTGGAATATTTGCTCAAACCCCAAGGCCCTGAGCTCTTTTTGCACCTGCCGCTGAAAGTTCTCTACAGTTACGCTCGCGTCGAAATATTATTAGTCGCAGAGAGTACAACCATTTTGGCAGCAGCTCCACAAGCTCTGCGTCGATCGCCCGAATTGCAGTCAGAACCGATCGTCGTCCAAATAGACTCCCAATCTTACCGCCTCTTAGACTCTCACGCACTAAACATCGCCTACTGGCAAATTCGTGGCATAGAAACTCAAGTCCGCTACGAAAGAGCCCAAACTCAAATGATTCAAAGCGAAAAAATGGCTAGTTTAGGGCGTTTAGTCAACGGAGTAGCCCACGAAATTTTAGATCCGGTAGGCTTTATTTGGGGGAATTTAACCTACGTAAGCGACTACAGCAAAAACTTGATGCAGTTGCTCTCAGTTTACGACGCGCACTGTACCGAACCCCCCCCGGAAATAGCACGGCTCAAGGAAGAGATCGACTATGACTTTTTGCAAAACGATTTCCTCCGAACTGTTGCCAGCATCAAATCAGGAGCAGAACGTTTGAGCAAGTTGGCAACCAGTTTGCAAAACTTCTGCCACATAGACGATGTTTATCCCAAACCGACAGACTTGCACGCCAACATAGACAGCATACTTTTGCTACTCAAAAGTCGTTTGACCAGGGAAATCAAAGTAGTAAAAAACTACGGCTACCTGCCGCCAGTGCCGTGCTATGCAGGCCAGCTAAACCAAGTATTTATGAATATCTTGACCAATGCTATTAATACATTAATTAACGAAGCAGTCGGTCAAGAATTGGCGAAAGAGTTCAAAGGTGGAGGACTCAGAGACTTTGATCGCCAGCCTCAAATTGAAATCACAACTCAAGTCTGCTGTCCCGAACCTGCGCCGGATTTAGACAAACTTCATGTTCGCTGGGTTTCGATTTGCATAGCAGATAACGGGCAAGGAATGTCACCTAGCAAGTACAAAAAAATCATAGAATCATTCTCTACGGAAAAACGCGCCCTCAAAGAAACCAGTTTAGCGGTTAGCTATCAAATAGTGACGGGCAAACACGGCGGTGCATTCAGAATGCGATCGGAATTAGGCAGCGGCACCGAATTTGAAATTTTGTTACCCTTAGCTTAAAGAAGTCAGTAGTTATTGGTTATTAGTTATTGGTTATTAATTATTATGAAAAATACTGCTACATATAAATCAATACAGTTCACTTAACACTATTTGTTCCCCGGAGATCCCCCTAAATCCCCCTTAAGAAGGGGGACTTTGAGAGCTTTTTCTTGTCCCCCCCTTTTTTAAGGGGGGTTAGGGGGGATCTGTCTTAAGTGAACCGTATTGACATATAAATTAGAGGCAATCTTCTGTAGGGAAACGGCAATGCTGTGTCCCTACCTGGAAACTGCTGTAACAGTCAACAGTCAACAGTCAACAGTCAACCATTATCTAATTGACTGCCGCACATTTTACAAAATTTAGCATTAGCATCGTGTACAGACCAACCGCAACCTTTACAAACAGTTTCTACCTGATTAGCAGTTTTAACTAACTGTTTAATCAAATCGCCCAATTGCCAAGGAATCAGAGCAATTCCCGTCAAAATCATCAAAATAGTCAGAAAACGGCCCGATTCCGAAATCGGAGTAACATCGCCAAATCCCACCGTCGTCATCGTGACAACCGAGAAATAAACAGCATCCAAAAAAGTCCCAAAACCTTCGGGATTGGCCGGATGTTCGACTTGATAAATCAAACCAGAATAAACAAAAATTATCGCCAGCAAAGTAAATAAAATCCGGGAAAAAATCACGCCATCTTCGCTGCTGATGCGAAAAACCGAATTTTTTAATTCCAGAAAGCGGATGAGTCGGAGAATTCTAAACCAGCGAAAAATTCTGATAAAACTAACGTTGACAAATCCCAGCAAAAATGGTAATATTGCCAGCAAATCAATAATTGAAAAAAAACTAAAAATAAATTTAACTCGATTTTCGGCACACCACAGTCGCAACAAATACTCAACTGCAAAAACGATTAAAAGAACAGTATCGAGAGTTTGGAAATTAATTCTAACAGACTCCGAAAGCGGGTAAGTTTCGGCGATGAAGCTGGCGGAAGATAAAAGAATGAGTCCGGTAAGAGTTAAATTGACGGTTCTGCCAATTGGGGTTTCGATGTCTTCGAGATAAAATCCAATTTGCGATCGGGTTAACATAGATGAGATAATTATACCATTTATGAGGTAAGGGAATTATCGCACATGAGTATCGAATTAACTAAGGGTGACAGATTTAATCTTTCTAAAGAAGCTCCTGATTTCAAAAAAGTTGCGATCGCCCTGGGTTGGCAAGTCAGCCAAACAGCACAAAACTGCGACATTGACGCATCTGTTTTTATGTTAGCAGCAGACGGTCGAATTCCCGATGAAAAGTATTTTGTATTTTACAACAACTTGACATCCCCAGACGGTGCGGTGCGGCATTCGGGAGATAACACAACGGGACAAATCGAAGGCGATGACGAGACGGTTTATGTGGATTTGAGTCTAATCAATGCTGCTGTTGAGGAAATTGTGTTTGTTGTTACTGTTCACGACGGACAAGCAAAGAATCAAAATTTTAGTCAAGTGATAAATGCGTTTATCCGGCTTTACAATCTGGAGACTGGGAGCGAACTTGTTCGGTATAATTTAAAAGAGGTTTTTTCGCAAGAAACCGCTTTAGAATTTGGGCGTTTGTACAGAAAGAATGGTGAATGGAGATTTCAGGCCGTAGGACAAGGATATAATGCTGGGTTGCAAAGTTTTGTGGACAGGTATCATGTTGAGAATGGGGTGAAAAGTAGCGAGAATTTGACCCAGAAGCTTGATGATGCTGAGGTTTTGAGGCAATTTAGCGATCGGGTTGACAAGCTATTGCAGGAAGAATCTGTATCTACGGAAGTGGTAGAACAACAGGTGGCTATTCCTGTTAATTCGGATATTATGGAATCTGAGAAAGAGGAAAAAATTGATGATTCTGGACTAGAAAATCTGGAACCAGCTATTACTGCTGAGGATTTTTTGAAACGGTATAATCAGGGAGAAAGAGATTTTACGGGAGTTAATTTAGCCGGAGTAAATCTCAGCGGAAAATCCCTGCATTCTGTCAATCTGAGTCGCGCTAATCTCAGCGGTGCAGAACTTTCTGGAACAAACTTATCTGGCGCTAACCTAAGTGAGGCAAATTTATGTCATGCAAACCTTCACAAAACCAATCTAAGCTCAGCTAACTTAGGGAAAGCAAAATTCATAAATGCAAATTTAAGTCAAGTAAATCTGGAAAAATCCAACCTAAGTGAAGCGAATCTGAGTGGGGTAAATCTCAGTAGTGTTCATGTGTCGTCAACAAACTTCAGCAGGGCCAACCTTAGTAAGGCAAACTTAACTGGGTTGAATTTTAGAATATGTTGGTTTATAAGTGCTGATTTGAGTAATGCAAATCTAAGTAATACTAACCTATTAAAGACAAAGCTTGAAGGGGCAAATCTTGAGGGAGCCAAACTTCAACAAGCGGTTTACGGCACAATGACTATCTTCCCCACAGGCTTTGACCCTGTTAAAGCAGGTGCTTACTTAATCGCTCCTATTGCTTCACTGCGAGAAGCAAACCTAGCTCGTATTGACTTGAGCGGAGTCAACCTAAGTGAAGCTAACTTGAGTGGTGCAAATCTAACTAAGGCAAATTTGTCGAGTTCACTACTCCTACAAGCTAATTTGAATAAAACCAACTTAAGCGAAGCAAATCTGAGTAGTGCCAACTTAACGGCGGCAAACCTGATAGGAGCCAACCTGATGCAGGCAAATTTACGGTCTGCTAACCTAACTGCGGCAGACTTGAGTGGAGCGAATCTGAAAAATGCACATATAGATTATTATACAAATTTTCGCGGTGCTAATCTGACAAAAGTTAGTCTGGTTGGTGTAACTCTTCAATGTGATCTAAGCGGAGCAATATTAAGTGAAGGAAATCTCTGTGGGGCTAACCTTAGTGGTGGAAATTTTAGTGGAGCAGACTTAACTTCGGCAGACTTGCGCGGTGCAAATTTGCAGAATACAAACTTAGAAAAAGCCAACCTAAAGGGAGCGAATCTAAGTGGCGTGGTAAATCTGGAAACGGCAAAACTCGCAGGTGCAATTATGCCAGATGGCACAATTCACGAATAAATCAAAGTCCAATGTTTGTAGTAAGGACTTCAGTCCTTATATTTCTGGATTTAAGCGCTGCGACTCTGAGAAACCGGGTTTTTGGCCGAATCTGCGGGCCCAAACGAAAGAGCTCGAAAAAACCCGGTTTCTGGCCTTCGCGTGTAAGTCGCTCTAGTTCTCTTGTTCCATGAGTTTGGTGAAAATTGTAAAAATTCGATCGCACTCCAAAGAAGCCTTGCGAACCTTGTCAACATCCAACATTTCTAACAGCTTGGAAGCGTGCTGTATCTTTTGATATTCGCCTTTCGATTTTGTGTCGCGGGTAGCTGCTTTCAGACTTGGTTCTAACAAATCCTTTTCAATCATCTCTACATTCCTATTTTTAGGAATCGCATTGTCTTTAAATCCCTGCCCGTAAAATCTTTTTAAAGTATCAATATCAGCAATCAACCAAGCTTCCATCGCTTGAACCATCAGATAACAATGAGTGTCATCAACCCCAGAGGAATCCCAATGATCCCTCGACTTCAAATGCTCCCAAGGCGACTGATTTATCACAGGTGCTTCTGAGTCAACCAGAAGGATGACAAAGGCATTTGGGTAATCTGCCAAAGCATTCTTAAAATTCCTGAAAGCATGATTCCTAGAACCGCAGAGAACGATCTGCCACTTGATTTTCTTGCTTTGGGCAACCTGCACAAGTTCTTTGAAAAAACTGCTAAATCCTTGTCGAAGCAATTGCTTTGTATTCTTGCCATCGCCACCACCTTCGATGTAAATGCGAACCTCCTTTACCATCGGTTTCCCCCGATTTCTCCCATCCGCCAGAGGTCTCCCAAACTGTAATTCTCAAGCCATTTTTTTAGCCGTTCTGGATCGAGGCGGCTCAGGTGACTTCCTCTATCATCTCGATCGCATATTAACACAGACTCAGGACTCAGCGCCGACACCAAAGCATCGGAATGAGTTGTCACAATCAGTTGTGTGCGCTGTGAGGCTTCGATCAGCATTTCAGCAATCGCAGGCAAAATGTCGGGATGCAAGCCAATCTCCGGTTCTTCAATACAGATAAGTGGCGGTGGAGTTGGATCTAGGAGTAAAGCTATTAAGAATAAATAACGCAGCGTACCGTCTGATAAACGAGTTGCGGGAATTGGCTGAATCAATCCGGTTTCGCGGATGAATATCTGGACAGTACCGCCATAAATCTTGATACTCAGTTCTTCCGCTGCATCGTAGAACAGTTGTAATTTTTCAATAATCTGCCTGCTTCCTAATTGATACTGTAAGTTGTTTAAAACCAGTCCTAAGTTGCCACCATCTTCTAGAAGTGGATGTTCCGGTAAATCAGTTTGCTGAGCTTTTCTAGGTACTGAATCTCTCCCTGTCTGCCAGTTACGATATAAACCTATTTCGGAAAATTTATTGCCCAGATATGATAGTTCTGGATATTGTTCGGGATCTTTTCTTTGAGATAAGATAGATTGATCGGGAATGATATCTTCTCGCCGCAGAGTCCGCAGGTTTCTTGGTTGCTGCTTGTTGTCCTCTGTAACGTTGATAACTGGACGACCCCGATTGTTATAACGGTAATAAAAAAATGGCTCGCTTTCAGAACTATGGCGCGGTTCCATATCTTCTATAGCTTCGTCTACTACCTCAAGTCTCTGACCGACTGCGGTAAAACTAATCTGATAGCGCAGTGGCATCGTTCGTTCTGGATAATCTACAATAGCCTCTATTTTTGCTGTGGGAATACCTTTTTCACCTTTCCACAAAAAATCGCTGATACCACCCCCTTGACGAATCGGAGCAACTAAGTCGGTAGGTGTTGCCTTCAAAAGTGCGATCGCTTCAATTAAGTTAGACTTTCCCGATGCGTTACTACCGATCAACAGGTTTAAGGGTTGCAGTTCAATTGTTTCCCCCTCACTTCCATAGGAAAGGAAGTTTTGCAGTTGCAGGGAGTGAATAAATCTCTTGCCTTCCACCTTGTCCTCCTAGGCCAATTTTCAACTATTATACTTTGCGGAAGCTTTCGTTTTTAGTGTTGAATTAAGTAAATCTCAAAACTACAATGTTTGTAGTAAGGATTTCAGTCCTTAAAAATAGAAGGACTGAAGTCCTCACTACGAACCTGACTAAGCTGTTTTGCATCTAGATTGTGTATGGTGATTGAGGGGTAGAGGGGGAGAGAGGGATAGGGGGAGAGG
>ENA-ORBV01014962-ORBV01014962.1-microbial-mat-metagenome-genome-assembly--contig:-NODE-14962-length-11503-cov-5.971294_pt1 | contig 11503 bp, 13 predicted proteins | sample MGYA00237777_ERZ505514 | MGnify/ENA primary metagenome ERZ505514 (study PRJEB26160, sample SAMN06269048) | microbial mat metagenome | isolation source: Oligotrophic lake microbial mat | place...
GAGTTTCCCCTGGTCACTTGTCAAGAACAAAATTGGCATTTTGTCTCAAATTTCAATGCACATGCATTTCTCAGTTCAGTGCAAATTTGTTTGGCTCAGTCATCCTTCTGTCATTTGCAGCTGATTGTGTGTTTGAGGGTTTTTGGGAGTTGATCAAGAAACTTCATGAGCCCCCCTTGAGATGTGCAGTTCATCTTTGTCAGCAAAGTTGTGCCGCAACATGTTGTTGAAACTGGTCAGTTGTTGTGCTCAATTTTGCAAATTCAGTTTGTCTTTTTGTGCAATTCCTGGTTTTCGCAATGTGCCATCAATGTTGCAGTTGTGGTTGCTCTGACTGAAACCGAGGATGATTGTTGGCAGTTTTTTTTTCACTGGTGCTTTTTGTGGTCTTGTGACACACATCATGGTGCATTTGGGACATGGGACTCAACTCGCAAGACTGTCCAGTCACAAGCTGTTCAGATGAGTTGGCAAAATTGGAAACAGAAACAACGAGGACACATTGTTGCAGCACCAATGCAACTCACAGTTGCTCTGTGCCGAGCATGGACCCAGCAAATGGTGTCAGCAATTGTGCATCCATTGTCAGTCGTTTTGTTCTGCTGCTGATGAACCACACAAAAAAAAACAAGCTGCTGAACGACAAAACACATTGATTGTCTCGTCCAAAATCTCTCTCAGTTTTGCTTGAGTTCACATCTCAATGAGTCAATTCCTTGTCTGCTCAAAGTTCCTAGCACATTGCGATCACTGCTTCCAGTTGTGTGCAACTGTCATGGTTTTTCTCATCAACTTGTGTTGGTGACATTGTCAGTTGAAATTTGTTCATTCATGCCGAGTGGCTGCCAGCTGGAACCCGCATTTGGCATCGGCAACAAACACAAGAAGGTGGAATTGAGAATTTTGCATTGCTCACACAAAAACAAAAATGAGGTCACAACTGAAGTCAGCTTTGTTTTCAGCTTTTGGGAAGACAAAAAATGTGAAAAATCAATGCAAGAATGCCATTTGGTTCAAATTGTTTCTTTGCAACTGACTCACACATTCTCAGTTTTTGGAAAGACAAACATGTCAAAAAGATGTTAAAAAAATCAAATGAATTTCCCAAAAGCATCATCAGATTGAAAAGAACTGAAGGGGATTTTAACCAACAACACAAGCAGCAGAAATTCAACTGTTTCATTCAAAATCCCTGAATGTCATTGGACACGATGAACAAAAAGATCACTTCTTGTGTTTGGCGAAGTCTGTTCAATGCATGCAAACACAACAATGATGCATGGTCTTGTGCTGCATGTTTGCATGACAGCGCCACTTGGCACCAAAAGCCAGGCATTTGTCTCCTTCTGTTTCACGAGCGGTGAGGAATTGGTCAGCCATGCAAAAAGCAAAACTCAGGTGCGGTCGTGCACCACCGTCAAAAAACGGACATCATGGACTTGACGTGAGTTCATCGTGGATTTGACGCAAGGATTTTTGCACGCTCCAAGAGACATGTTTCCAATGCAAACAAAAGAGTCATTTTCAAATGCAAAAAGAGACAAAGTCATTGGCTGTGTGCGTTGAAGTTCACAAAGAAACATTTTTGTGTTGAGATGAACTGCTGAATTCAGCAACTTTTCAGCATCTCTTGCCTCATTGATTCTGCAGCCAAAATTCAAGTGTGCACAAACTCTCTTTGTGGTCATGACTCCCAAAAGGGTTGCTGCCACATGAGGATCACAATTCCCTGCATTTTCTTTCCATTTGTCCTTTGGATTGTTTGGGCCAAACTGCGCTGCAGTGGATTGAGATTGTGTCTCATGGGGACAAGTTCAGTCTGTTGATTCCCTTGTCAAGTCTGCCCATGTGGTCATCTCGGACTGTGTCGTGTCCCGTGATTTCTTTTTGAATGGCACTTGCAATGTGATGGTGACCACCAATCATGTTTGCACGCAAGAGAAAATGGGTGCACTTGAAAGCATCCGCACCAATGACTTTGTTGTTTCTGGGAAGCGCACACCTGGGATTTGGTTTGTCTCCATTGTTGCATCCATGGTCGGTCCCCATTGGTCACACTTTCTCAATTGGAAGACACAAGCCATTGTGGCCACAGAACAGCATGACATCACCAGTGAGGACATCCTGGCAATGGACAATGCAACGCAAGCGGGCAATGATGATGCCGATGCTCCTCACATCCACAATGTCCGCGCAGTCTTGTTTGGGGAGGAGCACCATGCCATGTTCTGCCATGCTGTTGTTGTCTCCACTTGTGAAATTTTCATGAAATCTTGACGCCCTGGAGATTTTTGCTCAAACTGTTGTGGACCATCCTGTGATTGGAACAGGAACAGGAGCTGTGTGTGCGCTGCCCTTTGGTGTGACGGATCAAGGACAGGGCCAAGTTGGATCTGTTGCGGCCTCCATGTGACGGGGGCATCTTTGATGTGGGATTGACATCCATGAACATCCTGGATTCGCCCACAAGAACATGACACTTGGACTCCATTTGGTGTCTTGCCACTGAGTGGCAAAATTTGTCATTTGGGTGGCAGATGCAACCATTCATGCAGAAGAAAACAACATTGGCCAAAAGGATTGTCACAACATGCCTGCAATCCTTCTCTGTGGAGAAAACTTCTTCCGAATGTTCCGTGATGTCATTTGCGTGGTTGGAAACTGTGCTGAAATTTGTGAGCACAATTTGGAACTCTTCCTCCCCAGATCTGTTTTGAACAACTTGGCACTTGACACCAGCAGTGCCCCACTCTTGAATTGCTTTCCTGGTGCGTTTCAACTGCCAGATTCGGAACAACAACATTTTTATTTAGCACATCATTGCATTTTGAGAAGCTGCCAGTGGCTTCTCCATGGCTGTGTCTTGTTGAAGGTGGTGGCAGTGGCTTGTTGAAGGTGCAAGGATGTTTGTTTTGTTTTTCCCTTTTTCCCCCGTAGGGATTCGAACCTCGGGCCTTCACCGTAACCTACTCCTTGTTAATTTTCAGCGTACGAATTGGGTACTTCGGCAAAATGCCTCATTTTTTATGCCTCGATCTACGTTAATTGGGAAATAATGGCATTCTCTCGCGCCGAAAGAAGGATTCGTTTTCTTCCATTCCTACTCAAAACTGATAATAGGGTTAAAGATACACCCAACCAACTTTTATTGAGGGGGATATATCAATTGGGCCTGTTGACTGTGTTGCTTTACTTGGCGCCATCACGATCAACTCCACACTCACTTTTTTGCCAGATGCTTGCTTATCAAGGCAGCATCGAGTACAGTAAGTAATCAGCTTCTTCGTTGCCTCTCATAAAGACGTTACGCTTCCAGGATACCCAACCAACTTTTATTATTCTTGATACTGGTTGGGCCTCTTGTCTGGGTTACCTTTACGATCAAAACGTTGCCAGATTCTAGCTAGCTAGCTTGGCAAGACATCGAACGGGCAAGAAGTTGGTAGGGCAGGTCATCCTCAGTTTATCTCATAAAAAAAGATTACTTCCTCAAAACAACACAAAACACAAGAAACAAAAACCTGCAAAATAATATATCATGGTATCTGCTTCCGCTCAAATGAAACGTTTGTGCCTATTACTCTTGTCCACGACCAAGACGGCACTGGCCGGCAATAATTACTATCACGATTGCTTTGATCAATGGCAAGATTTGCAAAAGGCCATCAATTCTTTGCCCACTGGCATTCCTACGGGAGAAACACCGGTCCTCCATTTGTGTCCCAAAAAGGTCATTGATGTGCCCCAAACGCTTCACATTCAAGAACGTTCTCTCCGTCTTCAATGCGGCGACGGCCAGGAAGAAGAAACCAATTGTGTCTTGCAATCCTTCGAAGCCAAAGACGACGGTACGATGCATCGTCTCTTGGAAATTGTCGGAGGCGTCAGTGCCAATGGTCAACACGCCACCAATACCGTCGAGTTGGTGGGCATCACCTTGCGCGGTGGTGAATGGTATGTCGATCCCTCCATGGAAGCCCAAGCCGACGACGACGAACAGCTCCTCCTGGGTGGAGGTGCCATTTTGGCCCGCGGGGTCCATTTGATTGTCACGCGGTGTCACTTTCAAGACAATGCGTCGACCCTTGGCGGTGGTGCCATTTCCATGGTGGACGACAATCGTCCGGTCGTGTTGGTGGTCACGCAGTCCCAATTCCAAGACAATACCAGTTTGGATTACGATTGTCATTCCATTTCGTGGAAACAATCCAACGCCAATAGCATGGCCTTGGTGACGGCACTGGAAAGCAGCCGACAACGTCGGTTGAACGATGTGGCCTGGATGGATCAATGGGATGATCCGGCCCAAGCCGCGGACGCCCTGTCCAACTATCGACCACAGGCTGGAGCGACTTTGTGTTTTTAAACGTCACGCACTTTTTCAGTTTGTGAAAGAACACGGAGAAGAATAAACTAAGATCTAAACATATACATTCATATATTAAATATCCAATAAAATACAGATACTACCATGTACCTTCTTTGACACCTCAAAGTAGCTACAAAGTTATCAGTTGCTGGCTGAGTCAGTTAACTACCAGCTAGCTAGCGAATCAGTGTGCACGCACGGGTACACCGCATCAAGGCGTACAGTAGTACCACGGCAAAGCGTGCCCTTGATGCATTTTTGGTACCAAGTTCTTCACTCCGCTACGAAGCTACCAGCTATGTAGTAGGGTGACCATGCTACATGAGGCAAGCGACAGTACCGGTAGTATATTTACTACAGTAGCTAGCTAGCCGGTTGGCATGAGTGATCTGTCTTGTAAGTTGGTAGGGCCCAAAATTTGAAATGGCATTCGGATCAAGTCCTAGCTACTAGAAACTGGTTGGGCCTTTCAGTTCAGTCAGTTTGATGGTTCTTCAGAATGGGGTTGTGCGATTGATAAGGGGCGCACACCAGTTCCCCATCTTTTTCTTCGCACTTCCCTGTAGTTGCACCCGCCCAGCAACCAGTCATTATCTTGCTACAGCTTTTTGCACCAGCAGCAAACTCTGCTCATTAATTGATCAAATCATCCTTTACTACTGTAATTACTGGTTGTGTTTTCTAGCTAGCTAGTAGTAGTTATCTAGCTATCATCTCTCGCCAGAACTTTTCTTCCTCTACTACATACAGTACTCAAGTACTTGAATCGGCCGAACGATCCAACGAAGCGCTCCATCCATCTGGATACCCTCGTAGCCAAGTACCATCGATCTACAGCGTCTGGGCTCCACAGTTCTAGAGCGCTTCCATCGACAGCTTCCGAATCGACGCGAGAGATCTTCCATCGCTTCCGGATCGACGCGTCATAGTGGCTTAGTGGTTATCACCTATATCAACAAGCACTGAGACTCCCAACCATAGTCTTCACAAATTACAAGTACCAGTACCAGGAATGCCTTCAACGCCTCGGAGCATGAAAACACCGCAAATGGCCAACAGTCGCAAAAACAGTCCTGCCAATACGATGCGCGACATGGACGCCAATGATAATGGCCATCCGAATGGATCCTTTCGGCCACCCTTCTTACTGGACGAGGATGAGGATGGCGACTTGCCGACCAATGTCAGCCGCGTCGATCAATTGTACGGCCTGCCGCCCGAATGTTTGAATCACGATGACGTCCACAAACCCTTACGGCATTTGGACGATCAAGGGAACGAATATCACTACAGTTTGAATCCCATGATGTACAGTGTGGGATTGATTTTAGTGGTGGAGCTGCTCGAACGATTTTCCTTTTATGGGATTTATTACACCCAGACGCTCTATTTGACGGGCGTCTACGACGCCCATTGGAATGCCGGCTTGTCCAGTGTGGATGCGGCTAGTTTCGTCTCGTTGAGTACCATGGTGGCGTACACGACTCCCTTTGTCGGAGCCATTTTGGCGGATACCCTTTGGGGGGATTACTCTTCCATTTTGTATGGCAGTGTTGGATTGTACTTGCCAGGGGTCTTGTTGGTAGCACTCACGACGATTCCGCATTTGCTGGGGGCCACCTTCAATTTGCCCGTCCTGGCCATGGCCGTCTTGTTCCTTTGGCCCTTGGGAACGGGAATTGTCAAGTCGGGTACGTTTATTTATTGATTGTGTGAGAGTGTGTGGAAAGCCCTCTTTTAGTATCACAACTCATCCAATTCATTTCATTGTGATTGCAGTCGTCAATGTTTTTGGCGCCAAACAATTTCATCCCCTTTTGCAATCGAGCATGATTGAACAATATTATGTGAATTTTTACATGGCCATTAATATCGGTGCCCTCGCTGGAATTACCTTTGTGCCGATCATTGCCCAATACAATGTCACCAAAGCCTATCTATTGCCTTGTGGACTCTTGACCTTGGGCATTATGATTTTTATCAGTGGGACGCCTCGCTATGTCATTAGTAAGCCGCGTGGCGATTTGCACCTTTCCGAATTGTGTCTCAAGAAGAAAAAAGAGGACGACGAAACCACCTATATGATCCAAGACCCCAACATGCCACCGCCCGTTCCCTTGTCGCAAGTCTTTCGCATTACACTGCTTATTGTGCCCTTTTGCATTGCCTATTCGCAAATGCCAACCACCTTTATTGTAAGTCCAGTCCACAAAAACACATGAAATCATATCCATGGATGCAGATATCCTTGTTGGGTTGATTGCGTCGCTCGCACGCTCGCTCACACTATTCTGTACAATTTCAATAATATATTGTAGGTCCAAGGAACCGTCATGCACAAGGCCTTTGGCTTTGTCGATGCCGCCACGATGAATGGATTGGATCCCATTTCCGTCTTGATTTTTGGAAATTTGACGGGAAACATCATTTATCCGGCACTGGCCAAACGCGACATAAAGTTGCCCACCACGTATAAATTTGCCATTGGATCGAGTTTGGGAGTCTTGGCCGTCATTTGGGCCATGCTCGTGGAACATTGGATTCATGTCGCCTATCATGAACACGACGGACAATCCTTGTGTATTTTGTGGCAAGCACCGTCTTACGTATTGATTGGATGGGGGGAAATTTTTGCCGTGTCGGCCGCCTACGAAGTTGCCTTTACCGCCTCGAGTCCCGAAACCAAAGCGTTGGCCAGTGCGCTCAATATCTTTTGTGTCGGTGGAATTCCCAATTTTATTTGTATCTTTTTATATCAAGTGTGTCAAGGATGGTTTCGAAATTCACGGTGAGTTTGTGGTAGTCGGGTGAATGGTGAATGCAAGTCAGTCTCGATTGGAGTCAGGTCTGCACCATGCCACGCTTGTATGCAAAATGAAAAATGAGTGCCTCGTGACTTTTATTGCGTCTTTACTCACAAAAATCTTTTCATCGTCTATTCATTCAGTGGTGACACCAATCTGCAGCATTTGGAAGACTATGCTACCGCATCCGTGGGAAAGTACTTCGCGGTCTTGTTGGGAATCCTTTTGCTGGGTGTCGGTTTGAATGTGTACGGACCCATTCGTCGGTTTGTCGAATCGACCGAACAGCAGGCGGCCGAATTGGTCAAGACACCCATTCTACGACGAACCCCTCAAATGAAACAACACAAAGCTGCTCCTGGTGGCAGCGGTGATTATGCCGATGAAGAATCACCACTCATCAAGAAAAAGAATGCGGCATCACCGTTGTTGAATACCGAAAAGGCAGCGGCCATCAAGGCACAACAGCATCAACAATATCTCAAATATGGCAAAGGACCGGTTTTGAACAAGATGGGATCCATGCGTGCCGGACCCACCTTGGCGCACAAGGAATCCAAAAAGAAGGCCATCAAGAAATCGTGGATTCACAAATTGTACGGGGGTACCGATACTACGAGCACTCCGACGGGGGTAGGAACCGTGGTCACAGCCACGGGCCAAGTCATGATTCCGCCATCACCGGCCCGCAGCAGTACATTAGTGCCACCCAAAAATGCCGGTGCCAATCAAAAGAAACTTCAAGAAAAGTTCTTGGGCCATCGAGCCGAGTCGACATGAGAGAACGAGTAGTCGTTTCCTTGCTTGCTTGCTTGATTGCTCGCTAGCTTGCTTGCTTCCTCTAAACGCCAGGACAATGTCTTTGCATAAGATACATAATGTTTTTTCTTTAGTACTAGTAGACTGTCGACCTGACACAAAAGCAGCTACTGCAGGGAATTGTGGTACTAATATTTTACACGTCTACACTACAGACGCACAGACGACCCGGTATTTGGGTCACTCTCCACCAGCTACTAATGCAGCTGAGACCGAACTCTTCTTCGGTCCACAATGAGGACGCACATTCCTAATGTTGATAGGCTCAACATAATGCTTCCTCTGAATGTGAAGAGCACCTGAACTCTGCTCATAACTCAACACCTTGAAAGGTCCAGGATGCAGTTGTGGCTTTGGATCCAAATGTCGGCTCAGAATGAGCACCCAGTCTCCTTTCTTGCAGTTGAGGGCAACTCTGCTCTTGCTCTCTCTTGCGTTGTTCGGACTGATAGCAGCTTCTCTCCTCTGTCTGGCTAGTTCCACATTGGCTTCCATTGTGGTGCGCAAAATCACATCCTTGGCAAAGACAAGTTGTGAGGGTGTGTGCTTACCAACTCCATGAACTGTGGCTCATGGCACAGGCTGCTGCACTTGCAAGATCCTTGATTGGATCATCCTTCTCATGATGCTTCACCAACTGAGCTCTCAGCATGTCACCTAGAACTCGGTGCATGCGTTCAACAACAGCATTGGCTCTTGGGTTCTTGGCTGCAATGGGCACCGGACGGATGAACCACTTGATGCGCAAGCCGTGGAACACATGGTTGTTGAACTCTCCACCTTGATCAAAGATCACTCTTGATGGTCTTGGATGCCGTCTGAACCATTCCTGCTCCACCAGGTCAGCATTGGGTTGCTTTGTCTTGATGTCGATAGGAACAATCTCCGGTCATCCTGTGAACACATCAATGATGGTCAGGGTGTCAAAGAATCTTTCCGTGCCATTCACCACAGCCTTCCAGGGTCCTGAGAGATCTGTGACAATGTCTCTCCATGGCTCTGTTTCCGTGTCCTTGATGGGCACCTTGCCCATTCCCCGCACTCCTCCGTTGGCCTTCTGACAGGTGTCACAGCGCTTCACATGCTCCTTGATCTGTGCTGACATTCCTGGACAAGTGCAGCGTTGGCGAAGGGTGTTGCACAGACGTTCCGTTGCTGGACAAACTGGCACATTGTGATGCCAACTGATCAATCGATGGGCCAGCTTGGCTGGCACAGCCATCCTTGTCCGGCCTGTCACTGGATCCTTCACTGTGGTGACTTTGTCTGTGCCGCTCCTCTTTCCTAGGTCTTCAAAGACCTCTCCCAACAAATGTGGGCCTTGTCCCGCAAGTGCTTTGCTCCTTTGTCTTTCAACTGTTCTTGTGCAATTTCAACCCCTGTGATTGGTTGTCGATTTAACTTTCAAAACCTAGACATCTCCATGCATTCCTCCACCATGTTGTGCAAGTCATCATCATCCAAATCATCATGCTCCTCAAAAGAGAATCAAGAGAAAGCATCAGCTGCCACATTGTCCTCTCCTTTCACATGGTGGACTGTGGGAGCCAATCGCTCAATGAAGAGTCTCTTTCTCATGACTCTGGCATTGTTGATCTGCTTGTCAGTCACCCAGTTCTTGTGATCAGTGTGGACTTCAATTGGACAGCCCAGGATCACAGTCCTGAACTCCTTTGAGGCTTCCACCACACCTAGCATTTCCTTCTCCCCAACAGTGCACTTCTGCTGGCACTCATTCAACTTCTCAGAGAAGAACACCAATGGCTTGTCATTCTGCATGAGCACTGATCAGAGGCATCTGGCATGAGCACAAACTTCTGGGTGCAATCAGGGAAGGACAAGAAAACTTCCTTGCTGATCAACTCCTTGAGTTCATTGAAGCCATGCTGACATTCCGGGGTCCACTTGAAAGCCACAGTCTTTGATGTCCTGTCTGCAAGAGGGGCCATCAAATGGCTTCTTCCTTTCCACATGCACCTGAAGTGGTTCACTGGACCAATGAACCTCCCAAGCAGACGTTTGGTCTTGGGTGCTTTCAGATTCATCAGTGCTGCAATCTTTCTGGCCTGGGGCTTGACTCATTTGGGCGTCAACATGAAGCCTAAGTGGTATGCTTCCTTCACTGCCCAGAAAGACTTCCTGGCATTGACTGCTGAGTTCTTGGACCTGAGTCTCTCAAGGACTTGCTTGACCTTCTTCATGTGGTCTTGGTGACTTCCATTGCAGAAGATGAGCACATCATCCAAGTGGACTTTCACGAACGGCAAATCTGCTAGCAACATCTGCATGTTGGCTTGAAAGAGATCAGGACTGATGCTCAATCCCATTGGTGGTTGCAGGTGTTTGCACAGTCCCCATGGCAGCACAAAGGCAGACATGTCTTGGAGCTTGTTGTCTGACTTGAAATGGCAACAGTCCATGCTCAGAGCCAAAGCTGGCAGACAAAAGTGCCTGCCAATGTCTTGTGACAAGTCGGCTGTGTGTGGCATGGGCCATGGTTTCCTTGCAATCCTCCTGTTGACTTCTTTGCAATCTGTGATGAACCTGACAGTGCCATCCTTCTTGTTCATGTCAGTGACAAAACTTGGGGAACACCAAGTGCCTGCTGTGTTGCCATCTGCCTCTTCTGGGACTCCTGTGGAGACCAAGCGATCAATCTCCTTCTTGAGAGCACCATGGTGAGCATGAGGTGTCCTCATGGGTTTCTGGCAATGACATGGTGTTGTTCCACCGATCAGAGTGGCTCCCATCTCTGCATTGGGCCATGTTCCCAAGTTCCGTTGAAAGAGATCTTCAAGCTTCTTGAGTGCCTCCAACAACTCACCCTGTTGGAATGAGTTGAGCTGCTTCTGGGAATCAGCCACACTTTCAAGATCGGCCTTGACATGCTGAGCATCAGCAATGTGCTGAGCAAAGTGTTCTTCTGGGGCATTTTCTAGGTCAGAGTCACCAAAATCATCTTCATCGGTCCTGTCCAGGTCAGCAGGAGCTGACATCATCATCGTCAATCAAATTCTCCCTCACTGCTAGCTTCTTCTCATGGGTTGCAGGATCCTTTGAGAGCAGGCCTTCTGGGCGTCCCATGGGCATCTGCATGCCATCCCATTCAATCTTTTGTTGGCTGAACAGCAAATTGATTCCATGCCTGGTTGTGCATCTTCTTCCCAATGCAAGATTGCATGAGCCCAGTGGTCCTGGAGCCACATTGACCTTCAGTCCTTGCAGTTTTCTCTTGCTGTTGAGCTCCAAGATTCTGTGCTGGTGTGCACGGGCAACATGTGCAGTGTGGAATCTCCCAGCAACTGTCCTGTGTGACTTGGGTTTGGCAGCTATGTGCTGCTTCATTCCTGCTCTCTTGACTGCTTCAGCTGCAGCCAAACAGCCTGGAGTTCCTGAGTCCAATGGAACAAGAAATGGTTCTTTTTGTTGTGTGCAGAAATGTTGATCACTGAGGATGGTGCTGGCTGTTGGTCTCCATTGTGGTCTGCCTGTCTCTTATACACATCTGACG
>ENA-ORBV01014963-ORBV01014963.1-microbial-mat-metagenome-genome-assembly--contig:-NODE-14963-length-11502-cov-6.479125_pt1 | contig 11502 bp, 10 predicted proteins | sample MGYA00237777_ERZ505514 | MGnify/ENA primary metagenome ERZ505514 (study PRJEB26160, sample SAMN06269048) | microbial mat metagenome | isolation source: Oligotrophic lake microbial mat | place...
CGGCAGTTCCGTACCTTTGACTGAAGCTCCCTCTGCACAACCCGTCAAACTGTTAAACGCATGAAAAAGTCGCGCGCTTTTTGAGAGTTAACCGCGAGGTTGAAAGTGCGCGATTTCGCGCGACGCAACCATCGTGAAAACAATGGTTTAGTCAACAAAACTAAAAATCAGAAAAGCGCGACTTTTTAGACTTTTCGGCGCGACTTTTCGCGCGAACGTAGGCGCGCTCAAGTTAGGTGAAATGTCTGTCACAACGACGGGTTTGTCGATGCGGCCTGTCGCCCGAGGTTCGAACTTAGACTTTTTACCAGGCCCGAATCAACCGGTTGGCGGGCAACTGGTCGGCACCGCCGAGTGAAGGGGCGATCTTGTGCCGGATGCGGCAGCGCGGGCTGCTGAAGCATTACTACCGGCAGGCGGCGTGAAGCAGGTGGGCGGAGGGACACCACATTCCCGTTCTTTCAGCGGCGCGATTGGTGCGCGCCGGGCTCAATGCTGGTGATTATTCAGTGTTTCACGAGCCAAGCGCGGCTCGCGCGGGCCGCAAATTCGGCCCGTGGGTGGTGTGCGAGAATAAATGAATAGGGAGATCGAGTCAGGGCAATCGCATGTAGATTTGCCACCCTCGTTTTTGAAGCACCAGCGGGGATGATCCCGAAGTGCCGTGAAACCCAATACGCGTTTCTGAATCAGAATCGAGGATTCAAAATCTACATGCGATTGCCCTGGAGATCGAGTCGCTTCTTTTGACAAATATAGACAGGTCTGTATAGTCAAAGTGTGACCAAGCCCAAAGTTACCTCTGACGCACGTCATCGCATCCTGAAAGCCGCCGACCGGCTGTTTTATCAGGAGGGCATTCGGGCGGTGGGCATCGACCGGATCATCGCCCAGGCCGGGGTTGCCAAGATGAGCCTCTACAATCATTTTCAGTCGAAGGACGATCTGATCCTGGCTGTGCTTGTGCATCGCGAGCAGGTGGTGATGGCGTTTTTTGAGGAGCGGGTGATACGACACCAGAAGAAGATGAAGAATCCGATAAAGGCCTTTTTTGCCGCCTTGCGTGACTGGTTTGAAACGCCATTGTTTCGCGGCTGTGCCTTCATCAATGCCTCCGTCGAACTGGCTCACGATCACGCGGGGTTCGCCTTCGCCAGAGACCACAAAGAACGCTTCAGGCAATTTCTCAAAGAGTTGGTGCAGCAAGCGGTTGGCAGGGCTGCCTCTGCGGTCACACCGGCGATCTTTCTGCTGGTGGAAGGGGCGATTGTGGCAGCGGTGATGCAGGGCAGGCCCGATTCGGCGGACGTAGCCCGTGATGCCGCCTTGCGGCTGGCCAAACAATCGTAAACATATTTTTTTGAAATCGGGAATATACAGACCTGTCTGTTTAGTTGGTTAAGGGTAGGAGGCAACGGCTTATGAAGACGGCTCCCTTCGGAACGTCGGGCCGCTGCCTGCTAGCCATGAGGAACATGACCATGCAACGCATTCATTCTGTCGAACCGGAGACCGCACAAGGCCGCGCTAAGGAATTGCTTGATGCCGTGAAGCAAGCCTTCGGTATCGTGCCCAACGCCACCCGGGTGATGGCGAATTCCCCTGCCGTTTTGGACGGCTTTCTCACCTTCAGCACTGCTATGGGTAACACCAGCATTGGCCCGAAGCTGCACAACCAGGTGAAACTGGTGACCAGCGAAACCAATGCGTGTGACTACTGCACATCCATTCTCAGTGCCGTCGCACCCAAGGCGGGGCTGTCGGCGGCCGACATTCTTGCCGGGCGCACCGGAGAGTCTGCGGACCAGCGAACAAAGGCTGCGTTGGCGTTTGCCCATGATGTGCTTGAGAACCGGGGAAAGGTTAGCAATCAGCGGCTCGCCGCCGTTCGGGATGCAGGGTTCAGCGATGCAGAAATCGTGGAGATTGTCGCCAGCGTGGTGCTGGGCTGCTTCACGAATTATCTCAACAACGTGGCCCAGACGGAACTGGACATTCCCAAGGCCCAGCCGGTCGAAGCTGGTTCGACTTCGACATGCGCAGCCGCAGTTTGCCCTGCGCACTAAACGCATCGTGATGTGACCGGGTGCCTTGCGCGATGCAGGCATCCGGTTCTTCTTCCATCCCTGTCACAACGAGAGGATTCCATCATGACTGCGCTTCGACCTCCCTTCACTTTGGAAACGGCGACCGCCAAGGTGCGTGCCGCTGAAAATGCGTGGAACAGTCGTGATCCGATGCGAGTGTCGCTTGCTTATTCCCAGGACTCGCAGTGGCGTAACCGAGATCAGTTCTTGCGAGGCCGAGACCAGATTCGCCTGTTTCTGAGCGAAAAATGGGACCGGGAACTCGACTACCGACTCACCAAATCGCTTTGGAGTTTCACAGGCAACAGGATCGCCGTCCGCTTTCAGTACGAGTACCACGATGTTCACGGCCAGTGGTTCCGTGCCTATGGCAACGAGCTTTGGGAGTTTGACGATGAAGGTTTGATGCGGCGTCGAGAGGCGAGCATCAATGATGTGCCGATCCACGAGCACCAGCGCAGATTCCGTTGGCCTGCTCCTGGCGAACGGCCTGCGGACGATGCCGGGATTCCTTCTGTGCAATGACCAGCGCTGCGCCTGACATCATCGGCGAGCTTTCATCAACTATGCCTTTCTGAGGAGTCAGGTCATGGGTCCATTTGCAAGCGACATTGCATTTACATCCTCCGTCAAATCCATTCAATCGGAGAAAGGATCTCGCACGGGGTACGCCCGGATGGAACAGAGTGGGAGCTGGGAAACGAGGGTGACACCAGAACTCGCCGCTTTCCTGTCCGAACTGGATATGTTCTATCTGGGTACGGCAAACGCTCAGGGCCAGCCGTACATTCAGTACAGGGGTGGATCGCCCGGGTTCTTGCGTGTCGTGGACGAGAAGACGCTGGGCTTCGCTGATTTCGCTGGCAATCGCCAGTACATCACGCTGGGGAACCTGTCAGAGAACAGCAAGACATTCATCTTTCTGATGGACTACGCGCAAAGCCGTCGCATCAAGCTTTGGGGGAACGCTCGTGTCGTGGAGGATGATTCGGTGCTGATTGAATCACTTCGTGACCCGTCCTATTCGGGCAAGGCGGAGCGAGCCATCTTGTTTGAAATTGAAGCCTGGGATGTGAACTGTCGTCAACACATTCACAAACGATTTCCGCAGAAGCAGGTAGCGCCGGTCATTGAGCAATTGCAAAGCCGCATTGCAGAATTGGAAGCGGAAGTGCGACGGCTCAAGAGCGAATGACTGATCTATTGTCTCGTTCAGCGCGGCGATATGTTTCAGCGCCAACGTGATAATGTTTCTGGCGACACGCCCAAGTGGTACCCGGCCACCATCAACTGATGCGCCAGTGTGAGCCGTACCACGCCCTTGTGTTGCCAGCGACGGGCGGAGGTTGTGACTCGTGGTGTGGCGATAATGATGCGTCCGCGTCGCCTGGCCTGACGAATCCATTGGTAGTCTTCCATCACGGGGATTTCCGCGAATCCACCTGCGTCTAAAAATGTTTGACGCTTTACAAAGAGTGCCTGATCGCCGTAGGGCAAGCCGAGCACTCGCGATCGAAAATTAGCCATCCACTCAATGAGCCTGAAGCGCCAGGGCGATGCGGCGATGCCCAGACGAAACGCGCCGGCAGCAACACCGGGCTTGCGAAGCGCCGCCTGCACGTGCTTCGCGTAATCAGGAGGCAGTGTCGTATCACCATGCAGGAACACCAGCGCATCTCCCGTTGCGCATTGTGCTCCAAGATTCATCTGTATCGCTCGGCCAGGTGATGACGCAATGACCTGTGCACCCATTCCACGCGCGATGGAGCGAGTGCGATCGGTGCTGCCGCCATCGACGACGATGATCTGCGCATCATGTCTGTCACGAGCCGAGGCGATGGCGGCGGCGATATGACTCTCTTCATTACGGGCCGCGATGACGACGGAGATGCGCGGCAACTTTCGACGCCAACCACTGCCGGCAAATGCGGTCAGGTCATCAGGTGTGTCGATGTCGTCAAGCGTGCGCAGCTCATGAATCGTCAGCCCCGCCGTCTTCGCGCTGGCGACCGTTTGCTCGAAGACACGTTCGCTACCCCAATCAATGTCCGTGAACACCTGCGGTACCCAGCGGCGAAGGCCCAGCAGGAAATAGCCACCATCAGCGGAGGGGCCGATGACCATGTCGTGATGGCGCAGCTTGCCGTAGGTCTCTTGCAGATCGCCTCGTTTGATGAAAGGACAGTCGGTGCCGATGACGACCAAGGCTTCATCGCCGCGCTTGAAGCTGCGCTCAAAAGCACTTTGCAATTTCGCGCCAAGATCGCCCTCTGTTTGAGGTATCAGATGAAGCGGTGAACGAATCAGCGATCGCCAGTCGCGTGCAGTGCCACCGTGATGGTGAACCTCGATACCGACGCTGCGAAGCCTTGCTGCGGTGTGCATCGTCTTGCGTATCATCTGGGCATGCAGTTGAGCAGCGCCTTCCGCGCCGAGTCCCGGGGTGAGGCGCGTCTTTGTTTTTCCCGCCTCTGGGTATCGCGCGAAAATGAGCAGTCGCTGACGCATCGCATCAAGCGATTGTCCGAACATGTGCCGGCAGCCTTCGACCGCCAGGGTGCTCAGAATTTTGGTGCCTGCACCGATGATGCCACGAAGAGTGCCGGAGATTTTGGATTGTCCGATGCGTTTGCGATAGGAGACGGGCACCTCACAGACGCGCAGGCCCAAGCGCGCGGCGCGGACCTGCATCTGCACGGTCCAGCCATAGGTGCGGTCGGTCATGTTCATGCGCCTCAGCGCTGGCAGACTCACCGCACGGAACGGCCCCAGATCAGTGTGCTTGGCCCCGAAGGTCCACCGCATGAGTTTACAAGCCAGTGCGTTGCCGAAGCGCTGAGGCAACGTGAGAGAACCGGACTCCGCATGGCCCAGCACGCGTGAGCCGATGACCATGTCCATCTCATCGCGGACGATGGGATCGACCAGTGAGTCCATCAGGGCTGGATCATCACTGTAATCAGCATCAAGAAACACCACGACATCGCCGCGCTCAATCGCTGCGATGCCCGCGAGGCAGGCTGCTCCGTAGCCTCGATGAGCTTCGTGCACGACGTGAGCGCCGTGAGCGCTGGCGACCTGGGCTGTGCGATCGGTGCTACCGTTGTCAACAACGATGATGCGATCGACCCACGAGGGAATGGCATCGAGCACGCGCGGGATGGCCTGCTCTTCGTTGAGAGCTGGGATGACTACATGGATGATCTTGCCGCTTTTCATATGGTCACTTGGGTTGCTGTCGCCGGTGCTTTGGCGGACTCACGCGCTGCTCGCCGGGACTTGATTGCATCGACAACGAGGATGATCCAGACAGGCAGATGCTCCAGCCAGATGATGCCATGGTCAAACCAGTGGGTCATGTCCACTGATGCCAGCGCGAAGCGAAGATAGTAGAGCGGCAACATGGCTGAAAGCAGCAGCAAGCCTCGCAACGGCCAGAAGGGAAGCAGCGGGAGCAGCCAGAGGTAATACCAGGGCATCTGCGTGGGACTGAGCAGGAATGTCATTGCGGCAATCAGCAGACACCTGCGAACAAGATCGCCATCCTGTGCAATGGGTTTGCGGATGAGCCACACAACGCCGCTGGCAATGGTCACCATGACCAGGATGCGGCCCAGTTTGCTCTGCGGTCCAGCGACGAACTGGCCAAGCTCGTTGAAGGCCATGTAGGCTAGGTCATTCATCTCCCAGCGCTGGGCGTAGGCGGTAAAACCCGAATCGGAATCAAGACCGGCGACGAGAATCGGCACAGCGCTGACGATGACGATGAACAGGAATAACGCTGCACTGCACAGCCTTGTGCGATGTGTCGGCATGGCGCGCAGCAGCAGCGGCAGGAGCAGCACCGGCCAGATTTTTGCAGCCGCCGCCAGTCCCAGCGCACCGCCGGCCAGCACCGGCCTTGCTTTTGCCATCAACCAAAGCGCCAGCAGCACGAACACGACGACGGTGAGTTCCATGTGGCCGCTGTTGTAGATTTCCTTCACCAGAATCGGATTGAGCCACCAGATGGCCGCACGACTGACGGGAAGCTTGAGCTGACCAAGCAGGCTGATGATCAGCAGAATGCAGATGGCTTCGAGTCCCAGCCAGATGACACGCAGTGCCACCAGACTCCAGGGGCTGATTGCGTGAGCCAGTGCGAAGGGTGCCTGAGCGGTGGGCGGGTAGATCGTGCGCAGCCACGGATGATTGATGCGCTCGATCACCGGACGCGACTGATTGGCAAGTTCTCTCACCGTTTCGGGGATCGCCGTTTCTCCCTCGACAATCTGCTGCGGCACGAACTGATACGGATTCCAACCATGGGCCACCATGGCCCCGTCCCACAGGTAGCGGTAGTAATCATCTTCCTGCATCGGCACGCTGGGCAGCATGAGCGCGCGCATGCACAGGCCGGTGAGGATGATGACTTTGGCATGACGAGTAGTGAGCGTACGCGTGAGGATGTCTCGCACCACTACCAAGTACGCGACTCCCGCTGTGACGAGCAATACCACGATCGCGAGGACGGGGGAGGATTCCTTCTCGTAAGCAAACAGCGGCGAGAGGATCGCCAGTGCCAAAAAGGAAATCACTAGCACAACAAGAGCAAGTGACAGCGCACCGCCTGAGGAAGGAGGAAGATCAGATGACACAACATCTGCATCAGGCGAAGCAATCATGCGCGAGACCAATCAACGGAAAGCCCGCTCCCGGTATGCGATTACCGAAAGCGGGCCAGGAGTAAGTGAATCACTGACCTAAAGCCATCAGCGTGTCGTTGAGCCTGAATACTGAGGCGAGCCCGCGTCCACCACCAGGATGGAACCTGAACCGGCGCTCGAACTGGTGCCCGAACCTTTGCGCGGTTTCTTTTCCGGTGAATCCTTGGGGGGTGATCCCTTGTCGGGTTCCTTCTTGCCGCAGCCGGTGACTGTGAAACCTGCCAGTAGCAAGGTGGCCATGAGTAAGGTCCGCATTAATAATTCCTCTGAAGTTGGTTGAGATGAATGATCTGGTGTTCGATCTATTCGCATCGAGTCGTCACCACGATCGACAGTTACACGTGGCTCACTTGCTACCTGAGCCTGTTTGCTTCGATGAATCCTTAGATCCCGATCCTTTGTGGCCGCTGGATTCGCAACCCATCGTGACGAGAGAAAAACCGACGATTAACAATGCAGTGATCAACCAGGTACGCATGATGATGCTCCTTTCAAGACAGTGGGAAGGGAATAGGAAAGCGTTGCCGTGTCTTCCCAGGCACGGCAGCGCGTGAACATGCGATATCCAGGAAATCCACTGACCCATCAACGACGCCAGGCCAGCAGTTTGCTCATCAGCTTCTTCACAAACGGAGTCAATCGCGTGCGGTTGTACGCATCGGCGGCGCGCTTGATCACCTCCGCCTGCGTGGGATACGGATGAATGACGCTGGCGACCTTGCCCAGCCCGATGCCCTTGGACATGGCCAGGGTGATCTCGCTGATCATGTCGCCAGCGTGCCTGGCCACGAGGGTTGCGCCGAGGATTTTGTCGCTGCCTTTTTTCACGTGAATCTTGAGGAAGCCTTCCTCTTCACTATCGAGGATGGCGCGATCGACGCGGTTCATGTCCACGCGAAAGGTGTCGATGGCGATGTTCTGTTTCGCAGCTTCGTGTTCGGTCAGGCCGACTTGTGCAACTTCGGGATCGGTGTAGGTACACCAGGGGATGGTCAGTTTGCTGGTGCGCGATCGTCCGAAGAAGAGCGCGTTGCCAATCACGATGCGAGCCATCGCGTCGGCGGTGTGGGTGAACTTGTAGGGAAAGCAGACATCGCCGGCGGCATAAATTCGCTTGTTGGTGGTTTGCAGGTAGTCGTTGACCTTCACGCCGGTGCGCGAATCGAACTCCACACCGACGGTATCGAGCCCCATGCCTTGCACATTGGGAGCGCGGCCAACGCCCACGAGGATTTCATCCACACGCAGTTCGTGAGCCGTTCCTTCGCACTCCAGTGTGATGATCTTCGTTTCGCCATCATGCCGAACCTGAGCCGCCTTGCCGCCGCAGACGATGGTGATGCCATCGCGCTTCAGTGACACCTCGACGATCGCCGCAGCATCCGAATCCTCGCGCGGCATGATCTGCTTCTCTGATTCAATCAAGTGCACTTTCGATCCAAGTCTGGCGAAGACCTGCGCCATCTCGCAGCCGATGGGGCCTGCGCCAATCACGGCCAGCGTTGCCGGGATCTTCGTGAGAGAGAAGACGGTTTCATTGGTCAGATAGCCAGCCTCGGCCAGACCGGGAATGGGCGGTACAGCAGCGCGGGCTCCGGTGGCGATGACCGCCCGGGCAAATCGCAATGTGGTTCCTGCGACCTTGATGGTGTCGCTGCCCGTGAAGCAGGCATTGCCCAGGAAGACATCCACACCCAGTTCCTTGAAACGGGCAGCTGAATCGTGATGCGAGATGCCGGCGCGAATTCGCCTCATCCGCTCCATGACCTGCGCAAAATCCACACGAGCACCTTCAGGCACATGCACACCCAGTGCGTGGGCATTGCGAACATCCGCCATCGCCTTGGCGCAGCGGATGAGCGCCTTGCTCGGCACGCAGCCATAATTGAGGCAGTCGCCGCCCATGAGGTGCCGCTCGATGAGGGCGACCTTCGCGCCCAGTCCGGCAGCACCTGCGGCGACAATCAAGCCAGCCGTGCCCGCGCCGATCACAACGAGGTTGTAGCGACCGCTTGGCTTGGGATTCACCCAGTCCGGCGGGTGGGTGTGTGCCACGAGCTTCGTATTGTGATCGTCCATGGGCGCGACGACGACACGACCATCATCATCGCCATCGCCGCCAGAGGCCATGTTCGCTTGAATTGCAGCACTGGCTTCAACAGGGATTTTCACTTCGCATTCTCCACACTGTTGAGTGACCAGTCGTAATCGAGGTATCGCACCGAAGGATTGTGGCCAGCGTCCATCAGTTTCTTGAGTGCCGGTGACTGCGAGGCTGCGTACTTGAGCACGCTGCCCCCGGGACCTGCGACCTGCTCGAAGTCGCCGCCGTACCACTTGTAGAGACTCGTCAGGCCGACGCTTTGTCCATCGGCGGCGATCTGAATCCAGCGGTCATGCGTGTGCACGTACTGCGACTGCGACGCCAGTTGCGCTTCGAGTTTGTCAGCGGTGTAGGCTTCACTGCGCAGCGGCGGGCAGCCCACGGCTGCGCAGACCAGCGCGAAGTGAATGCGAGGCTCCTTGAAGTTGGGCCGCACCTGTTCGTGTTCGATCTGGTTCAAGCTCAGCTTCATCTGGCCGATCTGCCAGCGCACTGCATCCCAGCGTTTGTCGGCGGGGATATCCATGATGGATTTGAGCGGATAGTGATCCAGAATAAGGCGAAGCGTGAAGGCGTTGTAGCCATTGATGAGCGCCGCCAGCTTTTCACTTCGGCCAAGTTTGTCGAACGGGACCTTCGCCAGCGTGGCGATGTAGGCATCAAGCTGACCTGCATCTCTGGCTAGTTCCTTGTAATTCACCCAGCCATCTTTGGAGACATGCTTCTTGAGCAAGGCATCAAAGGACGAGTGGTCAACGGTTGGCCCGCTGGAATTCTCCGCGTAGCTTTCGGTGAGCGTCACCATCGGCGGTCCGAAGAGACGTGAGATGGCACCGGGGTTCATGTAAGCGCAGGCCGTCGTCACGAGGAGTGCGAGGGCCACAGCGGCGGACACTACGGCAGTCCAAGGTTTGGATGAACGCTTGGCGGATGCGGAGGATTGTTCTAAAGGCATGGCATCATCCTTGTTGGTTTGTTCCATGTGCTGGGCAATCGCCCGCCTAGCGAGACGGGTGACGTATACGGTGACGCCGATGGTGGCGATGAGGCCCACGATCAAGAGTGCCCACTGAGCCGGCGGACGGCTGGACTGTCCACCAGCAGCGGTGAGCCCCGCGCTGCCGATGTAGCCCAGATAGACATACATAAAGGTGCCCGGCAGCATGAACAGCCAACTCGTCAGCACATAAGGCCAGAACTTCACCCGCGTCAGGCCAAACAAATAGTTGCCGAGACTAAACGGCATCGCCGGTGAGAGCCGAAGCATCGCGATGATCTTCCAGCCGCCTTCGCCGATGGCTTTGTCAATGGCGGCAAAGCGCGGCGACTTGCCAGCCATGCCCTCCACCGCTCCGCGCGCCAGGTAACGTGCGATGAGAAAAGCAAAGGCTGCGGATGTGGTGGATGCCACACTCACCACAGCAGTGCCACCTGCCAGTCCAAAGAGCAAGCCTGCGGCGAGCGTCAATGCTGAGCCGGGGACGAACATCAACGTGGCAACGATGTACACCAGGCCGAAGACGATCGGCCCCCAGATGCCCAGCCCCTCAATCGTCGTCGTGAGCCAGCGCACAATCTGGTCCATCGGCAGCAGTCGCGCCAGCAGAATCGCACAGATCAGAATCACCACGATGGAAGCGATTCGCACATAGCGAGGCCACTTGGAGCCGCCACCCATAGTCGCCGCCTCGTCAGAGACGGCTGAACTGTCAGGCTCGGGGCCAGGATGGGAAGTGATTGAATTCATGGCTTGATCGTGAGGGATAAGGCGAGCGATGACCGCTGCACTGATTGCTGCAACTGTGAGTCGCGGTCACCCGTCAATCCTTACATTGCTGCAACAGATTTTGCGGTTTCCAGCAATTTGTCAGCCGGCAGTCGCTTGGTGTAATCCGCATCCCAGTGGGCGAAGCGAACGATGCCCTTGGTGTCAATGATGTAAACAGCCGGCACCGGCAGCAGGTGATGCTTCTTGCCCGATGCTTTTTCCAAGTCGATGTTGTGGCTGTGAAGTTTGACGAGCGTGGGCTCATCAACTTTGTATGCCAGACCGAATGCCTGGCTCAGCGCCATGTCACTGTCGGACAGGAGCTGATAGGAGAAGCCGTTCTTATCGACGCTCTCCTTCATCGCCTCGGGACGGTCGGGGCTGACCGCTAATATCTGGTAGCCCAACTCCACCAGTTTCGGCTCTGCATGGACCAGATCCATCAATTGCGTGCTACAGTAGGGGCACCAGCCGCCGCGATAAAAGATCAGGATGGTGGGCTGCGAAGCGTAGAGAGATGCGATGTCAATCAACTCGCCGCGTATATCCCTCAGGTTCGCGATTGCGGCGTGGTCGTTTACTTTGAGCGGCCGAACTTGTTCGGGGCTTGCGGCAACCTGTGGTGTAGGGGCGATGTCGTCGTTGGAGGTAGTGAGGAATGAGTGCGTTTTCATTTGCAGGTCCCTTTTAAAAGTGAACTAATCCGAATTGTGTCCATTGATGTATATGCAGGGAGCCGATGGTCTGCTTCCGCGATCACGCCAGCGCACCCTGGCATGACGAGCCGCAGCCCGCAGTGCAGCCGAAGCAGTGCTCGCCAGTGGCGATGGAGCGTTG
>ENA-ORBV01014965-ORBV01014965.1-microbial-mat-metagenome-genome-assembly--contig:-NODE-14965-length-11502-cov-3.940744_pt1 | contig 11502 bp, 12 predicted proteins | sample MGYA00237777_ERZ505514 | MGnify/ENA primary metagenome ERZ505514 (study PRJEB26160, sample SAMN06269048) | microbial mat metagenome | isolation source: Oligotrophic lake microbial mat | place...
GAGACAGCGGTCATCTCGCGCTCCACCGAGCCGGAGACCTGTACATTGGCCACGCCCGACACCGAGCGCAGTTCGCGCGTAATGCCGGGATCGGCGACGCGCGTGAGCTGCGCCGGCGTGAGCACGTCGGAGAAAATGGCGAGCGTCACGATTGGCCGGTCCGTGGGACTGAACCGGCGATACAGCGGTTCCTCCATCTCGGCCGGCAGGTCCTGCCGCTTGGCACTGACAGCATCGCGGATGTCCTGCGTGGCCTGCTGCAGGTCCTTGGAGAACACGAACGTGGTGACGATCTGCGCGAAGCCGTCGCGCGCGTCACTGGTGATCTTGTCGACCCCCTCGATGCCCTGGATGGCCTCCTCGACGATATCGAGCACCTCGCGCTCCACCTGGTCGGGGGAGGCGCCGGGGTAGATGATTGTGGTGAGCACCACCGGCGGCTGCACCTCGGGGAACTCGTCGGTCTGCAGCACGAACAAGGCCACCGCACCGAACGCCACCAGTGAGAGCATGGCGACGACCGTGAGCAGCGGCTTCTTGATCGCGTAATCTGAAATAAACATCGATCTTGTGCCTCGGAGCGGGTATGCGAGTCGACGCTGATCTGGCGATCAACGACGCTGAGAGTCGGGCGGTGCCACGCGCGCGCTGTCACGCGCCGCTGGCGTGGACGCATCACGCGGGTCGCTCACGCGCACCGACGTCCCAATGGAAATGGCGCGCGCGGCACCAAGCAGCAGTGTGTCACCCACACTGATGCCCGTCAGTATTTCAAGCCGCTCACGGGCCGCATCGCGAACGCCAAGTGTGACCTCAACGCGCTCCACCACGCCATTGCGCAGACGCACGGTGTACGGGGAGACGCCGCGCTGATCCACCGCCACCTCCGGGACCACGACGCCTTCGTGCGTCTCCGTCGCCACCCGGCCCTCCGCGAACAATCCCCCAACGAGCGACCCGCTCAGATTGGGCAGTGTGGCAATGATGCGCACCTGACGCGTGACCGGGTCGGCCACCGGATTCACTTGCGAGACGCGGCCAACAAACTCACGGTCGCGGTACCCGTTCACCGCGAAATCCACCCGCGCACCAACGGCAACGCGCCCCGCCGCTTCCGCCGGCACCGAGCCTTCGAGTCGCAAGCTCGACGGGTCGACCACGGTAAACATCGCGGTGCCAGGCGAGACGACGTCACCCGCATTCACCGAACGCTCACTGACCACGCCGGCAAAGGGTGCCCGTAGCACGGTGTTGGCGAGCGCCTTCTGGCGAGTTGCCAGACGGGCTTTGGCATCGTCGCGTGCCGCACGCGCCTGCAGCGCCGCGCGTTCCGCGCTTTCCACATCACGCGTGGCAATCGCACCGGCCGTCGCCAACGTGCGGGCACGTTCGAGCTCACGATCCGCCTGCGTCGCGGTCAACTCAGCCGTGACCAATCCCGAGCGCGCCGACAAGACGTCATCGCTGAGCGCCGCATCCTCAACGCGCGCGAGTACGGTGCCCGCACTGACGCGCTGACCAGCCTCGATCGACGTGCTGATCACACGACCGGAGACTTCCGCGCGAATCCGCGCCTCCCGTGACGGCACCAGTGCTCCGGTGAGCAGCGGACCGCCCACGATGCGATCAGTCGAAGCCACCACCATATTCTCGGCGCCGATCTGCTGCGTGACCGGGGTGTCGTCGGTGGCCTCTGCATCTTTGCCTCCGCAGGCGCCGAGCGCGCTGATCAACGTGATGGCGGCCAGGACAGCGGCCGGCGCGGCTGCGCGCCGTGTACGAGTACTCATTCGAAAATGCCTCCGCTCGGCGTGCCGGGCTGGGTTAAACCACCGGCGCCGCCGGTGGACTGGTTCGGTCGTGATGCTGCTGGGGTACCCGACTGCACACTTCCTGCGGTTCCTGACGGCGACAGCGGAAGCTCGCGCAGCAGCGTGATACGAACGCGTGCGACCTGCAGATCGCGCGCCGCTTGTGCGCGATTGGCCAACGCCTGCTGCAACTGCACGCGCGTTTCCGACAGTTCGATCTGTGTGGAGATGCCCTCGCGATAGCGGACCTCCGCGATATCATAGCCGCGCTGCGCCTGCTGCGCCGTGCCAATGCTGGCCTGCCACGCTGACTGCGCCTGTTCGAGCTGCATGATGGATTGCTGCATGTCGAACTGCGCGGCTTCGCGTGTCTGCTGCAATCGCAGACGCGCTTCTTCGACACCGGCTTCGGCCGCCATGATTTCGCCCTTCACGCGTCCTCCAGTGAAGAGCGGAACGGTGGCACCCACACTCACCGACCAGTTCGGGAAAAAATCCGCAAGCGCACCCGGCACTCCGTTATCCGGGTAGGCGAAGCGTTGATAATTGGTACTGAGCGACAGCTGCGGCCAGCGTTGGGCGCGCGTGGACTTGAGTTGCTGCTGTGCCACATCCACACCGAGTGACGCCTGCCGTACCGGCAAGCGATCATTCACGCTGGTGTCTGCGTTCGCCAGCGCTGATCGCATCGCCTCGCGCACGCGTGGGTCATCGGCGATGACGTCCTCGCGCGACACCGTGAGCGACGTCGGACTGGCCACCGCCGGGCCGCTGCTCTCGGGCGCTTCCTGAATCGGGCTCGTGAGCGAGATGTTGTCCTCGAGCGGCAGATCAAGCAGTTGCTTGAGGCGCACATAGGCCAGATCACGCTGCGTGCGCGACTGCAGATACTGCGGCCGCTGGTTGTCACGCGTGACGCGGGCTCGAATGAGCTCGAACTCAGACGTGTTGCCCACGTCGAACGTGAGTTGCACCTGACGCGCCGTGCGCTCGGATTGCACGAGTGACGATTCCGCGATGGCGACGAGTCGATCGGCCAGCACCGCGTCATAATATGCGCCGGTGATGTCCAACTGCACCTGGGCCATCGCGCTCGTGATGCCCAGTTCCGACGACGAGCGCCCGAGTCGCGCGGCCTCAACGCCAGCGCGCGCCCGCCCACCGGTGAACAACGGTTGGCTCGCCTGCAGTGCGAACGTCACGGTGTACGGTGACGCGAAAATCCGCGTGATCGGATTCTCCGCTGCTCCGCCGCCGCTTGAATCACTGCCGCCACTGTCGCCCGAGCTGAACCGACGCGTGATCGCTTCGAACTGGTTTTGCAGCTGCTTCTGGTAGTTGAGACTGGTGGTGACCTGCGGCAGCAACGCGCTGCGCGCCTGATACTGCTGACCGCGTGCACGCGCGAGCCCGGCACGGGCCAGTCCCACGGATTCGCTGCTTCCCGCGGCGAGGCTCAGCGCGTTCTCGAGCGAAAGGGGTCGCGGCGGCAACGATGCACCAACTTGCGCCGACAGGGTGCCAATGGGAAGCAACAGTATCGCGCCGACGGTGGCCGACGCGATACATGCACGAAAGGACATAAACGCTCTCATATGGAGGTCGAAGACGACAGCGACACGCGCACCTTACGCGCGGGACTGTCGGTTGGTGACGGGTCAGATGTCCCGGTCTGAGGCGCGCGATATCCGATGGCACGCAGGAACACCCGCACGTAGGCGCCGGCGGCCTTCTCGGCCGGCGAAGGAAACATTTCGGGCATCATCTCACGACTCATGGCGTCGGTAAATGACGCGCTCATCAGCATGGCGACCGCCGCATTCACCTCGAGCGGACGCAATCCGGTAGGCTGCGCGACATCGAGCAATCCGAAGCGCCGCAGTCGTACCACGTAGTCACGCAGCTGGTTCGCCGCGTCGATTGGCCCGTGCCCGACGCACGGCGCCATGTCGGGACGCGCCTGCAGTTCACTCATCGTCTGCAGAATCAGTTGCCGCAGGCCACGATTGTGGGCCATGCGGGCCTGAATCCAGGCCGTGAGCTCAGATTCGGGATCGGCCGGTCGCGCCGGCAAAGGCGGTACACTTTCGGAAATGCCACATTCGTGCGCGACGCAGTCGAGCAGCGTCCCTTTGTTGCCAAAGTGACGAAAGACCGTGATTTCATTGACGCCCGCCTCCTCGGCGATGCGTCGCGTGGTGGCGCCGCGGTAGCCATGCTGGGCATACACGCGAGCGGCCGCCTCCAGGATTCGGGCGCGATTGTCTTGCATTCACTGACAATAATGCAAGTACCTACTTGCATGCAAGTAACGACTTGCATACAGCCGTGCTCGCTTCCGACTGGGTACCGCGTTCGCGGTGCGTGAGTTCATTTTCCCTCATGCCCCTCACCGCCGTGCCTGAGACCATGCGCGCCGCCGTCATTACCCATCCCGGCGGCCCCGACGTGCTCGCCATCGAGATGCGGCCCACGCCAACGCCGCACGACACCGACGTGCTCGTCCGGGTTGTGGGATCGGCGCTCAACCGGGCCGATTTGATCCAACGGGCCGGTCGTTATCCCGCACCGGCCGGTGCGCCCCCCGACATTCCAGGCTTGGAGTTCGCCGGTGTCGTCTTGGACGTGGGCGCGTCGGTCACGCGATGGACCGTTGGCGACCGGGTGTTCGGGCTCGTGCCTGGCGGTGCGCACGCCGAATATCTGGTCACGCACGCGGACACCGTCGCCCGCGTGCCGGACTCGCTCGACCTCCACATCGCCGGCACGCTGCCCGAGGCCTGCATCACGGCGCATGACGCCTTGTTACAGGCCGAGTTTGCGGCCGGCGAGTCCGTCCTCATTCACGCCGTTGGAAGCGGGGTCGGGCTCGCCGCCGTGCAGATTGTGCGCGCACTCGGCGGAGTGCCGTTCGGTACCGCGCGATCCGAAGCCAAGCTCCATGCGGCCAGAGCGCTTGGGCTCGAAGCCGGCTTTGTGCCGGGCCGCGACGACGCCGACGCGCCGAGCTTCGCCGCTGAGGTGGTAGCGCGGACTGAGGGACACGGCGTCGATGTGATATTGGATTTGGTTGGTGGCCCGTATGTGGGCGAGGGTGTGCGCGCACTCGCGGCACGCGGACGACTGGTGCTCATCGGCTTGCTCGCCGGGCCGGACTCACACGTGGATCTCCGCCGCGTGCTGTCGCGTCGGCTGAGTCTGCGCGGCACGGTGTTGCGTGCGCGCGCCCTCGATGAGCGTGTGCAGTTCACGCAGGCGTTCGAGGAGATCATTGTCCCGTTGCTGGCGGACGGCCGTGTGAAAACCGTGGTGGATCGCACGTTCACGCTCGATCAGATCGCCGAGGCGCACGCCGTACTTGAAAGCAACGACACCGCCGGAAAGATCGCGCTGCGGATCGGCGAGGCTTGAGGCCCGGCACACCGCATGTAAGCCGATTGGGATCGAGGCCGGACCACGGGCACGCCACGATCCGAGTCGTGCCTTGGCGGTCGAGCACCGGGCTGGTCGATGTTCATAACTGCGAGAGCCCATCGGCTTACCGACTCTGAGCGAAAAATCGGCCCGGCAGTTATCTGCCGGGCCGATCCCCGCCGCCAACTCGGCGGTGGTCTCCTTCTCGAAGCTTACGCCTGCGTCTGACGGCGACGACGCGCCATTCCCGCCATCGCACCAAGACCAAGCGCCAGCATTGCGTACGTGGACGGCTCCGGCACCACGTTCACCAGATCCGCCCGACCGCCGAAGCGGACATTGTCGATGGCGAAACCAGCCGGCTCGTTGCCGGTGATGTAGAACGCCAGACCCGAGATCGAGTTCGCGCCGCCCGCATCAGCGAATCCGAACGTTTCGATGCCCGTGGCGTCGTTTGTGAATGTGCCCAAGGCCGATCCATCGGCCCGGTAGCCCGTGATCGACGTACCGCCGATCGCGTCGAAGAAGCCACCGTCAAGTGCCACAAATGCCACGGGCTTGCTGAAGTAGATCACGACGGGGCCGTTGAACGTCGGCGATCCGCTGAGCACCGGACTGTTCGGGGCTGCACCGTCGGTCACCGTGCTCACCTGCTCACTAAGGTTCAAAGCGAGCGGGTTCGTTGGATTGCCCGACAGCGTCCGTACGCCACCGCCAGTAACCGTCTGTCCCTGGAAAGCCCCAGCGAAGCTGACCGTGATATCGCCAATGTCCGGGACGAGGTTGAAGCTGAAGGTCGGGTTGAGCGTACCGAGAGCGACTTCGCTGAAGGTGATGGCTGGAGCACCTGGGGTAAACGAACCCGGGCCGATTCGAACGAGCTGGGCGTCGGCTGAGGTGGCGATCGCTGTAAACGCAAGCGCCAGCACGCCTACTGGAATAAATGTTTGCCGCATGTCGAGGCCTCGAGCAGGAGGGAAGGGGAGCGAGCCATGTCGATAACATCCCCAGATCGCCATGATTGGCAACTCCCGGGCCACTACCGCCGCACTCCTAGCTGGCGCGCGATCCAAAAGCGTGTGAGGGTGTGGAGAGGGTTGCAAACGGACCGGCGACATGGTACGCAACTTTACGACTGACATATACTTAGGGAACAAACCCGGAACCCCCTATCGGCCACATGAGTCGGCCGAGGACCTCTGCCGGGACGCCGCTGCATCGTATTGTGAACACCGTACAGTGTATCGTTGACGCCCCAACCACTGTGGCTTCCCCGCCACTGGCGGCGCCGAGCTCCACACCCTAAGGCGGGTGACCACGGCAGCGTTGGCGTGAAATCGTGGCTAGTACGCCACGGCATCATGCGGCGGCGCCGCACCCCACCTCGAACAGCGCACTCACCGTTGACAGATGGAGCTCGCGCCGGGACGTCAGCAGCGCCAACAAAAGGCGCGCTGCCCTGTCCGGCGAGATTTCGTGGTAAAGGCCGAACTTACGAGCCGTCTCCAACACGAGGTCGGCGACGGCCGTCGCACACGTTCTGTTCACAAAAAACGTCGTGCCACTAACGCTGCACAAACCCACGCAGCTCAATCCGGCGCTCACGTGTCGCCACATCGTATTTGTAGGCATAGGCAGTCGGATACGCACCAGGCTTCGGATAACGGGCGGGTGTGGCGATTGCAATGGTCGTATCGGGGCGAGACAACAAGAACGTGCGCGTCATCATCGGCTCGAGGAAAATCATGCCACCATCAAAGAAGCCGTAGACGAAGGTGGATGCGAACGGCGCGCCCCGGAACTCGGGCCCGGCGGTGGCGCCAGCATGCACACCCATGCGCGGGACCGCCGCTGGATCGAGCGTGTAGCCGGGCGGGAGCTCGTCGGCAGCCGGCTGCCGCAGCGTCTTGGCGGCGTACGCAGGATCCGCGGGCGTGATCGCCGCTCGCTGCTGCGGCGTAATCGTGTAGAAGTGCACGTCGAAGTGCGGCGTGGTGTAGATGCTCATCGGCGGGTGGCCGACGGGCTGCCAATTGACGACCACCTGCTCGAACACCATTGGCGGCGCGCCGGCGGGAAGCGGCAGGATGTACTCCTGACTTGTCATCGGGGGGAGCTGTGTCGGCAACCCATCCAGCGCATTCTCCGAAAGCACGACGGCGACCGAGACCACGTTCGTGCCCTGCACCTGAACTTCCGTCCTTGCTACGCCATTGCCGAACGTGACATCGGCCCCCCGCACGGTTTCCACATTGGCGGCCGTTGGCGAGTCGTTGCTGCACGAGACCATCACGGCCAACGCAACCACGGAGAGCGCCACGGCACCCGCGACGCGACGCTCGGCAATGCGCATGAGATAATTCGCGGCTGACGACCGGTGTGAGTTTTCTGACATGGTACGCTCCTCGACGGTGTGGTGCGCGCTTTGCTGTCGCGCGCTATTGACGAGCTGCGCTCTTGCTGCAGCCCGTGGACGGCGGCTAATTACGGTCACGCGGTCAGCGCCCGGTCAGGTTCTGGTCAGGCGAACAGAGTAGAGGGATCCATGTATCGCCTGATCACGTTTGGTGGGCTCAACGTCGAGCGGGATGGCGTGTCGATGCCCGCCATGGCGGCTCAGCGGAAGGCGATTGCGTTGTTGGCAGTCGTTGCCGCCAGCGGTCGTGCAGGAGTTCCCCGCGACCGTCTGCTTTCCCTGCTGTGGCCGGAAAGCGACTCCGATCGGGCACGCGGCGCGCTCAAGCAGATGTTGCACTCGCTGCGACGACAGTTAGGTCCGGATGATGTCTTGACCGGCACCGCGTCAGTGTCGCTCGACCCGACATACATGGACTCCGACATCGCCGGCTACACACTGGCGCGACGTCACGGACGGCCGGCCGAGGCTGTCGCGCTGTACACGGGTCCGTTCCTCGACGGCGTGCATGTCGACGGCGCCGACGAACTCGAGCGGTGGGTGGCCGCGCGACGGCAGGAGCTAGCCGACGATTTCGCGGCGGCGCTGGAAGAACTTGCGCGCGCCGCCGAAACAATCGGCGACTGGCCAGCCGCAGTGGAGTGGTGGCGTCGCCGTCAAGCGGCCGAACCGCTGAGCAGTCGCGTCGCTGTCGCGCTCATGCGAGCACTCCACGCGGCAGGCGACGGGCCGGCGGCACTGCGCCACGCGCACGTGCACGAGACCCTCGTGCATCAGGAACTCGGATCGTCAGCCGACGCGTGCGTTGCCGAGGCCGCTGCGGCCATCACAGCAGGCGAGCGTGCACGAGCCTCATCTGCCGGCCCGACCACCGCGAAACTTCACGCATCACGTGCCGGGAACGGACATACCCGGACCGTTCCCGCGGATGACGCAAGCGGCGGCGCACCGATACCGAGCGACCTGCCGCCGGTATCCGATGGCACCGTTGCACGGCGCAACGTGCCCGGTAGCAAGCGCTGGCGAATGCGGAGCAGTATCGGGCTCGGCCTGGCCGCAGCGGCCGTGCTCGTCGCCGCCCTGTTGGTGAACTCCCGCGAAAGAAGGGACGCCAACGGGTTTGTCCCGAACGCAGCGGAACTGGCGCTCGAACCGAAGCGGGTTGCCATCACGGTCTTCGAGAACGAGACCGGTGATAGTTCGCTCGCATCGCTCGGGCTGATGGCCTCTGATTGGGTGAGCCGCGGCCTCATGCGCACGGCGCTCGTGGATGTACTCGACGTCGGCACGCTGTACACGCAGCGCAACGCGCCCTCGGGCGAACGCAGCGATCCACGCGAAATGGCGCGCCGTTCAGGCGCCGGTTTGGTCGTCGACGGGCGCTACTATAAAACCGTCGACACCGTGCGTTTCACGGCGCGCGTTGTCGATGTCGGCACGGGCCGCGTGCTGCGCGTGGTCGATCCGATCGGCGCTCCCGCGGATAACCCACTGGCGGCTGTCGACGAACTCCGGCAGCGCGTCACTGCGGCGCTCGGCACGATTGTCGACCCGCGCGCGAGTTTCTTCGCGACGCCGTCGATGCAGCCGCCGCGCCTGGAAGCGTATGAGGAGTACGTCGTCGCGCAGGACCTCTACTGGCGCGGCGCGTTCGGGCCGGCGTTCATTCATTTTCGTCGCGCGTCGGAGCTCGATCCCGCGTTCGACGCGGCGGCCGCGTGGCTGACGGTGAATGCGGTGGGCATCGCGCGCTGCGATATCGTTGACTCAGTATCCAGCCTACTGAGTTCGCGTTCGGCGGCGCTCGGGTTATGGGAACGGTTCACGATCTCCGTCTCGAAAGCGCGTTGTGCGAGCGACTGGGCGGAGCACAACCGCCTGCAGCGCGCACGACTCGAACTGCAGCCGCACTCGTCGCACGTCATGTGGACACTGGCCGTTGGATACAGGCAGCTCGGAGCGCCGGGCGCGGCACAAGCACTGTTGACGACGCTCAACGCTGAGCGCGACCTGGCGTGGATGTCCGACGATGCCAAGCTGCTGTACTGGCGCGAGCTGACGGCCGACCATCACGCACTCGGTGAGTTTGGCCGCGAGCTCGCGATTGCCGATCGCCTGACACGCGAGGCGCGCGCGCCACTCGCGGCGGCGTACATCCGTGCGCGTGCACTGGCGGGAGCGGGGCGTGCAAGCGACGCGCTCGCGGCACTGGACAATATTGACGCGATGTTGCCGGAACCCGCGCTGGTCGCGGGTGTCACGGGCGGGTGGATGCGCGCCCCGGAACTCGCCTCACCGGGATGGGTGATGTATCAGATCGCGACGGAACTCGCGGCGCACGGAGCGCCGGCGTCCGCGTCGCACGCCGCCGCGGAACGAGCCGTCGCGTGGTTTGCACGGACGGCCAAGGCCGGCACGATTCCGCCTGAGCAGCGGTTTGTGCTGGCGCATGCGCTGGCGTTGCTCGGTCGCGCGGACGAAGGTCACGCAGTACTCGACACGTTGGTGCGCGCCGCGCCAACGATCGTCGCATTGCGCGGCGCGCTGGCGGCAATGAGCGCCGCTGCGGGGGACCGTGCAACCGCGCAGAACACGATGACGTGGCTCGCATCACGACCGCCGCAATTTCCGATCGGCATGCCGACCTTTTACCGAGCGAGCATCGCGGCACTGAGCGGCGATGCCGCCAGTGCACTTGATCTGCTCGAAGCGCTGCCGCACGGCGCGCACCCTTATGACATCGGCTTGCTGCACAACGATCCCGCCTTCGCTGCACTGCGCAACAATCCTCGATTCCTGCGTCTGGTGGAACCGCGACCGTAGCGGAGGATCGGAATCTGAATCGCAGCCTACGGAACTGGACCAGCATTCCGTTCCACTTCGACGCTGGGTTGTTGTAGTAAAATCGTGTATCAGGTTCGAGCACGGCCTTGAGCGAGTCGTCGAGTCCACTGCTCATGAACAGCAGGTGCTTCACGGTGATACGCGATTCAGTCAGCGGCGCCCGTGACCAGCTGACCCCCGGCCAGCGCGTGGCCGGATCGTCGAACGTGAGCCGGCCCTGTTCGCGCAACCGTCCAACCAGCAGCGATACGACGGACTTGCCGGCACTGGCGATGATAGAGTCCTTGGACGGCGTCCAGCCATTCCACTAGCGCTCGGCCACCCCGGAGCACGCGGTCATTGCCGACCAAAGCGTCACGACCAGCAACGTCTGACGAACACGGCGCACCAGGTTCCCTGCCACGTGCTGTCGCATCGCGCTGCTCCACTCGCTGTGTGATTCCGTCGTCCGTCGGTGAGAATCACGCGCCCGTCGTGCAACAGGATGTTCTCAGGCTTGATATCGCGATGGATCACGCCACTGCGATGTGCGTAGTCAAGCGCATCCGCCACTTCACGCGTGATGCGGACCGCGTCCTCGACGCCCAGCTGCGTCTCACGGTTTAATCGCTCTCGAATCGTCTCGCCCTCGATGTACGGCATCACGTAGTAGAGGAAGCCGTCGGCCGTGCCGCTGTCGAACAGCGGCAGAATGTGCGGATGTTGCAGGGCCGCCGTGGTCTTGATTTCGACGATGAAACGTTCGGCGCCGAGCGCGGCGGCGAGTTCGGGCTTCAAGTATTGATGGCGACCTTGCGGTCGTGCTTCAGGTCTTCGGCGAGATAGACGGTGGCCATGCCACCCGCGCCGAGCGCGCGCTCGATGCGGTAGCGGTCGGCGAGGGCCGCACTCAAGCGCGCAAACACGTCGCCGCTCACGGCGTTGGCTTGGCCTTGAGTTCATCGAGCCAATGCTCGACGACGACAATCTGTCCGCTCGTGCTGCCGCTCGCGCGCTGCACCATCAGGAAGCGTTGAT
>ENA-ORBV01014966-ORBV01014966.1-microbial-mat-metagenome-genome-assembly--contig:-NODE-14966-length-11501-cov-13.140581_pt1 | contig 11501 bp, 9 predicted proteins | sample MGYA00237777_ERZ505514 | MGnify/ENA primary metagenome ERZ505514 (study PRJEB26160, sample SAMN06269048) | microbial mat metagenome | isolation source: Oligotrophic lake microbial mat | place...
TTTTTCAAGCAGAAGACGGCATACGAGATTCGCCTTAGTCTCGTGGGCTCGGAGATGTGTATAAGAGACAGTACGTGGAAACTTAACAGTTGGTGGCGTTGAAACTGGAAACTAGAATCCAAGTCGCGCACCTTCCCCAAAATACGTCGCGCATCCGTTGGCGAAGATGACTTACTCCTATGTCAGCGGCACCAGCAATGAATGAATCGTCGATCGTGTTGCATGGCAATTCTTCATGTCGTTGTGTTCAAGTTGTTGCTTCTTCTGCTGCTGTTGTTTGTTATTAGTCAACCAACCACATTACAAAAAAAAATCTTTCGTCGAAAGTAGTAACTGCAGAGGCAAGTTAAATAAACAACAACAACAAGGAATCAAGAACAAGCATGTCGGACAACGAAGACGAAGTTACCAAAGAGTCTTCTCTCGACGAAAACCACGACGACGACGAGGAGAGCGGTGGGGATGGTGCGGCGGACGATGAAACTAGTAGAAGGGCTGACGACGACAATGAGAGCGGTGGGTCATCACACGCTCTCCAGATGAAAATTTTAGCCTTGCAGCTTCAACTGAAAAACAAAGAAGAGCAAATGGAGAATTTGCAGACGGAAAGGAAGGAACGAGTGCTTTTGGCTCGCGGTCAATTTTTCGCTCAATTACAAGATGTTCTTGGGACGAATAGAGTAGCGTACACTAATGGATTTGATGGTATTTGTGGTCGAATTCGAGGCCCAGGCGATAAAGATGATGCTGCCAGTAGTCGCTGGCGTGCCCAGAGATTCCCAAAGCACAAAAGTCTTGAATTGGAGCTGCTGGCAAAGGTCAAAGACACGAATGCAACCGCTGACGATTTGTCCTATGTCTCTAATTCTGCTTCGAGTAAGGGAAGCTACAAGAGCCGCAACAGCTTGGGCAAAGAAGTCAGGGATGTGATTGAAGATCAAAAGGAAAACAAACCTCTCAGAGCACAGAGCAGCAGCGGGTTGAGTCGTAGCTCCGGAGAGCCTACTGATGCAGACTCATTTGCCAAAATGGTCGACGCCGGAACGGTAACGAACGTAGCTCACCTTCTGGCTGGAAACAAGACTTGTTCGCCTACTATGGGGATATTTACCCAGACCACAATCGGATGCGACTTTGAAGGAGAAATGGACCGTCAAATCGAGAAAGCAAAAGGCAGTTCTACTAAGCTTGCTCTAATCGAGAAGCGAACGAAGATTCTACAAAACCTGGCCTTCCATCAGAGAGAATGCAAAGGCTTCTGTAATCTTCCAAACAACATGATAGCGGTGCCTAAAGGCGGCCATGAAAAGTTCTTCGACACCGACTGCTATTGGATCATCGCACCCATCATGCCTTTTGAAAAACTAATACACTGGCATCACAAAATGGGTGGATACTGGGTCATGTTTATTGCAGGTAGCTTTACCAAAAGAGACAATCAAGCCTACACCAACTTTCTACAAGCAAGCACAAGTGATAAGGAGGGTGAGCATGTTTACGTTAAGGGAGTGCGAGAACGGTGTAGCAAACCGGACGTCGACCAGGGAATCAAGAACATCTCGATCTTTATTAAAGCTTTTGCAGATCTAGCAACAGGCCGAGGGCACGATAAGTTGACCCCTTTCGACCTCATGGACAGAGGCGCAGAGCCCCCTGGCCTTAAGGGGCTTAAAAGTGTGCAAAGAAAGCTACAGAACGACGAGATGGTAACGGTTCCCATTTTGAGGGCTTACGATGAGGAAAAGACGCAAGTCCTGAAGGTTTTCATTGATTGCAAAGATCTAACCAAGATACCCGAACCCATGGCAGTAGCAGCCAAGGGTGCGCTAAACTTGATGGAAATGAACGGAGAAAGGGCTACACCAGCTTGTGCCGAGTCGAGCAGTGTCGGGGAGGATAGCCATGTATCATCTGTTGATCAGATTTCTTTCCGGACGCCGACAGCTTCCTGCCAGGAAAGTTCCGATGTACCCGATTACATTTCTATCGTGACGCCATCGCCATGATGTACATGGGAATACTCCGGTCCCCCTCATCCAGTTAAGGGACATGTGTGCAACCATAGTCCCCGCTGCAACATACATGTACATTATTACCTCACCTCCGGGAATCTTTATTAATAGCACAGATACACATAAGCGAACCCCCCGGCGCCGGCTCGGAATATGTTATCCAGACGTATATTTTTAATAACATGTCACTTACAAAACAACAAACGCGTTAACCTATACACCCAACCATGCCGTGCATCCGTCGGCCCACCCAACGGCCAAAGAACCTTCCATGGCTATCGCTCACTCTACTGTACGCACTTCGCACGACGGCGAAATAGATTTTCTAGTTTAACCAGCCAACATAGCACTGCATCCACATAGCCACAGCTAGCTAGCTAGCTAGTAGCTAGACATCATTGTAGTACCAACATCGGCCCTAAATTAGCTCCTTCGGCCCGTCCAATAGCCAAATCCCAACCAAAATACACCAATTCTCTACAACAAATGTTGTCTACAAGAACAGCTACTTGTGGTGTGCTTCGAACGGCTAATTTATTGTTCTTATAGCGCACCATTCTTGCGCCAGCAGAGTCACCCCCATTACACAATGTGGTACCTTGACATGCAGCTGCACTGACACCGCAAATTGCTTCGAAACCATAACACATCCATCCATCCACCCAAAAGACTTTTCCGACAATGAACATCTACCTTCTGGCTTCTAATCGCTAGGGGGGTCGCAGATGGGGCTTCCATTTTGAGTCATCTTCAAACCACAATCTGCTGTCTTGGTTTTTTTGCTACAAGGCTGGGATCGAAACTTAGCCTTCCTCTTGTTGTACCACTTCTGGCTTGCACCTGATTCCCAAAACGTCTTTACTTCTGGTGAATCAGGCAGTACCATTTGTTTCTCAGCTGAACCTCCGGCAGCAGCGGATGTCTTCTTTTCGGGTGCGATTGGACTAGGTGATGGTTTCCTGTCTGATCGTTTCCTAGGAATCCTATGCATAGGGGAAAAGATGGCTCTCTTGTCGGATCCGATAGATGCATTCTCCTTGGACATGCTTCCTTCCTTGGCTAATGGTTTCTTCGGGGAGTGCCATCCAATTGTATTTGGTTTCTTGGCAAAAAGCGATTGGCGTTCAATTGGGCTTGTTTTCTTGATAGGTGATAGTTTGTTCTTGGGGGGCTCTTGAAGCAATCGGGGATTAACGAAACGTTTCATCTTCTTGGCGTTGTGTTTCTTGGGAGGTTTCATTTCACTTTCAGTTGGACTTGAACGAAAAATGCCACTTGGTTTCTTGGCGCACGCAGTCTTATTGGAGTGCGGGTAAGAAGGTGCGGCTGGCTTTTTGTCTTCTGGTGAAGCAATTGCTGACTCTTCGGAAGGACTGGTCGGGTCATTACTTCTTGTACTAACAGGTGGTGTCCATTTTTTTGGCAGCTTCTTGTGAGACGGTGCACACAGTTTTGGGCTTGCCGTGGGTGCATAGGAACATTCATCTGAGTCGAGGTTTTCACATTCGTGGTGCCTCCAACCATTCATGAGACCCAAGTCAAGTCTTGGAGTTGCTTTCTTGTTGAGTGGATCAGGCAGATCCGTATCCACCATTCGGTTGAATGCAATCAATTCAAGAGTGTCTACCTCCGATAGGTTGGGCTTTTTAAGCGGATAAGTAATCCGAATGTCGTTGCACAATTCTTGGGCGGTGGTATGATATTCACACTCTTCAACCAAAAGGAACATATCTGGATAGATGCGACCCATTCGCTGAAGCAATTCGACGTTGTTCCAATTGAATATTGAAGCGAAGGCGCCCCAGATATCTGGATGAGTAGCGAGAAAGTGAACAATGACCTTCCACTTATCATAAGTGCTGTAGTTGTTTCTATTTCTTTTTATCGCTCCGCTTGGGAGGAAGTATCTTGCTTGTGGGTTATCGTCGGCTCCAAATGCATCCCAATGCTCGGACATCAAATGAAACACAGTATAGCCCATCCGATCAGCCAAGCCGACAACCTCGCGCCACTGGACTGGGTCCAAATGGCAGCACAAGTCGAGTGTCCACTTGTAAAAAGAGAAGGAAATGTGAGTGTGTGTTTCATTTTTGGGATGGATATTTTATTTTTTAATGTTAACTTACACGATGAGATTTCACCATTATGTCTTTGCAACTTTTGCGAAAAACTGCCATGTCGTTGTTATGATTGAATGGATCAAGTACGAATTGATCGTAATCGGGTTCTGGGGCGGTGGGAAAGTTCATCGTTCAGGTAGTTTTGTTGGTGATTATGTTCTGATAAAATGAAGTAAAAGTATAGATCTGATATTTTTTGTGATAGCTGTAATGTCGATTGTGTTTTCCATTATATTGGATTCGTTCTGCCACTCCAATTGTATGCTCAAATGGAGTTGCAATAATTCTGGGTGAGTATCCATTTCTTCACCAATGCGCTCATTTTTGTATACTCCAATTGGATCTTAAACCCGCTTACATTCTGACGCGATCTTTCTCGCTACTACTACTAGCTAGCTACTAGCGTTGGATGGTCGCAGCATCACTCGCGGCCACTTCTTTTGTGCTCATTGCATTGTCTAGCCATCACACTGTTGATTCATCACATAGCTGCTGCTTCTTACACTAGATAGCTTTCATGACTAATATCAAATAACAATGTCTACATGTCCCAAATGTGCACTGTTGCAATCTGACAGTGCACAAAGGTGTCATGTTTTACCGTGATCAGCAGCTGATTGCCAAGAACAATCTGAATGCCACACCGATTTTGTCATGACCAACCAGATCACCACATGAATGAGAGCAGTTAGTTCTCACATCATGTAGAAATCATTTTTGGTGTTGGTTGCATGTGGTTGGTTCCAAGAATGCCCAGCAGCTGAGTGCAAAACCTTTTGTTTCACAGTCAGATTTGGCGGCAACAAGCAGCAATGGTTGGCTAGGAATGGGATGAGGTCCTTCCAAGACCAACCAGATCATCACAGAAATAAAAACTGTTTGGCCTGTCAACGTTTACACAATGTTTTTTGATGTCTGAAACATGTGTTTGGTGCCAAGGATGTCTGGCAGAGCAATGTTCACTGCTGACTTCATTCTGATTTGTTTGGAAACTGCAGCATTAGGGAAACACACAAACGGGGGATTCAAACTTACATTTACACATAACTGAAGATAATTACAAACCATGCTGCACAAAAGAGTGCATCGATAGTTGGCAATGGTGGACTGATCCAGTTGGTGGGCTAACTGAGAACACATGTGGCCAGAATGCCACATGATTCGGGCTGATTGCAACCACATTTGGCAAGAATGCCACATGAGTCAGCATCTAGCTAGATTGGCAACTGCAACATGCGGGAAACATGCAAAGGGGGATTCAAACTTAAATTTACACATCAGAGAATTTCAAACTGTCCTGCACAAAGGAGTGTGTGGAGCATTGGCAATGGTGGACTAATCTAGTTGGTGGACTAACTGAGAACACATGCAGACAGAATGCCACATGATTTGGGCTGATTGCAACCACATTTGGCAAGAATGCCACATGAGTCAGCATCTGGCTAGATTGGAAACAAGAGCATGAGGGAAAAATGCCAGGAGAAATTCAAACTGACATTTGCATGTAAGACATTTACAATTTACATCCAACATAGACATTTGAGTTTTGGTTGTGGGACTCTTGGTTGTTGAGATGGGGACTATCCAGTCTTTTCCAGAGCCTCTTTGAGGATTTGGCCAACAGTTCTCATGGAAGCAGTGAATGTTCCACATCTCCATGCGTTTGGTAGTTGCCAGCAAAACTCACATGTCTAACCTGGCCTATTTGTGATAGAGTTGAAGTACATTTCATCTGTTGTGGTAACCTTTCCATTTTTGGTGGTGGTTGGGGCTTGCCCCTTAATTTTTGCATGCCCTTGGTTCTAGTGAACACATGGTTTCAGATTTTGGTTGACCCAATTCCATGCAAGTTTGTTGTTTGCAGTGCATTTCTGCCTAGCTGGATGGATTTGCATCAACATAGATATTTGAGTTTTGGTTGTGGGACTCTTGGTTGTTGAGATGTGGACTGTCTGGTCTTTTGCAGAGCCTGTGTGAGGATTTGGCCAACAGTTCTCATGGAAGCAGTGAATGTTCCACATCTCCATGAGTTTGGCAGCTGCCAGCAAAACTCACATATCTAACCTGGCCTATTTGTGATAGAGTTGAAGAACATTTAATCTGTTGTTGGGACTTTTCCGTTTTTGGTGGTGGTTTGGGCTTGCTCCTTAATTTTTGCAGGCCCTTGGTCATAGTGAACACATGGTTTTTGATTGTGGTTCACCCAATTCTTTTCAACTTGGTTGTTTTCAGTGCATTTCTGTTTAGTTGGATGGATTTAGATCAACATAGATATTTAAGTTTTGGTTGTGGGACTCTTGGTTGTTGAGATGGGGACTATTCAGTCTTTTCCAGACCCCACTTGGAGATTTGGCCAACAGTTGTCCAGTCAGCAGCATAAATTCCATATCTACATGAGTTTGGCAGATGCCAGCAAAACTCACATATCTAACCTGGCCTATTTGTGATAGAGTTGAAGTGCATTTCATCTGTTGTGGTAACCTTTCCATTGTTGGTGGTGGTTGGGGCTTGCCACTTAATAGGGAAGCTTGGGGATCCATTGTGCGACCTATCAATTCGCCGGGATGCAAGTGGCAAGCTAGGCGCGCCTGCCAGTTACCCCTTTGAAACACTAGCTAGTCTACTGGTTCCAGAATTCGGTGGATAGCTGCTATAACTAGCTAGCCACAGTGGTTACAAAAGGAACTTGCTGAATTGTGCCGCAAAAATTCATTTCAAAAATAACATCAAATATATATCAAAATGCAATTGGGAACAAGGGAAGTCCACCTACGATCGAACTCGACAGACACTATGAAAATTGCTCAGTGTGGACACCAAGCAAGTGATTTTGTTATCTTTTTTTTTAAACCGCATCTGTCGTTTTGCATTTCAAAAATCGAAGCCAAGCACGATTTCCAGTTAACAGGCGTCATCAAAGCCGATGGATTTCAATCGGTTGACAACGCAACCCAAGCAAATGTAAACTGAAAAAATAAAAAACCGCACACAACGTGAATGTCACCACAAATTCATCACTGCCGATTTTCACAGTGGGGTAATTGCACAACACAAATACCAACAATCTCAACAACCTTTTTTCGTTTCCGAAACAATTGATAATTTTGCATGATGAGTGGACAAGGCCATCATCCCACAGCTCCCGGTACCAACAATCCTCCCAATGGACACAACGTCACTCCAGGAAGCGTTACACCAGGCAACACGTCGGGCGTCAATCCGTTTCGGCTGTCTCAGCAGAATCAAGGACACGCTACTCCCGGTGCCCACAATCCTCCCAACGTCACACCAGGCAGTTTTTTGCCAGGAAACACGTCGGGCAACAATGCGCACGGGCAGCCTAATGGACACAACGTCACTCCAGGAAGCGTTACACCAGGCAACACGTCGGGCGTTAATCCATTTCTGCTTTCCGGCTATCAAGGACACGCTACACACGGTGCCCACAATCCTCCCAACGTCACACCAAGCAGCGGCAATGCGTCGGGCAACAATGCGCACGGACCGCCTCAGCAGAGTCATGCAAGCACAAATAACAACGCACATGGTCAGCATGCCAGTCATTCAAACGCCGGTGGCACGCCACGAGGCGGGCATGCTGGGGCAAGAACTGGAGGATTCGGAGCAGCCAACATGTCTGTTGCTTTTGGAAGGAACTCCCGAACTTTGGTAAATGCGGCGAGAGCACATGATGACGGAGTTTATTGCTCTGCTAACCCGTCATTGAACATTCCTCCAATGCCAGTGCGTGGCAATGCAGCTAGCTATTTGCCCATTTTTGACCGTGCAGCACCTCCACCTGGCCTATCACCCAACCAGCAGTTCTCTTACGCGTTTTGGGCATGGATTTGGATTGTGTGGGAAGCGACCGCCCGACCTCCCCAGTGGATGTTGCTCCACAGCATTGTTTCTCGCAGTGTGACAATTGATGAATGCCATCACGCCAGCCGGAACTTTCTTGCAACAATTGCATGTTGTTCCGTGGAGGGAATGAACAATCGTCCACCAGGGAGAAATGTTGGATCCGTCGCAGCCATGATGAACGACCCCCAATGGCAAGAAACAGCAACTGCGATGACGTCTTTCATCACCTACGTGGCAAACAATTTTGTAAACCTAGGCCGAAACGAAGTAACCACACTCAGTGTGCAGACGGCTAATGTTTTTTCTCACTGGGAGACTGTGCGCAGCAAGTTGAGGAAGTGTGGATGCTTTGGATGCCACCGGGTCGCATTGGCGTTGCCCCACGTGGGAGCAGGAACCAACCTGGAAGTTCATCAACTTGTCAACAGCTGCCGAGGATTGTACATCAATCAGTACAGACTTTACAGAATGCTCTTCCGGGACTTCACCATCAGTCGAGGCAATGTTGTCATACCACGAGAGCACCTCATGTTCACCAGTCCAGAAGAAAATGATGATGTGGAGCAAGACGTCCTTCTCTACAATGCGTGATCGTTGCCCAGAGCCACTACCAGGCACATCCCAGGAGGAAGCGGAACAGTCCTAGAAAGGTTTCCGCAATGCACCACCACCACTCCATGAGTTTATGATAGTCGCGACAAAGTCGACAAGTTGCTGCATCGGTGTCAATGTCGTACGAAAAAACACAATATGTGGCCGACTTCTATATAGATTCGTTCTTTTTATGTCCCCTACATAGTTGCATAACTAGGTAGTGAAGCACTGTCGGCAGTGGCATCGTTCTGCAGATGTAGTCGAGGGCCTTTCTTCTTGATGGGTTCCTTTTAGTGGTGCTGCTGCTATAACTAACTTTAAAAACTAATAAAAACTCGTTGCCCAGTAACAGTTGATCTGTGCAAGATGTATGACTTTCCACAAATAGATAGGCTGCTCCTTGTCCCCAGTAACAGCATGGCTCAGCACATGCTGTGTCCTCCAAAATTGCCTGTCCCATGGCCCGTCCCTTGCCCGTCAGAACCGTCTTTCCGTCGTCCTCCCCAAACACAGTTGAAATTAATGAACACCTTGGAATAACAAGCACATGCATGACATCAAAACTGTCAAAATTTGCATTCTGGCAGCAGTCAATAGGACTTGTTGATGCTACTAGTAGCTACTAGGCAGTGGCAGATGATGCGATACCTGCATCCGGGAATGGACAGTTTTCACAAAAGCATCGAGCAACACCAGGCGCGGAATCCGTGGAATGGGTCAACATGGAACTCGGGAATGAAAGCTTTGACAGTTAGTAGCTTTAGGCAGACAGTGCGATTTGTTTGTGGGAGAATCGTGGGACTGACTTTTGGGAATTGGCTGATCGCGGGATTGGCTTTTCGGAATCAAGGAGCAGTTTCGGCAAGAACAACAAGGAGAAGGTTACAGAAGTGCGACCAGAAACAACAGCCCATGTTGGCGTGGGAGAAAACACGCTGAAAACATGCGACCAGAAACGGCAGCGCACGTTGGAGTGGGAGACAACACGCTGAAAGCCCTGCTCGCGTTTGCGTGGACGAGCAGCGTGTTCCCACAAGCAGCGTTTCTGCTAAGAGACACACACTCTCTTACAAACACGCTGAAAATTAATCACAATGTTTTTCGTTAGTTTTTTGCAAGTGAGAGAAAAAGATAATAAGAAAACAAAACAAAACCAAAAGAAAAATGGCGGAAAATAACCCTCACAAACGCAAGGCTGACGGCAGTCCTGGACAGCGTCGCAGAGCGAATGGAAGATTTCCTCCAAACCATGGACACGTTGGCGCTGACAACAACAGAAACGCGGTTGCGAACGTAATCCACAACAACAACAACTCCTTTGCGGCTGTGGGCAGCCCCACTGGTTCTGTCGGGACCAACAATGCCTCCCATACCAACGTCTCCGTGGAAGCAAATGCGTCAGGGCCAGCTGCATCTCCCTCCTTTCTGTCTTCCAATGTCTTTGGTGGCCAAGCCAATGCCAATTTGGCGTCTTCCAATCCCTTTGGCGGCTTTGCCAATTCAACTGGTTCTGTCTCGGGTGTTGCGAGCGGGACTCAATTGGCCCACGATGCCTCCCGCACTGCCGTCTTTGGCGGCTCTCCCAATTTGGCGTCTTCCAATGTCTTTGGCGGCTTTGCCAATTCAACTGGTTCCGTCGGGCTTGCTGCGTCTCCCTTCTTGGCGACTCCTGCTGTCTCCTCATCCAGCAGCAACAACAACAACAACAACAACTCGGGGAACGGAACCGCTACTGCTGCCTCCTCGGAGTCTTCCAATCTGATCAGATTTTCTGTCAACCTGAATGGATATGATTCGGTAAAGGCGTGGTTGCGTGTTCGGCCAAATACGACGAAGGTCATGCGGCAGGTGTTGGAAAACATTCCCTACCAGAAGTTTGGAATTCGCGATCCTAAGAAAGTGTGGCACTTCCTTGTTCAAGGACGGGATGGGAACAATTTGATTCCCATTGACCCAGACCAAGAGGCCATGTCGTTGTTACAAGACAATGACCAAATCATCCTTGTGCTCAAGAGTGATGGTGACAATCAGAACGATAACAACAACGAGAACGAGAGCGACGAAGAAGAAACTGGGGCAGAAGAGGGGCAAGGGACTCAATTGACCAACGATGACTCCCGCACCACCGTCTCCGTCGGGCTTGCTGCCTCTCCCTCCGTGGCGTCTTCCAATGTCTTTGGCGGCCATGCCAATTCTAATAATTCTGTCTTGGGTGTTGCCGATTCAACTGGTTCTGTCTTGGGTGTTGCCAACCGGACTCAATTGACCAACGATTCCTCCCGCACCAACGTCTCCGTCGGGCATACTGCCTATCCCTCCGTGGAGTCTTCCAATGTCTATCCCTCCGTGGAGTCTTCCAATGTCTTTGGCGGCTCTTTCAATTCGACTGGCTTGGGTGTCGTCAACGGGACGCAATTGACCAACGATGCCTCCAGCACCACAGTCTCTGGGCCAGCTGCCTCTCCCTCAGTTGCGTCAGTTAGGTATGTCTCCTGGGCCGACAACATCGACAACAACAACAACAACAACTCGGGGGACGGAACCGCTGCTGCTGCCTCCTTGGGGTCTTCCAATGTAATGAATGTACTTACCAACGATTCCTCCCGCACCAACGTCTCCGTCGGGCTTACTGCCTCTCCCTCCTTTGCGTCTTCCAATGTCTTTGGCGGCCATGCCAATTCGACTGGTTCTGTCTTTGGTGTTGCCAATTCGACTGGTTCTGTCTTGGGTGTTTCCAACCGGACTCAATTGACCAACGATGCCTCCCGCACCAACGTCTCCGTTGGGCTTACTGCCTCTCCCTCCTTGGCGTCTACCAATGTCTTTGGCGGCCATGCCAATTCGACTGGTTCTGTCTTGGGTGTTTCCAACCGGACTCAATTGACCAACGATGCCTCCCGCACCAACGTCT
>ENA-ORBV01014969-ORBV01014969.1-microbial-mat-metagenome-genome-assembly--contig:-NODE-14969-length-11500-cov-6.303773_pt1 | contig 11500 bp, 5 predicted proteins | sample MGYA00237777_ERZ505514 | MGnify/ENA primary metagenome ERZ505514 (study PRJEB26160, sample SAMN06269048) | microbial mat metagenome | isolation source: Oligotrophic lake microbial mat | place...
ATATTACCACAATCACAAACAAGAAAAAACTCCTTACCGGTTTCCACTACAAGATATAGTTCCCGTATCAAGGTCTACAATGATGCTATCTTCCGGGGGGCTCTTTCGCACCACAGCGGCGAGGCCGTCGGAGCAACCATCATCATGGATACCGACAAAAATGGCACCAGGAAACTCCAAACAAGACATAAATGGCTCAGTCAGCCTCGGCACATAAGGAGCGCAGAGGTCGAAGGGGAACAAAAGAGAACGCAACAGCTCGCACGCGTCTAGTACCAGAGAGGGCCGCGTCGACATGATGACCACCTTGGCAACGAGACAAGAAATTATATTATGTAAGGAAGTGGCTACTAGGAAATTCGGAATGTACAAGTGACGGCGTCTCTCACGTACCTTGCGTTCAAGAGCCAGAAAACCTAGAACAATTGTAACAATCGTAGGGATGTCTAAGCAAGCCATCAGTCGGTGATAAGGAAGGTCAACCAACGGGAAGTCCTTCAAAGGCGGGAGTGACAAAATCATTGGCTGGTTCAGTGCGGGCAGAGGAACTATGACATTAGGCCCACCATGTTTAGGCACCGGAACAGTTAATAGCAGGTGGGAAATACATCGCTCGAGAGGAAGGTCCGATGATGAACCCGAGAGAATATGAAGGTGCGAGAGAAACCGCCGAAAAGCTGTCCAGAACGGATACCTGCTGACTAAGCAAATTGTCTTGTTCTCAAATGTAGTCATATCATCAAAAGCAGTCATAATGCAATTGTTGCTCTCATCGTCGTCATCGTCTTCATCAAAATGATCATTGTCGACACCCTCGTGAAAGCTTCCTCTCACAGTGAAAGGCTCAGCATCGTCGCTGCTGTACAATTGACCCTCTTTTCGCCTTCTCCGTCGTTCTCGTTTCTCGCAATATGTCCGATGGGCAAGAGAAGTCCTACGCCGTTTCTCTGACATGTTCGACAGTTGTTCTATTTTTTGTTTTGCCAAGGGCTCAAAAAAGGAAACACACGAAACGTAAATCGAATCTCCTCTCTCATTTTTTACAACAAACCCGTAGTATTCTGGCAAAGGCGCATCGCTGTAGGGCGCACGGTGCAGTTTGCATCCGGTGGGATAGCAGAACATTGGAAGTTCTTCCTCCGGAAGTGGTAATCCCTTGTAGTTCTTTAGTGGAAAGCGATCCAAGACTCGTGTTGCAAACGCAATATCTGCAAACCCAATTGGCACGTTGCGTTTAACGAGGAGTGACGGGGACCCAAGATTCTTTTTGACGGTAGTAATTGAATTATTGGAAGGTTTTTTCTTATAGGTACCAGTCAAAAGCCCGCCATTGGGATCTTCGGTACCGAGACAACTATTGTCGCCGTCTTTAGCAACCAGCCAAGATGTTTTTGATAAAAGGCTGAACTCCTCCTCGCTATCGTCCATCATGATGTCGTCCATAAAATCGTCCTGCTCCTGTGGCATGACTGCTGTGCCGGCCTTGTCGCAAAAGGAGACACATACGTCGACAACTCCTGGATCTTCGTGATAGCGTTCTTCATCGGTAGTTTTTTGCTTTCGTACCGCCAACACAGGTAGGTAGAACCACCTCTCCTCTGTATGATAAAAAGGGTGGTGCGGTTGATGAGCATCGTCGTGTTGATGCTGATCCTCTTCCCAAGGAATGTCCGTAAACAATTCTGGCACAAATGAGGTGCTTGAAGAATTATGTACGTGCGTTGTATCTTTGATCTCATTCAGCGTAGGTTCCTCGTCGCCTTGCGGTTTGGGTGACACGGGAGGCGAAAAGGATGCTTTTACGTAGGCTTCCACTGCTTCCTCTTCTTCACTGTACGTGGATGAGTTGCCCGGCAATTGTTGATTCAGGTTTTCGTCGTCGCGATTGCTGTGGTATGGCGGTGAAAGGTTTTGCTGGTGGTGATGGTGCCGCCGTTGGCCGTGCGAAGGAGACGCAACCAAAACAGTCTTTTGACGCAACCCATCCGCCAGTTTGTCGTTAGCTTTCTGGGCGGGGGAAGGTGGCACGTTGCTAGATTTTAAAGGTGGACTTGCTTCTGGTTTGGGAACGTACACAACTTTGAAGGCCTCCGGTATGGACCATTCGTCAAACCCAGCTGGGAGGGGCAACAATGGCTCTAAGTCTACCCGTTGAAAGTCTTCGTGTTGGTGGTGACTACTCAAGCTTGCTTCTTCTTTGGCATTATCGTGTGATGCCACGGCATCTGATCCCGTTTGTGACCGAAACAAAACCTGTCCCGCAGCTGCTGCCACTCGACCAGCCAGATACCCAGCAGCACTACTACCCGGCGGCGACGGTGCTGTTGGAGACTGAACAACGAGACCCAGGTTGTGAGATGGTGGCGTTGTCGTGGTTTGGCGCGGGAGGCGAACGAAGAATAGCTGGATATCCGCAATGGCTGGTACGTAGTCTTTATCCGGGGTTCGTCGCTTGTAACCAAGATAGAATTTTGTCCTAGTGGAAGATTGATGATTGCCAATGTTCGAGTGAGGGAACCGTAGGCTTTTGTTGTTGCTTTCCTGGCTCTGACCTTGATTCCACCGCAAAAAGCTTGATTCTACTTTTCGTCGGAGTCCTTTCAGCGATGCGCCGCCAGTGGAAGACCCACCGACACTAGCCCCACTGCTTTTGCTGGGGTTATTATTATTTTGATCCGACAATGACTCTTCCCACTGCAACACAGTTGTGCACACTTGATCTCGCAAACCTCCTGATGAATGTAAATTGGCGTCAAACACATAAGCATCCTTATTGCCACTAGTGTTAGCAGCACCAGACTGTGGTCCGTGATATCGTGATGGTTGGTTGGAAGCGTGGTTCCATGGGAAAGAAGTCTGCAAGACAGCCGTATCCATACCATGTGAAAAGGAAGCCGAAAGTGGATTGCCAACACCATGAATGTTGTTAGGAGGCGATGGTTGCTGTTGTGGCGCTGTGTTAAAGTAATTATTTGCTTGAAAATTCCTTCGTGGTGGATTCGTTCTGGACACCACGGTGAAGCCATCAATTTCCGATGGAGGCAGTGTTGTCGCCTGTTTCAAGCCAGCTCCAGCGGTATCTGAGGCAGACAAAATTGTTGTTGCCACCGTGGTAGCTTCGGAATGGGAGGATGGCGACTGGAAAATTCCTCCTTGCTGGTGGCCCTGATATGCCGCCCTAACACGAGAAGATGCCAATGAGTTTGCACCGTCGACTGTATTGACATCAGTATCAATGGAAGGCGCAGAAGCCAAAATGATAGAAGAAGTAGGAGCCACAGAAGACGGAGCATTTAGTGTTGGTGGAGCATGGACAAATCGCTCTTGGTGTGTCAAAATAGTCACCGAAATGATCTCTCTGTAGAAACGTTCCAGCAGAGCTGCTTGATCCTCTTGATTGGGGTCCAATGGCTCGTTCAGGTCCTCGTTTTGGGAGGGATTCTTCGCCTCTCCTCCATCTTCTTGCTGCTGCTGAAGCTGCTGGCTCATTAATTGCTGCTCTTCGCGCTGTTTCTGTGTATGCTTCCACAGCAAATCATCACCGACGCCTAGTATTGTAAAATAGTCGGCGACTCCTCCTGTTTGCTTCACATTTTTGGGTTTGTCACTTTTTCTGGAATTTAGGGAGGAATCCTGACTTTGTCGGCCGCTACTATCTTCTTTCATGGTGTACTGTATTGACGTTGGTGTGGAAGGTGGAAAAACACAAGCCTAGAGTGCCCTGTCAAGAGCCGTGGGGCCGTGGGGGCAGGGGTCTCTTCCAGGTAGAAAAAAGACTGCTAGCGATTAGCATCCAGAAATCAAGATCATGGTAGAGAGGAACAGTGCTGTGAAAACAATGATTTACATATAATATGTACGACGACGACCGACGGAGTTGATAATTAATTTGGAGTCGAACAGAAAAAGGCGCCAGTTGAGTGAAAAACAATGCTGCTGCAATATCACTGCCAACAGCTCTGCCAACAGAGTGCTCGTGTTTTCTCTCACAATGGGTTATGTGGGTACCAGTGTGCGTCCATGTTAGCAGAACCTACCAGCACTGGTGCTGCAGTCGTCCTTTGTGTTGGAAGATGTGTGCATCTACAACAATGGCATCCTTGAAGTTTCCACTTCAAGATCCACTACAAGCAGTAGCAACAGTAGCAACAACAACACTGCCATAATTTCTACATAACTGATCTGTTTACCAACAAATAGATCTCTTCATCCAACAGGAATCAATTTGCAAGTAGCACAGCAGAGATCTAGGCCATTGGTGATGCAAGCTTCTGTGTCCTGACAACAGATGAGCATTTGTTAGCTACATCTCACAATCAGAACAAGAATTATTTCTTGAATAACTTTGGCTAATGTTGCTACAGAAATGTTTGCAGGCACAGTGATAAACCTGTGTCACATGTGCATGTCTTTGTTCAGGCAGAGACAGGATGCAACTTTTGTCTAGAACATGCTTCATTTTGGTTATTCAAGAGACAATTGTATTTTTAGCCCAACTCAAAGCGTCTGCCTTCCTTTTACCTTTGTGCATGTTTCTGGAATTGCTTGCTTCAAATAAACATTCTGATTTTTAGTGTTTTATTCCATGTCCATAATTCATGAAAATCATTTTCTCTTGCACAGTGCCAGACATTGAACACGGGGATTGAAGGAAATTACTTAATGTTGTGCAGATTATTGCAGCACATGCTGCGGTGATGTTGATGCAATTTTTTTGTTTTTTGATAAGTCAACGTGAAAAACTCTGCACCACTGTGACCATCCAATGTCTTGCAGTTCCATTGTCTCGTTGTTGAGTTTTGATGAAGGGATTCGTGTTTCCTAGAAACAACAATGTTGCACTTTTTTGCACACAGTCAGTTACAGTCCAACGTGTGAAGTGGAATCCATTTGACACATTTTTGAGCTCAATGTTGCAAAAGATAAGCTTCGATTGTTTGCATGATTTGCATGAACAACCAGCCTAGCAGATCAACACTTGCGTTAGGGGTGCATGATAACCAACTATTGCAAGGGTAGCTACTAGCTAGTGCTAGCTAGTCGACTGGAGTAACAAAGCTAATTTTGAGTTTGAGCCTACTACTAGCTAGCTAGCTAGTAATGACCACTTCTTCTCCAATGATGATGATGGTATCTTTTCTTGGCATTGATTTTCTGTGGTTTTGATGCAGGAACGTTCTCCGGTTTGCAAGCTCAAATCCACGCGGAGGCAAGAAACGTCAATTTTAACGTAAGCCAATGAATCATTTGAGCGCATCATCGCAACCAAAGAAGAGCTCGTGGTGTCAGCTCGTAATGTGATTTAGAGGGCAGCGAATATCAGTGATGCTGCGGAAAGCGCAGGTACCAAATGATAGAATCATGAACCACCCATCAACCACCAGTTGCTGTGAAAAGATTCGCGAATTGCTGGGTTGCTTGCAGGTTCAGAATCTGGGCATAGGCAACGCAGTTAGGTACTACCAGTAGACCTAGCTAGACTAATAGCTAGTAGAGCTACCCGTGGCAAATTTATAGCACAGCCATCAATTTGGGCGGGAGCAGCATCGATGACGCTTTCCACCAGGACAACCACCAATTTTGTTTTTCTTTTGGCTACCTCTCTACTACCAGTAGCAACTGATAGCTCTACTACTAGCCGAGTTTTTCTTTTGGTTAGCTAGCTAGACCATAGGCAGACTCGGTGTTGTGGTCGCTACTACGACGTACTAGCCGACGCAATCGGAGTGCTGGTTAGTATTGCGGCTGGTGGTAATGGCTTCGAGACCCTGCTGAGCTAAGTAATACTCTAGCTACTAGCTAGAGACAGCAAGGCGCTGGAATTGTTCCTTTTCTACAAGATGATGGATGTTTTTGCTTCTAGTAGCATGTTACTACTAGATTAGTTGGCCGAACCACTTAGTTGGGAACATAGAAATGAACCTAGACAGACCCATACTAAGAGGGCTAATTATGAGAGTTGATGACTTTTGTTTTCTGGTGTTTCACAGATGCAGATATGGGAAAATTGCACCAACACACAAAGGAGACAGGATACAGAACTGGGGGGGGGGGGCTTGAGTTGAACACACACACAGATATCACAGATATCACATATAGGTTCTAGTAGGATGGTACCATGGACGGAGGCAAGACAGTAGGTTACGTTTCACCAGATGCCGAGAGCTGACACAAGGCAGCCACGGCAGCGATGACCGCACCCGTTCCAGCCAATGGTATATCCATACCACCAGGAGATCGATTGGGGGGCACATAACCAGGTTGGAGTGTAGGATGGAGATGATGAAATTCTTCGTGCGCAGCAAACGAATACTGGTAACTACCTGGTGGATCTTCGTGCGACGCACTGAGAAGGGAAGGTACCGGAGAACCACTGTTGGATGGACGATCATGATGATGCATGGTATGCCTCTCCTCCAAGGCTGCTGTCGCTGCTTCCATGGCGGCATCAATGTGATCGAACGAGGAAGTCAACGGTGTAAAGGTTTGTGATTGCTGCTTACGAGTAGACGTCCTCTTGCGTTTCTTCTTGGCCAACTCCTTCAAATCCATAGCCTGTGCTTTGGCCACTTGCTCCTCGTGTATCCGGCTGTTGGCTTCTGCCACCAGCAACTTGACGCGGTCTCGGTTGTCGTCCAATCTGCGGAACACATTTTCACCGGCATCCAACCGCTTCAATACCTTTTGAGCATGGCTTTTGATTTGCACCAGGGATCTGTCGATGTAAACGAGTTCAATATAGTTCAAATGAGTTAGTTCTTTCAAGATAGAGATGCAAACTTTTTTATCCAGATATCTGTTTTCACAAAAAGATACCTTTTTGCTGGGTTATTACCACAGGTACTCACCTATCCGGGACATAAGCATGGATTTTCTTCCAACGCCCTTTTCCATACAAACTCAAGCCGTAGAGAAACATGATTTTCTCATCGAGAGACCATCGACCCAAGCGGCTTGCTTGAGCCGCTGCTTCCTCGGCTATACGCAGGGCTTCTTCTTCTGACGGGGAGGTATCTTTCGTATCGGTTGTGGTGTGACATGCCGATTCTTGCTTGGCCCTCTTGTTGCTGCGCTCTTCCTCCTCCACGTGGAAAGCACCGTCTCTTATTGCTTCTCCTTTGTCACTCATCTCGTTGTTGTTGCTATTACTGTTGCTATAGCTATTGTTGCTGATGTTGCTCTTCCTATTACTGTTGTTGGTGGTTGATGCTATTATTGCAGAATGGGATTGATTGAATTCATTCCAATCGAGTACTACTAGCTAGCTAGCTAGTAGTGTGAAGAAAGACCCTATCGTGAAAATCTGAGAGGATAGTTTTATCTCTGTCACCTTTTGGTATCTTTCGGTTTCATAGTTCGCGTATGACTGGACGAGACAAGCTCTTGAATTTTTGGAGAAAGGGGCAAGACTATAGTAAAACTTATGCTTATAAATTACCCCAATTTCCTGCTATCTTGTTAAAAGGGTCTTTCAACGGTTCGCCTCGCTTGACTAGCCAATGCAAGCGCGGAGCAATCTTCTTGTTCAATCAATCTGACGTGTAGTGACAGAAGAAATAGTGTCTAAAATTGGATGATGCTTCGATCTGTGCCTCCGGTTGCGATACGAACTGTGATGCCGCTCTTTTCGGAGTTCGCAATGACTCGAAGCAATGTGCTATCTTTTGTTCAGAAGTAATGTGCTATCTTTTTCTTGCAACCACCCGGCCAATTGTTTTGGCTTTTTCTTGGAAGATCTCTGACAATCCAAAGAAACAAGGCAGTAGCAGTACTTGTACTCTAGCTACTAGCTAGCTAGCTAGTAGTATCTATTACAACGGCGGAATGCTGTCATCATCAGATTCTCGTACACCCCTCACTAATCAGCGAAAAGAAGACTTGGAAGAGCACAAACTAAAGTACAAATTAAACATCCACAGACCATGACAGCAGGAACAGCATGGACTTTCTTACTACGATCCCTCCCCAAAGGGACAGGTGCGTACGCGGGCGCAGCAACGGCAACAACTGTGGGCATGGCGTCCCTTCTCGACATGAATTCCCTACCAACAACAACACGACCGGCAATTTGCGAAGCCAAAGCAACCACCGCAACAACGACGAAATCATCAAGCACCAAACTTCAAAGGAAAATGTCATCGGCAGGCCGTTTGTCCTTGTACGCAGAAACAAAAGAGAATCCTTTCAATCCAACTCTGTTGGTCGCACTTGTGGGGAAACCCTTTGACAAGCACGACTTTGAACAACTTTGGAACCAACGAGAGATGCCGTCGCGCCATCCTCGCTTTCATCAAAAAGTCAAGTCGTCGTCTTCATCAAAAACAAAGACGATGAAGGAGGAGAAGGAAACCATTGTCGGTGGCAGCTCGGGTGGAGTCTTTGTACCGACGCAGCTTCCCTTGGAATCGCACATAAAGGAAACGGCATTTCCCAAAATTTACCATTTGGAGTTACAAGAACGGATACAAACACTTTTACAAGTACCACTCCAAGTACAAAATCTACTGTGGCAAGTGGAAATCTCACCGGGAGGTCCTTTGGGTCAAAGTGGTGCCATTGCCAAAGACCGAGCCGCAGAGCTGGTCATGGAATACACCCAACGAGGCGATGCCGAACCAAAAGAGTCGTTGCTTCTCTTTCGTGGACATGGTGCCTTGGCTGATGGAGTATCCTTGGCAGCTGCCTTTATGGACTTGTGTGATGAGGCAGCCGAGCTCAAGCAGGAATTAGAACGGGAGATACAAAACAAAAGGACCCAAATCAAAGCGCTCCGTTGGTGGCAAAGATTGACTCGTTTGCTCCATGCCATTTACTATTACACGATAGGATCTTGGAAAGCCTTTTCGCATTATTGGAAGTTGTACATGTCCACGCCGAAGAATCCCTTTCAGCAGATGAAAGGCTTGGAAAATACGACAACAAAAGGAGAACGAAGTTTGAGCTGGGCCCGTGTCGCCACGGTCCAGGAAGCAGAACAAGTTGCCCAATCACTGACCAAAGACAATAACAAGCCAGTGACAATCCAGGATGTCATGATTTCTTGCGTGAGTGCTGCCGTGGCTCGACAAATGCAAGAACATCAAATGAGATATGAAATGGACCAATCATCTATACGAGGAAATGTCAAGATTCCCAAACACATCAATGTGCTCGTTCCAGTCCATCCCGAGGGTGGACGATTGAAAACGGGTCAGGCAGTGGGACATCGATTGGGTTCCTTTTTTGCTGCCGTTCCCAGTGACTTGACCATGACGGCCGCACAACGACTTTCCCAAGTGCACGAGTCCTTGTACCCAGTACAGCATACGACTCCGGCCGTGTTTTGGAGCCGCGTCGGAAGCCAACTCGTCTCGTCTCTGCTTTCCGCATCGTGGGCCACGTCGCTTTGGCAACGAGCCCAACCCAACGTTGCTTTTTGGGTTTGTACGACTCGTGGTCCATCCCGACGGATCCACTGGAAGGGACGAGCCGTGCAAGTCCAACAATCCTTCACGCCACTGCCTCCCGGTGGTATCCCCATTGGGATATCGATATCGACGTATGCGGGTGATGTGCATCTTTCCGTCACGGCCGAACCGTGGGCCGTCCCCGATGCGGAACGCTTTCTTTCTTGGATCTTGGAGGAATACAAGTTTTTGTACACCGAGAGTCCGCTGGCATTACTATAGTACAAACAGAATAGAAAACTAGTGTAGTTGTCCTCCAAACGCAAGGCTGGTAGATGTCCATGCCATTCAATCTCTCGAATCGAATGCAACTATACAAATGCAGCAGCTAACTAGCTTACTAACTAGCTAGGTAGGTGCCTGTCAACAGGTCAGGCCGCCACGACACGGATTCTCATTTTGCCGTACTAGCTAGTTGTACTCTACATGTAGCTGAACGCTTTCTCACCACCACCACCAGCAAAAGCGACCATAATGCCTTCCAGCGGGAGTTCCCGGTCTGCAAGCAACCATTGTGTCATGTGGTACAAGTACGAGATATGCCGTCCATCCTTTCGACATCTCTTTTTCATGAATGGATGAAAAAGATATACCAAGACAAAATAGGAACAAAGCAGTGTGTGTATGCGTATAAAAAGTGTATAATTCTATAATAGTATTACAAATTGTAAAAAAGGTAGCCAATGGGGTGTCGTAGAGTATGGCAGTTGTTGCTTTTTTAGCAACTAGATGTAGCTTCGTTTTTGTAGTAGGCATCCAATTGCTCTTGAGCATTTCGCAACAGACGATCCCATTCCAAATTTGGGATATCATTGAGGGGTGTGGTTTCCCAGGCATCAACGAGAACCATTGCTTTTTGCAGCAGCAGCATGTCTTGTGATTGTTGTTGTGACTGCTGTTGGAGTTGCTTGATTTCCTTGACCACCGCCACCACTTGTTGTACGGCTTCGGTACTCTTCATGACTTGACCGACCAGCCGGAAACGAGTGGCTATATTGAGATTGCGCCGTCCTCCGCCTCCTCGTTTGTGGACGGTGGTTGGTCTTTGTTGTAGCAGCTGCTTTTGGCGAAACAAGGTTGGCAACGGCGCTGCTGTTGCGGACTGCTGTTGTGGTGGTTGTCGCATAGAATGATGCCGAATCAGAGCCGCTGAAAAGGATTGAATGCGTTGTTCCGAGTCATCATCATCGTCCGTCATCATTGGTGTTGTGGACGACGTGATGGGACACGTATTTTGGTGGTGGAGCAATGGAAACTGCACAATACTGCTGCCCAGACTGGAATCCGTGGTCGAGTCAAACGAGGGTGTTGTGGTGGCGACAGCGTTGACATTCGGGGAGGGTCGTCGTTGTAGCAAAGTACTCTGACTCTGTTGGAGCAACATGTTTGTCAGTGTTGTTGTGCTTGTCATCAAGGACGGCTTCTCACTACCAGTAGTACTGTCCAGCTGCGGACGATGAAGGGAAAAGAGAGAATGGCTCGTCATGGTGTTGTCCAAGATCAAGGGTGTTGTTCGATCCGACGACCTTTGACTGCTAGAAGAAGAAGACGAAGACGGCAGATCCGTGGCCATGCGGGCTCGAAACAGATCGCCCAAGACTTGGTCGGTGGACGACGCAGGACGATTCTGCGACGACGACGAAGGATTGCCGTGGTTGTTGGTGTTGATCGTAGTGTTGGTGGAAGTGGTGGCTCCATAAAGGCCAAAGGCATCTTTGCTTCCGTGGCGAATCATGATGGATGATTGTATATGAGAATGTATGTATGTATGTTCAATGTTCTTTCTAGGGAACTGTATTGAAGTAATCAAATGAGGAGGGAAGGAGGAACCGGCGAAAGCGCACTGCTACAGTAACAAGGGAAGGACGAATAGTGGTCTAGTACGTGGTAGTAGGTAGTTGTGTGCTGTCGATCGATTAAATGAAGAACCCACGGTGGTACTACTACTAGCTAGTACCGCTACTGTTCACTGCTCGGTGACTAGTGTTTGGTACCGCTAATGTCCCGCTAATGCATTACCAACTAATGCCAAGTGATGCTTGCAGCATTACCAA
>ENA-ORBV01014971-ORBV01014971.1-microbial-mat-metagenome-genome-assembly--contig:-NODE-14971-length-11497-cov-4.423643_pt1 | contig 11497 bp, 4 predicted proteins | sample MGYA00237777_ERZ505514 | MGnify/ENA primary metagenome ERZ505514 (study PRJEB26160, sample SAMN06269048) | microbial mat metagenome | isolation source: Oligotrophic lake microbial mat | place...
GGTCAATCGGTAAGAGGCAGAAGGCATTGAACGACAAGATCCTCAAGATCAACACAAGTTTGGGAAACCAGAACCAGCAACCAAACCCAAGCAGCGCATGTGACGCAATTGCCATGTTTGCTCAGCAGCTTGGAGGCATGGCCACACAGTTCAGCATCGGCGAGTGGAACAGCGATGATCGGAATTCTTACCTCCGCAACCAAGCTCAAATTAAATTCTTGGAGCAAGAAAAGTGAATGATGGAACTGCGCGCTGAAGTCCAAGCTTTCCAAGAGAAGGAAAAGCAGGCTGATGCCCCTCCTGCCGCCAAGGAAGACACGGACGATGATGATGAAGAGGAAGAGGTCAACGGCAAGGATGCGGAGGATTCAGATGAAGAACAACACAGTCGATTTGACATGATTTGATTTTGTTCGTCCAAGAGTGAGTGAATGGATCGATCGATTTGAGCACTTGGAGTCAAACCGAATTTTATGCTGCGGCTGACTGCTGCCAGCGGCACGCAGAAAAGATGTCGATTCGGATTTTTGAATCGTGAAGTGGTTTGTAAGATTGGTTGGTCTAGTCACAGTGTTAAGAGTGCAAGCAAATGGCATGTTACTTCTCTCCAAATCTTTTTCTTTTGCGGGACATGAATGCCACATGCATCCCCGCGCTGTGTTTCAACTGCGTTTTGCAGGTAGCATAGATTTTTTTAGCATAGATAAAAAATCGGGCGGCCGCGCCAAACGGAAGGATCCAATGCGTTTGATCAACAAATTCTTCCGTGTCAAGACCAAAAACGATCGATCGCATCCGCACAATTCGAACGAACGAAGTTCAAAAACTCAGAACCCACCACATCACATTGCCACCATGGCACTCTGCTTCCTGCCCAATGACTACATTTGTTTTATTCCAGACGTCCCAATGAGCTCTGTCTCCGCAATTGATAAATGGTGTTTCTTCACCGTAAAATCGACCGCAAACTAGGGACAAAACACAGCAAACAAACCTTAAAAAGAAACTTTCCTACTCTGATGTTTCACCAACAGAATAGCTGCTATTACATGCAAATTTGAAAGTTATGAATGTCACTCTACCATAGAAACAGCTCCATGTTTGATCGACAATCCAACAAGATCGACATCTTTGTTGGCAAGATTCAACACACGGCGCGCATGCTTTCATCATGGTGATGCACTCTTATTACCACATGCCCGCAGGATTATGCACCATCGTGATGGAACACGGCGTGGGAACTCATCGTTTCCACTCCAATCATGTTCCGGATCTTGATCTTGTATCTTTTCCATTAGGGCGCACATCAGTTCTTGGTCTAGAACTCGGGACACGACCTCCATTCGTGGTTTGAATCACGGGTGAAATCACACCATTGTCACTTGTTGTGCTCCCAGTCTGACACATGAAGCACCTCTCAATGAGCAACACCCCTCCTCATGCACAAACTCTTGGTCCTTTTTGCAACACACCATTTACCGGACAATGATGAGGCTGCTCATGTTCGTGAATCACTCACTCTTCAGGAACTTGCTTCACCGCACCTTGTGCGAACGCTCTCATGTGAATCGGTTCATGAATCGGTTCATAAAATTTGGTCTCTTGTACAAAAGGACTACAAAAAATCGGTTCATAAATAAGACCATGATTATGAACCGTTTGGCAAAAAAAGAGACCATGAATAAATCAGTTCATAAAAATCGGTTCACAAATGCATCAGACATTAGCATGGAAATGGGACATGAATTGTGAACCCTTTTTGAATAAGTTCACAAATGCAAAAAAGGTTCATGTTTATGAACCGTTTTGTTTGGTGCTAAAAAAATCGGTTCATAAATCTTGGGCTCATTTTAAAACGGTTCACAACCGTCAAATCAGTTCATAACTGTCGAAACGCGCAAGTCGTGCGTTGTGGCAGGTTCCAGTGCTACGGGACTAATTGACATTTGTCCTGGAATGCACTGATGGTAAAGAAACTTGCTCAGGAGAGCAACGAACAGTCATCAAGACTAAGCGCCTGCACAAGATAACGGCTGCATGTTTTGACCGCTGCAAAACACCTAGAAGACGTTTTGTTCTGGATGGTGCAACACGAGCTGTCGTTGCAGACTGGTCACATCCCAAGTGGATAACAAGTCTACAACTGGCACGCTGATTCTTCACGTAGAAGCATCGTTCACATGAGCAGAAAGAGGATTGGGCCGAGGGATCTTGAGCCGAACCTCTCTCAAATATCACATTCAGTTTAGCTCATTTCTAAGCTTATGATGTTCATATACAAACAACTCAAAAGGCCTGTAGCTTTTAGCGTAGTGCATTTTAGCACCAGCTAAGCACGGCAGAGCAGGGTGAGAGCTAACTCCAGAACATTCTGTGTGGAGTGCAGACTGACATGCTCAAGAGCAAAGCTTCCACAACATGTGAGACAGATCTAATCTCTCCCTTGTCTGATGGAATTTCACATCTAAAACACCTGAGGCTTTCAAAAATGTTGAAGTGGAAATGGCGGGTCACAGAAGACACAGACCACCTAAACCTGCAGGGGCTTCTAGCTAGAGACTTTAATATCAGCACCCAAAAGGACTGCTTCTTGCCTTTGAAACAGGAGCAACGCTTCGATCGGTGCGATGGCCATGGCGGTACATAGCATGCAGCCAACGAACCACAGAGGTCTTTAGCATAGGGCCATCTACATTATCAGGGTGACGGTGCAGTGGATTATGAAGCAGAGAGTAACTCAGAAAACGGAGGCTTCTTCGTCGCGGCGACATAGGGCGACCTGTCATTCCGGTCGACCTTCACTTTTGCGCATGAATGTTGCCAATGTTCGCGTGAGCCCATGTGGATTGCTCCCATGCTGAACGACACGAGTAACGCTCTAAAGTGCTACCGCTTCTGGACATCGGCAACAGAACGCAATGTCGCGAAGTGACGGTCCCAACCGAGACAACTCTCTAATCCCGCGGTTGAGCTGCTACGATGCTTTGCAGGATGAACTGCAGCTCGATCAGCATCACATTTTCTAATGGGTGTCTTGTGTGGGGGGCTAGGTCGATGCGATTCAAACTTTTGGAAGGGAAACATTCCATCTTGCAAGCAGCGAGTTGAACTAGCATGTGCATGCTTGGGTAAGGAAAACAAAAACATAAACATGCATAATTTAAACATTGATCTGTAGTCGGTACTACTAGCATAGATCGAGCGGCATTAGATCCAACGAGATGGACAGTACAACCTGATGCTGGGAGTTGCCTAACTCTAGCCGGCAATGCCCGGAAAGACGCGGGGCATTGCGGCAGCTCCCACAATCACTCCCTCTACCGGCCGTGGCGGCTCAGAAGCAGGCCACGTAAAACACCGATAACTTCTCTCCGTCGACTTCACTCGACTCAACCAGCAAGAGGCGGGCCAGCTAAGTACAATCGTACAAACCATAGATCCTCTTCTCGCTTTGCTTGAAGGATCCATCTGCAGCATGTTCTTTCGCTCCGCACCAGCTCCTGGGGTAGAGGAAAGATCGCCCGGATGGGATGGACTTGGCAAAAGAGAAGTTCCTCTATCTCTTCGCCCCCCTCTGCCGGGTCGCTCAAGGAAAGGACATGCAGCATCCAGCACTAACACTTCGACTCCAGTGGATTCAACCTCAACCAGCAAAAGACCGGTCAGCTAACCGATGCACTTGAGAGCGCGGACAAACAAAGATCGGCTTTCTCGCTTTGCTAGTAGAGAGCATGTCCTATCCTTTCCTACCGGATCTCGGATAAAAGAAAGATCGCCGCGTTGGACTTGATCATCAGTTCTTCTCTCCTACAAGTACCTTGCGACTACTAGTAGGGCGTCAAGGAATTCACCGAGAGAGACTAGAACGTCAAGCATTTCACCGAGAAAGAGGCGGTCAGAATTGCAGTTCGGTTGTCGCACTTGCTGGCTCTGGATATTCTCAAATGTTACAAGATTCCATATTCTGACAGATTCTCCCGGCGACTACTAGTAGGTACCAGCCAGTACTGCAGGTTGAAAGAAGAAGCAAGCTGGATATCTCTCGTTCCGAATGGACGAATTGGTGAAGCCGCTGCTTCGATTTTGTCGCTGGTTACTCTTCGGAATAACAACATTCCTTGTTAGTATTTGCCCGAAAGAGGTTCGGTGATGTGAGAATAGATCAAACTTCCTACAAATCATGAGAATCCGCGATCAAGGATGTCTGACGTACTGTACGACGATACACGTGGTGTACTGGGAAGAATGGCTCTAAGACCACGATGACACTTTGTCCTTAGCCGGTTACCCTGGAAGGAACACTGTTAATTAACCTCCGATAAATAGTACGAAAAGGAGCTCTCAGGAACCGCTCCAGTTGCCGTTTACTCCATATTACGAGTAACGAGCCGTACAATACGTCACAATAGTAGAGCCAGATCTCTTGGGAATGGTGTCAACGAACATCAACGAATTCACTTATTCCGAAAAAAGAGGCAAATCGAACTCTGAAAGCGGAATGAACACTTTTAACAGGCGGTAGCTGCGTCGCTTTGTAAAAGTGTATGCTCGTTCCGTGAAAATCAGGCCTAAAGACCATCTTAACACGCGAAGCTGGCTCTAGAATCTCTAGAGCCAGATCCCACTAGCTAACTAGTAGGTAGCTAGCTAGTAGTACGTCCTACTAGCTAGCTAGTAGTAGTAGATGCGAATATGCGTTCCCCACTATTCGCATCAGGCGTCACTGACTGTTCCGAAAGATCCTTGCCTCCGGCCCCTGTGACAGAATTTACATCACTTGCCTTCTTGATATATTCTACTCCAAGTACTAGTAACTTGGTAGTGTTAGTAGAAGGTACGTACTAATGAACTTTGCCGGAACGGCTGAAAGACTGCTTCTTCCCTCATCTTTTGCAGAAGAATGATACCCCGACATCGGCGATATTGAGGATCTTTCGTAAAGAGATGCCAAGAAGAAAAAAAACTGGCCGAATTGACCAAACCAGAGATTACTTTTCTTCTCACAAATCCAAATTAGTAAAAACTAAAAGGGATCTCAACAAACAAACGCAAACATCACTTTGCTCCTTTTAAATTTTATTTTAATTTCATCTCATCACCATGAGCTCCAAAGCCGCGAAAAACCCTGTACCTCCCAGTCTCGTCGAGGATGTGGACGTTGCCGAAGCAACGTCTCACGCTCCCAACACAGGATGTGGCATCCTTGGCCGATACCCAGGTACGTTCAAACGGAGCAAATGGATCTCATGTCATTCGGAATGGATTTGGCGGACCATGCCGCCTTGGAAAACAGTATGCTTACGCTTTTGTTCTTTGCATTTCGCTTGGCCTTGCAGTCACCTCTGTCTTGTTTTTCGCAGCCACTGGTGTGGCTTTGGGTATTGGGCTAAGTGTCTGGGAGCCTGAAGATCCCCAAGACAAAGCAACCACTGTTCAGTGGCTTGGTTTGATTGGAGATATGTTCATCAGGGCCCTCAAGGCCATTGTGCTCCCACTTGTCTTTGTCAACGTCATTTTGTCTGTCGTCGACATGATGGCGGTTGGACAAGCCAGCACTGTTGGAGGAAAAACCGTTGGATTGTATCTTTTCACGACGTTGGTGGCGTCCGTCATTGGAATTCTCACAATTGTCATCTTCAAAGGAACCTTCCGAACGGAAGACATTGTGTACGAAGAGATGGCCAGGGTGCAGCTTGGATGCAGCGAAGAAGCCGGATCTTTCTTGGCGCACGATGCTGTAGGTGAAGTTGTCTGTGCCGTCAATCTCACGGAGGGCATGAGCAGCTACTTTAACGTTGATGACGTTGATGGAGTCTTCAAGCATTCCAGCTCTGGCCCTGCCGAATTGACCTTTTCTGATACGATCTACGATGGTGTCTTTGGAAAGTTGATTACCAGCAATATCTTTGCCGACTTCGTGGACTCCAACTTTGCCGCTGTCGTTCTTTTTGCCATTGCTATGGGAGCTGCTCTCGCCAAATCCTTGTTCACAAAGGGAGTGCATGCCGATCAATCCACCTTTGTCATGTTCTTGAAAGAGGTCGACGCTGTCTTGATCACCTTGATTCACTGGGTCATCATGGTCACTCCTTTTGCGGTCTTTTCTTTGATCTCGAGCGCCGTTGGGTCTCAATCCAACTTGGCGGACAGTTTCTCGAACGTGGCATACCTCTGTCTTGCCTGCATGTGTGGTATGGCGGTCCACTTGTTCATTGTCTACCCTACTCTATTCTATGTCATTACCCGTGACAACCCATTTGGCTACTTCAAATACATCCTCCCCGCCCAAACCACTGCCTTTGCTTGCGCCAGCAGTGCCGCCACCATGCCTGTGACTTTGGAATGTGCTGAAGCCTCTGGCCGCATTCCTCTTCCCATTGCGCGCTTTGTCATTCCGCTCGGAGCGACCATCAACATGGATGGATCTGCCATTTACTTCCCCTGCGCTTGTGTCTGGTTGGCCGTCTTGAACGGAATTGAACCCAACTTTGGCAACTACATCCTTCTTGTCATTTTGTCGACCATCGGAAGTGCTGGAACTGCCCCCGTTCCCTCTGCTGGTTTGGTCATGGTCTTGACTGCCTACAACACTGTCTTCGGTACCACTGGTGTTCCCGATGGCTTCGAGTTTATTGTGGCCATCGACTGGTTCTTGGACAGACTCCAGACGGTTGTCAATGTTTCCGGTGATACCATTGTTGCCGCATGCATTGCGCACGTGTGCCCATTGGACGGAGATGAACTTGTCGACCAGACTGTGCAAAACGGAAGCGAGAACGAGAAGGAGGATGTACCATCCATGGACATGGAAGAAGAGGAAGTCTAAGAAGTCTGAAGTTCTTGGAGAAAAAATCTGTCTCTGTCCGGCGGATGATGAATCCGTGCCTGGGCAAATGGGCATTGAATGTGTTGAAAAACTGATCCACTGTGGGTTTACGTAAAATATTCATGAAATACTAATATATAGTAAGAAAAAGATTTTGAAACCAACTGAAACCTATCGCATTATAGGTATTGTAGGTGCTGTCGCTGACTAAACTAGATGTTGGTAAGGAGTGTTGCGACGAGGTGGGTCAGCTTCTACGCACCAGTAGTACAGTACCAGCCAACGTTGTAGAGGCTTTGCGTGTTGTCGCCATCTGCTGGTACAGTCGTAGTCGTAGTAAGTAGTAGTCTAGCTAGTCCCTATCATTGATTACGGTAACTAAATACATCGTAATCATGTCAATGGATTCATTCACAGGGAAGCAGCATCATGGCTATGGTCTGTACTAGTGTGCGTCACGACGAAATTTCCTGCAGCGTGGGAGGAAAAGAGAAAGGAGACATCTATTTTATTTATGCTTTGGTACCGATCGTTATTTCTTCTTTGTTTATGTCATTAACTTTCCTAATGCTCAACGGCAGTCTTCTCTAAGAATTTGTTCTATTTGAGACTGTTTGCGAGCGAGCCATCATTTCAATCCTACTGTTTGAGCTACTCTGAGCTCATGAAAGACATTTCGGATGTACAACAATGCACATATAACCATTGCTGAATTACTGCAGCGCAGAACCACACTATCTGCTATAGCTCAGTGCTTCGTTACGAGATGCTCCATGCTCCGCACCACAGCAACAATGACGCCTAGATGTGGTGTTGCACAAAGCCAATTTATAAAGGATGTAAGGGGGCAAATTGACATCAAGCAGCACGCCTACTTCCATTGCAAGGACTGGAGGAATGTCACACCCGCTGGTGGAAAGCATGTCGGTTTAACAGCTGGTAAAAAGGCAGCGACAGATTCGTTCTATGTAAAATCGCTCGCTTCATGGGTGCCACACCTCTTGATGCCACAACACGTTCCAAGCTGCCCCCGTTGCAAGAAGAACACACACGTGGACACTGCATCTTCCCGTTGGGTCGCATTTCCCAAGATGTTGTATGACTTGACTACCCACAAATATTTGGACACCAAACTTTATCCGTGCAAGGCATGCAATAGCGAGTTCACTGGGTACAACAAGGAGTCTTTGGCCATTGATGCCAAAGCCATTGTGGGATATTTCAACATGTATCTTGCCGGCAAATGCGCAGTCACTGCCGAATTGTACAGCTTCATTGTGAACGCCCCTGACACTTCCTCCGCCAGGATAGCCAGACATCTGCAGAAGATGTGTTCAGACAACTTTCTGACTGACTATCAAATCTTTCTGCATGCCGTGAGAGCTGAACGAGTTAAACCAGCGCCATCCCAACCAGTATCACGGTATGACATGAGGCAACCAACCATCGCCGCAGCACTTAACGAGCAGCGGGCACATGCGACACCAGTGAACCGTGTACGTGACAGTTTAATGCGTGACATTCGCAACCTCAAATGGTTAGTCACATCGGCAAATCAAGCCATTGACATCTCTGAGGAAGGGCCTGCTAGGAACAAGCTTTGTTTTCGACGACTCCTAAGGGATAAACGCAGTCGCAACAACCGAAAACAACCACTCCCTAGCATTGGAGTGGGAAAATTGCAGCAGCTTCTTGACCTTGGTGTCACAAACGCCGTTGAGCTTTTGGACTTTGATGATGTCAATGGCGTTTTTTGGTCTGAACGAACGCGAGACCAGAAGATTAATAGCTGGAAGGCTGAAGCAGAAGAATATTTCGCAGCCAAGCGCACAAAGGCCAAAGATCTTGCTCGGGATTTGAAAGCAAAGGAAGACGAGCTGCAGGCGGTCGATAGTTGGAGAGAAATAGACGATGCTCTGGCACCGGCAACAAGAGAAGTCGAAGGTCAGCCTGACACGTTGGAAACTCTTGAAGTTGTCGCAAAGCCTCTCCCCCTTCTTTTCTCTACTATGACTGATCCTGTTGGTTACAATGTTAAATTCATCACCACTGGCCAAGTAAACAGTATTCAGGAATGCGAATTTAGGCATCGTAAGCCAATGCAAGATGCCAAAATGATGGGACTGTCGGGTCAGATATTAAAGATAGATTGGTCGTACAAGGTTGCAGGTAAAACATACGTGTACACAGGCCCTGGAATCTGCTTTAAGCCCTACACGAATATGCTTAACATTCAAAATGAAGATGGACTAACGGTGCTATGGAAGGCGACAGATGGTGGGGAATCTTTGGATCCGATAAAGGCTGATTTAATTCGCTTGAAACAACGGAATGTAAGGCTTGAGAACCCTACGAAAGCGATCTACATTGACGTTTGTTGTAAGTTTCGGAAGGGTCTTCAAAATGTCTTTGGTGCCAATGTTTTTGTTGGGTTGGATTGCTTTCATTGGATGAAACGTTGGGATAAGGCCCTGGCCAAGCCTAAGAGCGAGAAGGGGGCAATATTTCGGGCTTCAATGAGCCAAGCTGTGTTTGTGATACCAACGGAGGAGTACGATCGTGCGAAGAAAAGATTGATGGATCGCCGCAAAGCAAACAAGCGTGGTAACAAAAACGATAAAGGCGATTGGGAACCCTCCGTGCGTCAGATTAGAAAAGAAGCCAACGCCATCATCCCTCCACCTGATAAACTACAGCAACGAGTGATGGCTTTGATTCGTTATTGCAAATTTTGTGATGCTGAAACTGATGTTGCTATCGCAACAAGAGTCGAGAACTCTACTGATCCGTTTCCTCTGAGATTCTTCAAGAACGCCAAGGAAGCAGAGGACGTCATCCAAGAGCAAGTAAGTCATGTGGCGAAAGGTTGCCTTTCTGATCCGCCTAACATAGCAATGCACCATTTAAATCCAAAGACAAACAAGTGCTATGCTCGCCGTGGTACAAGTTCAATTGAATCCGACCACAGGGGACTGGATCAGCTTACGGGGAACCACGTTGGTGTTGGTCTTTGTGATCGCAAGAGTTCAACGCACTTTGAACTTTTGAATGAGAAGAAAAGACTTAATCGGCTCGGTGGTGATGATTATGGTACCCACCGCACGGAGACATTAGGTCTTTTGAACAGCATGGCATCATCAGTAGGATACACTGACGAAAAATTGCCCTTTCCAGGATTATCGGTTCCAGGTTTGCCTCCTTCCAATCAACGCGAGTACTTCGGTTTTACGTGCGTGTCGTCCATGACCAACAAAGAATTTTGGCGCCGGTATCACGAGTCGCAGGCAGGCATTACTGACGATTATGTCGACGAAGATATCGATCCCGAAGAAGGTGCTCCATCACTAGACGAGGTTCTCAAAGACATTGAAGCTGCGGAAAAAGAAGATTCGGAGGATCCAGAAGCCGAAGCAGCGGAAGATGCAATTCAAACGGAAGTGGCTCGAATTGCGCCCCTAATTCGACCGCATGAGAGCACGGCTAAAGCTTTTGAAAGACTAACGAATCAACAACCCTGGTATCCCTTCCATAGCAGCAAAACCACTGAGCCATCAGCCATTCATCAAGAAGAGTATCTGGTTTTTGACACGATGCAATCAAGATTCAAAAGAGGCGTGACACCAAGATCCAAAGACGGATACCAGCACTTCGCAAACGAGTGGAACCGTGAGGTTGCCAATCGATATAGTCAGTTGGCAGAAGGAGAAGACGTCATTCTGATTCGAAGAAAAAGCGCCGTGCAGCTGCAAGAACACTACTATGATAAACTGGAAGAGAAAAAACGAATGGCAGTGACTGCAGATTCTGCCCAAGATAGTGCAAACAGACTTCAACTGAGGGAAGTAATGAGATCGACTCGTGCTGACACCGTTGTTCATCCAATTCCTGCCGCGGCGACGCTACAACATCCCACCGGTGGTGTTGTCCCCTTTGGTATGCCAGCACCATTAAATGCAGAGATTGTTGAAGGGGCAGTGCACCATCAGCCTTTGGTGGTCATGCAAGCGAACGCTACTTTGGGACGTCCTTGGCAATTACAACAGCACGCGACAACACAGAATGTGCTAGTGGGGTGTCGCAAAGGGACATGGTGTGTCAGTTGTGGACATCGAAAGGCTTCTCACGTGAAAGATGAGAGTTTCGGATACAAATGCAGAAGAGAATCTTGTGCCCGGTGTGGTTGGCTAAAGGAGCATCATACCCAAAGCAATTATCTAATGGGACCATGCTGCACAAATCCTGCCAAATTTGACAGTCCACACGGCCAATGGCATGATAGAGAAGGAAGACAAGTTGGTATCATATGGTAAGTCATTATGCTTGTTGTTACAGAAAGACGATTTTGCTATTGAATAATCACTCATGTGTGTTCTCTCCTGGTGCAGAAGCGGACGTGGGAGACTCAGGAATAACATTAACAGTGTTATACTGTGTGGCGTCATTCCTGATAGATTGTTTGATAGAGTCAATCATTTCTTCAGCACAGTTCAAACTGTCATAGGCTAGGTAAAAGAATGAATATTCCTCCCTGCATCTCACCCAGAAGTAAGTGTTCCAATTTTCCAAAACCTTGTTATAGTTGGCACTGTTACTGCCAAATTCCATCTCAGCCTTCCTCTGAATACCCTGAAGAATGCAGTCATGGAACAGTCTCATCTTTTTGGGTGCAAC
>ENA-ORBV01014977-ORBV01014977.1-microbial-mat-metagenome-genome-assembly--contig:-NODE-14977-length-11494-cov-4.761233_pt1 | contig 11494 bp, 11 predicted proteins | sample MGYA00237777_ERZ505514 | MGnify/ENA primary metagenome ERZ505514 (study PRJEB26160, sample SAMN06269048) | microbial mat metagenome | isolation source: Oligotrophic lake microbial mat | place...
CGCCGGTGCCGCCGACGGCCAAGCGGGGATTTCCGCGCGCATTGCGCTGCCAGCGGCGGCCGTCGCTGATCAGGTCGACCGCTCCCTTGGCGAGCAGCACGCGGTCGGGGCGGGCGAATGCGTGCAGCATCTCTTCGTCCGGCGTGGCGCCGAGCAGGTTGCGCGCCTCGCCGCGGTGCGGCGTGATCAGCACCTGGGCGTCGCCGACGGGCAGGCTGCGCAACTGCTCGGCCAGGGCGGCGATGGCGTCGGCGTCGATGATAACCGGCACGCCGACTTCCACGGCGAGGGAGAACGCCTGCTGGGCCGCCTCGTGCGCGCCGGGTTCGCGGCCCAGGCCATTGCCGATGAGCAGGGCGCTGGCGCGCACCAGCAGGGGGGTCAGCTCCTCGGGTTCGGCCGGTGACAACGAGCTGCCGCCCTGGCGGTGGGCGACGATGGTCGGCGGCAGCGGCGGGCCATCACTGGTCCACGCGCGCACCAGGTCGCAGCCGGTCATCACCGCGGCGCGGCAGGCGAACTCCAGCGCGCCCGGGAACGGTCCGCCGCCGATCACCAGCAGTTCGCCGTGGGTGCCCTTATGGCCAGTGCGCTTGAGCGGCGGGAAGCGGCGCAGGCAGGCCGGCTGGACCTCCTTGTAGGCGGCGGCGGGGATGCCGATGTCGACCGTCTTGAACTCGCCGATGCCGGGCTGCCCGAGGAGTTCGCTCTTGGCGACCTGGAAGCAGAGGGTGAGCGTCGCCGGCAGCACCAGGTCGGTGCCGAGGCCGGTGGGGACGTCGGCGGCAAGGATCGGCACCCCGCGTTCGCGCAGCATCTTCAGCACGCGCGCCACCGGCTCGCGCGGGCGGCCCTGCACGCCGGCCCCGAGGATGGCGTCGACCACCAGCACGGCGTCATTGGGCAGGGTGTCGAGGCGGGACACGGTCTCGCCCAAGGCCTCGGCCTGGCGCCGGCAGAGCGGGCTGCGCGGTGGCATGACCGGCCACACCACCACCCGCGCGCCCTGGGCATGCAGGTGGCGCGCACAGGCCCACCCGTCGCCGCCGTTGTTGCCGGGCCCGGTCAGCACCGCGATCAGACCGTCGCCGGCCATGCGCCGGGCTTCATGCGCGAGGGCGGCCCCGGCCCGGTCCATCAGGTCGGCGATGACCACGCCGAGGCCGGCGGCGGCCTCGTCGATCAAGGTCACCTCGCTGCGCGGCACGACCGGGGCGGGCAGACCCATGGCCGGTGATGCTGCGCCCGGGCCGCATGGCGCAAGGCGGGGTGGGGGCCTCCACCACCTTCGACGGCTGTAGGATCTCGGCCGGATTCGCCACCCCGATCCGGGACTGTTGCCGTAATCGATGGACTGGAGGATCCATGAAACCATTCGTCATTATCGCCCTCGCCGCTTCAACGGCCACGCTCGCCGCGGCAGACCCCGCGAACGGGTTCCACGATTTGCGCATCGGGTACAGCTTCATCGAGAAGGGATACGACGCGACGATCGAGAACGGGGTCAACAGCGAGGACGTCGATCAGGCCTGGGACCAGAACCATCGCGCCTTCGCGCTCTACGTCGGCTCCTTCGGCGGCACGCCGGTGGGCGGTCTCGCCTTCGGTGTCGACCTGGTGTCCAACTTCCGCGACCTCGACAGCGACGACAGCAACGCCGAGCTGGAGTACCAGTCCTACGGCGCGCACCTGTACCTGGGCTGGGCGCTGCCGATCGGCAAGTCCTTCCAGCTCGAGCTGCTGCCCTTCGTTGGCGCCGCCTCGGCTGAACTCGAACGCACCCTGCCCGGTGGCATCAGCACGAGCGATAACCAGACCACTCTCGAGTTCGGCGCCGTGCTTAACGCCATCGTCACCCTCGGTCGCTTCCAGATTGGCGGCCAGGCCGGCTACCTCATCGAGGACAGCCGGTTCAACGTCAACAACGGCATCGACGACCGCGAATACGACTTCAGCGGCGGCAGCTTCCTGGGCAGCGTGATGCTCGGCTTTCGCATCCTGTAAGGCGCCAGCGTGACCGGGGATGGCGCATCCCCGGTCACGCCATCGTCGTTAAGCCCCATTTGTCGCCCTCTGTCACAGTCACGGCGCAGGGCACCGGGTAGAAAACGATGGCGGCCCTCTTGCGTCGTAGGTAAGTCGCACTCCGCACATCGCCTACGACGGAGATCGTCCATGTCCCGATTCCTCGGTCTCGCCTCCCTCACTCTGGCCGGTCTGGTCGTCCAGGCTTCCGCCGCGGATGACCTGGGCGGCTTTGTCGACCTGCGCCTCGGCTATGCCACCCTCGGTACCGCCTACTCGGCCGACTACGACAACATCAACACCGACGACAACTGGGACACCGCCCACCGCATCAACCTCGACTGGGTCGGCTCGCTCGGCCTGTCCAAATCGGGTGGCGTCCTGTGGGGCCTCGGCGGCACCTGGCATCACAACCAGGGCGACCTCCCGACCGATGATGATACGACGTTCCAATACTGGCTGGTGCGTGGCCAGCTCGGTTATGGACTGCCGATCAGCGGGAACCTCCAGATCGAATTGCTCCCCTATGCCGGCTTCGGCAAGTCGTACCTCGATATCGGTGGTTCCGGCAGTGGCTCTGACGCGATCTGGGAGGTCGGCGCCAACCTCAATCTCGTCTACACCTGGGACAACGGCTTCCAGGTCGGCCTGCAGGGCGGCATGTACTATTACGAGACCAGCGTCGAAACCACGGTGCAGGGCGGTCTTAACCGCAACCGGTACCGCTTCGACGGTCTGAGTCCGAACGTCGGCTTCTTCATCGGCGCCCGACTTTAATTTGGCGGAGCGGCAGCAGGCCGCTCCGCCAAAATCGCGCCTTCGGCGCTGCCCCCTTGGAGTCGGGGGTGAGCCCCGGTTGGGAGTCGGGCGCGTTGCCAGCGCGGGCCGGTGGCCTAGCGTGGCGCCTCCGCTGGAGGTCCGGATATGGCGCGTGCGCAGGCGAAGCAGGGACAGGTGCCGGACGTGCATGGCCGGTTCGGGCCGTACGGCGGGCGCTACGTGCCCGAGACCCTGGTGCCGGCCCTCGACCAGCTCATCGCGGCGTACGCCAAAGCCACCAAGGACAAAGCCTTCCAGAAGCGGCTCGGCGATCTGCTGCGCGACTACGTCGGCCGGCCGACGCCGCTGACCCACGCGGCGAAATTGTCCAAGCTCTTCCGCCGGCGCATCTGGCTCAAGCGCGAGGACCTCTGCCACACCGGCGCGCACAAGATCAACAACGCCCTCGGCCAGGCGCTGCTCGCGCAGAAGCTGGGCAAGAAGCGCATCATCGCCGAGACCGGCGCTGGCCAGCACGGCGTCGCCACCGCCACCGCCTGCGCCCTGCTCGGCCTGCAGTGCCGCATCTACATGGGCGTCGAAGACATGCGCCGCCAAGCGCCCAACGTCTTTCGCATGCGCCTGCTCGGCGCTGAGGTGATCGGCGTCGACAGCGGCACCAAGACGCTCAAGGACGCCGTCAACGAGGCGCTGCGCGACTGGGTCGCCAGCGTCGAGAGCACCCACTACATCATCGGCTCGGCGCTCGGCCCGCATCCCTACCCGCTCATGGTGCGCAACTTCCAGAGCGTGATCGGGCGCGAGGCGCGCAAGCAGATCCAGGCGGTCGAGAAGCGCCTGCCCGACGCCCTGCTCGCCTGCGTCGGCGGCGGCTCCAACTCGATCGGCCTGTTCCATCCGTTCCTCAAGGACCGCGGCGTCAAGTTCTTCGGCGCCGAGGCCGGTGGCATGGGCGACAAGCTCGGCGAGCACGCCGCGCGCTTCAGTGGCGGTTCCTACGGCGTGTTCCAGGGCATGGCCTCGTACGTACTGCAAGACGCCGATGGCCAGGTCGTCGGCACTCACTCGATCAGCGCTGGCCTCGACTACGCCTCGATCGGACCCGAGCACGCCTGGCTGCGCGATGGCGGCCGCGCCACCTACCTGCGCTGCTCTGACGACGAAGCGCTCAAGGGCCTGCATCTGCTCGCCGAGAGCGAGGGCATCATCTGCGCGCTCGAGAGCGCGCACGCCATCGGCGCGCTCGAACGCGTCTGCCGCGAGGTGCGCGCCAACGGCGTGATTATCGTCAATGTCTCTGGTCGCGGCGACAAGGACGTGGCGGAAGTGGCGCGTCGCGAAGGGGTGACCCTGTGAGCACGCGTGCCGCGCCCAAGACCGTGCTTCCCGCTGACCAGGCCGGCAACCGCATCGCCCAGGCCTTCACCCGCCTCAAGGCCACCGGCCAGAAGGCCTTCATCGCCTACCTCTGCGCCGGCGACCCCGATCTCGACGCCACCGTCGAGCTGGTGGTTGCGATGGCCACGCATCCCGATCCCGAGCGGCGTGTCGACATCGTCGAGATTGGTATCCCGTACAGCGATCCGATGGCCGACGGCGTCGCCATCCAGATGGCCTGCGACCGCGCCCTGAAGGCCGGTGCCACCCTGCGCGGCGTGCTCAGTGCGGTGCGTCGCATCCGCGCCCGTTGCGACGTGCCGCTGCTCGCCTTCACCTACCTCAATCCGGTGCTCGCCTACGGCGTCGAGGCATTCGCGCGCGACGCGGTCGCGGCCGGCCTCGACGGCGTGTTGCCGCTCGACCTGCCGCCCGACGAGGATCACGCGGTGATCGACACCCTGCGCGCCGCCGGCCTGGCCAACGTCTGCCTTGCCGCGCCGACCACCACCCCCGCACGGCGCGCTTTCCTCGCCAAGGAGAGCCGTGGCTTCCTCTACTACGTCTGCCGCCTGGGCGTCACCGGCGAGCAGGCCACCCTGCCCCCGGATCTCGCCAAGCAGGTCGCCTCGCTCAAGCGCGTGGCCTCGGCGCCGGTGTGCATCGGCTTCGGTATCTCGACCCCCGAGCAGGCCGCCGACGCCGCGCGCGTCGGCGACGGCGCCATCGTCGGCAGCCACCTCGTGCGCCTGATCGAGGCCAAGTGCGCGGGCGACCGCGGCGACCTGATCGCGACCGTCGCCGGCCGCGCCGCCGAGCTGGCGGCTGCTGTGCACGCCGTCCGCTGATCGCCGATGCTGCCAAAGCTGCTGCCCAACCTGGTGGACATGCCCATGAACCTGGGCGCCCACCTGCACGAACTGCGCAAGCGGCTGGTGCTGCCGATCGCCTGCATCGTGGTTGTCTTCTTCGTCGCCTTCGCCTTCCACGCCGAACTCAAGCTGATCCTGGTGCGGCCGCTGCGCCAGGCGATCGCGCTGATCGATCCGGCCGCCGCGCTCAAGCTCGGGCTCTCGGTCGATTCCGCCCGCCTGCTCACGCCGCTGACCCTGCAGGAGAGCACCCTGCTCTCGGCCCAGGTCTCATTCGATGCCGCGATCGCCGTGGCGATTCCCGTGCTGATCTACCAGCTGTGGATGTTCGTCGCCACCGGGCTCAAGGCCGCCGAGCGCCGCCTCGCCTTCCTCTTCATCCCCTTCGGGGTCATCCTCTTCTACAGCGGCGGACTGGTCGGCTATTTCTGGGGCCTGCCCTACTTCTTCGCCTGGCTGATGGAGTGGCAGGCCTCCGACCCGGTGGCTACGAGCTTCTTCCTCGGCATGGACCTCTACCACGGCTTCTTTCTCAACATGACGCTGTGCTTCGGGCTGATCATGGACATTCCCTGGGCGGTGATGGTGCTGGTGCGGGTGGGCTTCGTCTCGATCGCCCAGTTCTCGCGCATGCGCCGCTATGTGGCGATCGTCAACCTGATCCTCGCGGCGATGATCACCCCGACCACGGACTTCTTCAGCTTGATGGTGATGTTCCTGCCCATGCAGCTGCTCTTCGAGGGCGGATTGCTTGCCAGCCGGGTGATGATGTGGATGAAGGCGCGCCGGGAGGCCCGCGGTGTCCGCTAGTTCGCAGAACAGTCCGGTCCTGGTGGTGAAGATCGGTTCCAGCTCACTGGTCGATCGGCAGGGGCGGCTGGACGCCGCCTTCCTCGCCGTGGTCGCGCGCCAGCTGAAGGCGGTTGCCGACCTGGGTTGGCGCCCAGTGCTGGTCAGTTCGGGCGCGGTGGCCAGCGGGCTGGGCATCCTCGGCCTGCCCGCGCGGCCCGATGGCCTGTCCGAGCGTCAGGCGCTGGCCGCCATCGGCCAAGCCAGTCTCGCCCATCGTTGGCAAGAGGCGCTGGCCGCCGAGGGCCTGGTCGCCGCCCAGGTGCTGCTGACCAACGCCGACTTCACCGACCGCGCCCGCTACCTCAACCTCACCGCCGCCTTCCGCTCGCTGTTCGCCTACCACGCGGTGCCGGTCATCAATGAGAACGACACCGTCGCCGTCGAGGAGTTGACCGTCGGCGACAACGATCGCCTCTCGGCGCTGGTGGCCACCCAGTTGCACGCGCAGCTGCTGGTGCTGCTCACCGACATCGACGGCGTCTATGATGCCGACCCGCGCACTCATCCCGAGGCAAAGCTGGTGCGCGAGATGCACGGCGTGCCACCCAAGCTGCTCGGTGCCGCCGGCGGGGGCGGCAAGCTCGGGCGCGGCGGCATGCGTTCGAAGTTGGAAGCTGCCCGGCTCGCCAGCGGCGCGGGCGTCGCCACGGTCATCGCCCCCGCGCGCGTGGCCCGGGTGATCGAGCGGGTCGTCGATGGCGACGAGACCCTCGGCACTCGCATCCACCCACGCGCCGAAGCCAGCGCTGATGGCCGCCGCCGCTGGCTGGCGGTGGCGCGCAAGGTGAAGGGTCAGATCCACATCGACGCTGGCGCCGCCGCCGCGCTGGTGCGCCAGGGCAAGAGCCTGCTGCCGATCGGCATCACCGCCGTCAGCGGCCGCTTCGAGCGCGGCGACACCGTCGCCGTGGTCGGCGCCGACGGCGAAGAGCTGGCGCGCGGCCTGGTCAGCTTGTCCTCGGTCGAATTGGCGCTGGTCGCGGGTAAGCGCGCCGCCGCCGCCAACGCCGCGCTCGGCTACGCCATGCCCAAGGCGGCGATCCACCGCGACAATCTATTGGTTCTCGCGCCGGAGTAAGCCGGACGCCTGCGGGGCGCCGCGTGAAGTTCACCCAACCCGCCTTGCCGGCTCGCACTCCGGATCTAGCATCCGCACCGTGACGTCTCTTCCCATCGCCGATGCGGTCTACACGGCGCTCGCCCGGCAGCTGAATCTGCCGCAAGCGCAGCTGCGCGCGCGCGCCGGCGAGGGCCTTGATGCGCTCGGGCTCGACAGCCACGGCCTGATGCGCGTGCTGCTTGAGATCGAGCAGACGCTTGGACTGCCGGCCGGTGGGCTCGACCTGCCCGACCAGGCGCTTGAGAGCCCGGCGACGATGGTCGAGGGCGTCGCCGCCGCCGCCCGAACCTGACGATGCGCCAGCGGCTGTCGGCGAGCGACGTCTTCCATCGCGTCGTCGATTGCATCGTCCGCCGCGACGGCGGCTCGGGCAACCTCGGTCAGCTGCGTCTGCGCCTGCGCCTGCCGCTCGCCGACCGTGCCGTCGACGACCTGGCGCGGGCCTGGGCGGCGGCTGGGCAAGAGGCGTGGATCCTTGGCGCCAGCAGCGGAGCCGGTCTGCGCGGCGCCTTCTGGCGCATGCGCGGCCCGGCTCGCCTGCGCTGCGAGCGGTCGATCGCCAGTCTCACCGCGCTGGCCGACGGGCATCTCGCCGGCGGCCTCGACGCCGCGCGGGGCGACCTCGTGCGCCTGGGCTATGCCAGCGATCTGCACGATCCGGGCGTGGTGCTGACCTGGAATCACCAACTCGCCGACGCGCGCGGCATGCAGAGCCTGCTCGCGACGTTGCCGCGGCTGGCGCACGGGGCACGGCTCGGCCAGCGCTGGTGGGAGGGGGCTTACCGCAGCGACGCCGAGGTGCCGGCCGATCCCGCCGCGCGCGGGCGCAGCGCGCGTGCGGCGGTCGACGTGCTGCGTCCGCTGCGCAAGCGAGGTATGCTGCGTGCCACCGGCGCGCAGCGCAACGCGGCGCTTCCCCTGCGCCTGGCGAGCATCGCGCTGGGCGATGAGGACACCGCGCGCTGCGATGCGCGCCAGCGCGCGGCGACTGGACGTTTCAGCGAGCTCCCATTCCTGCTCGCCGGCGTCGCTGCGGCGCTCGAATCGATCTGTGGGGTCGGCGGCGATCTGCTCTTTCCCGTCGCCGTCGACCAGCGCCAGCTGCCCGATGAGCGCCTGCTCGCCAATCACCATGGTTTCCTCATGCTCGGTTTGGCTGGCGGGCTGGCGACCGCCGACCTCGGCGAAGCGGGCCGCGCGCTCAAGTCCGCCCACCGCACCTGGGTCGGCACCGGCGCGACCGCCAAGCTGCTCTCGGCGATCTCGTGGTTCCCCTGGACCGGCAGCTGGTTTGCCCGCTACCAGCTCGGCTTCGGTCGCAGCGGCCTGGCCGCCAGTTGTCTGGTCAGCAACGCCGGTCGCACCCTGCTGCCCGAGCGCTGGTTCGGCGGCGAGGTGCAGGGTGTCGACCACGCGGTCGCGCTGCCGGGCAATCCCGGCCTGGCGGTGCTCTTCCACCGCGATGCGCGCGGGCTGGGCTTCGATGTCGTCGTCTCTGGACAGCTGGGCGAGCGGCTGCGACCCACGGACTTCGCCCAAGCGGTGCGCCATCAGCTGATCGAACGGCCGTTTCCGGGCGCGCCATGAGCGGCGTAGTGGTGGTCGCCGGCGGCGGCGTCGCCGGCTGCGCCGCCGCGGTTGCGGCCGCCGAGGGGGGGGCCGAGGTGGTGCTGGTCGAGCCGCGCCGGCATCTTGGCGGCGTCGCCGCACAAGGCGAACACCGCACGCTCTGCGGTCTGGCGCCGATCGACGCGCCGCGCGCCGTGCTGCTTGAGCCAGACCTGACGGGCGCGTGGATGGACGCGGTCGCCACCGGCGCGCCCTTTCGGCAGGGACGCGTCTGGCTGTGGCCGACCGAAGCCGCCGCGTTGCAGGCGGGACTGGCGCGGCGCGTCGCCCACGCCGGGGTGCGGCTTCGCCGGGGCGCCGCGCTCGACCAGGTGATGGTGCGCGACGCACGCGTGATCGCGGTGGCGATCGACGGCATCGATCTGGCCGTCAGCGCCATGGTCGACGCCAGTGGCGGTAGCCTCGCTGCACGCCTGCTCGGCGTGCCCATCGCGCCATCCGAGCAGTGGGGCGCCCACCGCAGCGTGCTCCGCTTGCCGGGGTTGGCGCATGGTCTGGCGGCGCGCACCGCAGCGCAGCGCTGCGCCCAGCAGGCAAGCGGCGGCGCGGCAGCGATCGCCTTGACCCCGCTCGGGGACGACTGGCAGCTCTCACTCGACGTCGCGCCAGGCGGCAGCGCGGCGATGGCAGGTGCGCTCGCCCAGCGCGTCGCCGATGCGCTGGGCGGCGAACTGCTCGCCTGCGCGCTGTCGGTGGCCGAGCGTGATGGCGGACGGCCACGCGCCACGCTCGACCTCGCGGCGCTCTTCGCCACCCGCACCCGTGGTCTGTGCTGGGCGGCGTGGCCGCGCGAAGCGCACCACGCCGATGGCGTCGCCTGGACTTGGCCGGCGTACGACCGCCACGGCGTTCCGCCGGAGGCCGCGCAGCCAGCCTGGGCACCGCGCAACCTCTGGCTGGCCGGCAAGGGGCTGGCGGTCACCGCCGCCGCCGCCGCCGCGCTGCGCGTGACCGGCACCGGCTTCGCGGTCGGCAGCGCGGTGGGCCGGCTCGCCGCTCAGGTCGGATGACCGCCGGGCGGCTGCCTCTCGGCCTCCTGCCAGGAGAGGGCTCCGGAAGCCGGCCTGTGGCCTTCCGCTTCCACCTGCGGTCATAGATTCCCCTCGATGTCCCTCCCTAGCGTCACCGCTGCTGTGCGCCGCCATGCCGCCGCGCGTCCGCGCGCCCTGGCGGCGGCCGACGCGCGCGAAGCCCTCGACTGGGCGGCACTCTTGACGCGGGTCGAGGCCCAGGCCGACACGCTCCGCGCCGCCGGTATACGCCCGGGTGATCGCGTCGCCCACCGCCTCGCCGACGGCGTTGCGGCCCTGGTCGCGGCGCTCGCCGTGCTCGACCTGGGCGCGGTGCATGCCCCGGTCGATCACCTGCTCGCCGCGCCCGAGGTGCTTGCCGCCGAGCGCGCGCTCGGCGCAGGCTGGCGACTGGTTGCCGGCGCTGACGGCGCGGTGCACGCCGAGCCCACCGGCATCGCCGCGGTCGCCGATCCGCTCGGTCCGGGCCAAAGCGCCTTCGTGCGCTGTTCGAGCGGCACCACCGGCGCCGCCAAGGGTGTGCTCATGTCGCATGCGACCATCCTCGCGCGCGTCGCTGGCGCCAACCGTGGGCTGCACCTCGGCGCGGATGACCGCGTGCTGTGGCTGTTGCCCATGGCGTACCACTTCGCCGTGTCGGTGGCGCTCTACCTGCAGGTCGGTGCCGCCATCGTTTTCGGCAACGCCCTGCGCGCCGCGACCACCGCCGCCATCGCCCGCGCTCACGCCGTCACCTTCGCCTACGCCAGTCCCTACCACGTGCGCCGCCTCGCCGATCTGCCGGCCGATACCTCCCTGCCCACCTCGCTGCGCCGGGTGGTGTCGACCACCACCGCGCTCGACGCCGATGCGGCGCGCCGATTCCATGTCCGCCATGGCGTGCCGGTGGCGCAAGGTCTCGGCATCATCGAGGTCGGCCTGCCGTTGTTGAGCGCGGGTGACGTCGACGAGCCGCCCGGTCGCTTCGCCACCCTGCCCGACTACCGCGTGCGCATCCTCGACGCGACGGGCGCCGCCCTGCCCGCTGGGGATGCTGGCGAACTGGCGATTGCCGGCCCTGGCCTGCTCGACGCCTACCTCGATCCGTGGCGGGCCCGGACGCAGGTCCTGCACGACGGTTTCTTCCGCACCGGTGACATTGCCCGCGTCGAGCCCGAGGGCTGGGTGCAGCTGCTTGGTCGCTGCAAGGACGTCATCAACGTCGGCGGGGTGAAGGTCTTTCCCCTCGAGGTCGAGAGCGTGCTCGCCGCCCATCCCGACGTCGTCGCCTGTCGGGTGCGCGGCGAAGCCGATCCGCGCACCGGCGAGCGGGTCATCGCCGAGGTCGTCCTCGCCGCCCTGGCACCACGCGGCGAGGCCGACGCGCGCCTCGCCGCCTGGTGCGGCGAGCGGTTGGCGGCGATGAAACGCCCGGCTGCGATCGTCGTGGTCGAGCGGCTGGAGCTAACGGCGAGCGGCAAGGTGCGCCGCTAGCAACGCAAACCGCCCCGGATGGCCGGGGCGGTTCGCGAGCGACGGCCAGGCGATTGGCCTCAGGGCGCGGTGGGCGTCGGCGTGGGGGCCGGGGTCGGCGCTGCCTCAGCCGGCGCCGTGATCGGCGCTGGCGGCGCAATCTGCTCCGGCGTGGCGCCGACGGTGGGCGCCACTGGTGAGGGGCTCAGGGGCGCAGGCTGGGCGACCGCCGGGGCGGCTGGGGAAACGGCTGCTGCGGGCGGGACGACGATGGGAGCGGGTGCGGTCGTGCTCGGCGCGGTGGTCGGACTGTCTCTTATACACATCTGACGCTGCCGACGAATAGAGAGGTGTAG